>Ga0115555_1002299_pt1 | contig 12811 bp, 6 predicted proteins | sample COGITO_mtgs_1104_2_FD_87285 | JGI IMG/M metagenome (GOLD analysis project Ga0115555, IMG submission 87285) | Pelagic marine microbial communities from North Sea - COGITO_mtgs_110407 | ecosystem: Environmental > Aquatic > Marine > Epipelagic | place: Germany:Helgoland, sampling site Kabeltonne... | reverse complement strand
TTGCCATTGCCATTGCCATTGCCATTGCCATTGCCATTGCCATTGCCATTGCCATTGCCATTGCCATTGCCATTGCCATTGCCATTGCCATTGCCATTGCCATTGCCATTGCCATTGCCATTAATGTTCAGTAGGAGCCCAATTGCGTGATCCTGGTACTCAACAACGCAAGAACGGCAGAAAAAACCTTCACAACACGACGATTGAATTCTACGTTCAGGTGTCTCGCCACATATCTCACACGTAGCTTCCCCCCCACCACCAATATTCCCCATCTCCACACCTTCTCCCTCCCCACTCGCTGCCTTGGCCGCAAGTTCCTTCTTGCTAAAGAGAACCAAATAAGGGTGGTCAACAGCTTGCCTCATTCGCATGAGCAAGTCGAAGATGTGCGCGTAATTGTTCAGTAATGTGCCATCAGCAACATAGTCATCAAAAGACGTCTGTCCCTTTGTATAGACGCTCTGGTAGAAGTCTTCTTCTACAGGGTGAAGCTTTACGTACTTAATAGACACTAGGCGGGGGGGGAGCGCTAGATCGTCTGCTTTATTTGCTTTTGTTCTTCGGAACATGTAGCGGTTCAACACCTCGTTCTTTAGACGCAGCATCGCCAGCCTACCATTTCCGACATATCCCTCTCGTTGTATAGGATTCAAGACGAACTTGTTGAAGTAGCTGTAATGTTGTGTTTTGCTGTGTCCACACGTCACGCATTTGCCATCTTTCATCCTGTAGTGGAGTTCACTGCACTCACAGTCGCTTCCCCTGCAAAAATAGTTAGCAACAGGGGAAATGCGCAGAAACCTGATCAGACTGTAGAATTCGCTGACCCTGTTCTGCAGTGGCGTCCCCGAGAGGCACCACCGGTGGATGGCCGTTAATGCGTATGCTGACTTGGCAGTGCTACTGTTACGAACTTTGATAACATGCGCTTCGTCCAGAACGATGCGAAACCACAGGAGGTTGTGCAGGGGTGATGTCTTGGCGCCCTTCATGGCCTCGCTTTGCAGCTTCTCAATGTCGATGTTGGCCAGCACATCGACTTCATCGTCCGATGACGACGACGACGACGACGACGACGACGACGACGAGAACGAGGAGGAAGAGTCCGACTTATTATCCCCTTTTCTGCGTTTAGTCTTCATCGTCTTTATCGTCTTTTTCTTCTGAACCCCCTTTGGTTCGACCTTGGAGCTTTTCTTGACATTTTTTTTGCTCCTATTGTCACTGGTATCGCTGCCATCACTATTATCACTGTCGTCGCCGCTCTGACTTTTGCAGTCCAGATCTGTTTTTTTTCGATCAAATTTCTTCTTGGCGAACGTTTTCCCTCCTCCACCACTCCCCTTTCCATTCCCATTCCCATTCCCATTCCCATTCCCATTCCCACTTCCACTTCCATTTCCACTCAAGCCTACACGCCTCGACTTTGCCTGCGCATCCGTTCGCTTCGCGGTTGCTGAGTGTCTGCAAAAATACTGCAGATGCTGCTTGATTTTGTCAGGCTGAAACTTTAGGGAACAATTCGGACAGGCTATCTTGTTTGGAGATACCATCTTCCGGAAGTCGCCTTCGATGGTTTGATAGGTTGTTAGGACGATGTCAGCGCTCGCGATAGCGTCGGCAGAGATGCTGGCGCGGTTTGGACCGTGATAAACTAGCACGTCCAGAGCGTTTTGAGGGTCGACAAACTTTTCTATTTCAGATTTCCACTGCGAAATTGCGACCATCGGACAAACAATGAGTGTCCCTGCGCGCAGGGGATTTTGCGTGTGGAGTGCGGATGGTATATCGTTCATCTCCATTTCCTTAAGAAAATCAGCTTTTGCTGTATTCCAAGCCTCTTCGTCGATCTTCCCTTTCTCTGGCGGGCGAGGAGGCGGGCAAGGGGGCTGCTCGGAAACAGGTAGGCACAGGGGAATATCACTGACAGTGCTGAAAGGAGTTGCACTGTCAGCAATACTGTCAGCAACACTATCAGGAGCACAGTCACCATCATTGTTGGCGTTTATTTTTGGGTTTTTACCACCCCCCGGCTTGTTATCGAGAATGAGGGCAATCGTTTGGATCGTTTTGCCCATTCCCATCTCGTCAGCGAGAATTCCACCAAGACAGCCACTGGTGATTGTCTTAGAGGCACCTCCCCTCCGATCACCACCACCGCCCTCTACCTCCTGTCGATACATCCACGACACGCCCGTCTGCTGGTAAGGCAGCAATACAGCGTTGAGTGACGGCGGCTGCGGGCGCAGGGCACCGTCATATTCAACCGGTATGAGCTCGTCGGGTTTCAGCTCAGCCTCCTTACCCTTCGACTCGGATTCTTTCTTACAGACTGCCAGGCGTTCGTCAACTATTATGGCTTCCTCTTCATCCAAGTCGCTGTAACCACCCAGATCCCCCCCGCTATCGATTCCGTCAAAGTGAGCGCATGCCACATGAAAGTATATCTTATAGCCAGGCTTGCCCCTGAAATTTGGCCTGTGACCAACCCGAAGAGTACCCTTTTCAATCACCTCATCGCAACCTTTGCACCTCGCTTTCGAGGTCGGAGCACTAGAGAGGTCAAAGGTAGGCTGGGGCAGATTTTTCATCGCCGAGGCAATTTTTGGTGTGGGTCTTTCTGAGGGTGAGTCCTTCTTCGCCCTTTTTGGTGGCGCATTTTTTGGCGATTTTTTCGGTGCTTTTTTCGGAAGCGTTTTTTTCGGGGACTTTACCGCCAGCACAGCATTCAAGTCTTTAGTCAGATTTTTGGAAGAATTTTTATCGTCGTCCTTGTTGCCGTTATCGTCGCTCTTATCGCCGTTCTTGTCATCAGTTTTGCTGTTGTTGAAGAATGGACTGGTCTCTTCAACCTCTCCTTCGCTTCTGATAGGTGATGATTTAATCTGAGTGCGATTGTCCGCATCCAAGAGGCCGCTTCTTGCACTTTCAGCGCCAGGTATATTCCAGGTCTCGCAAATAAGACAAGCTTCACCCCGTTTGCTCATGTGGTAATTGTGCAAGAAGGAGCACGCCTCACAAGCCCACTCATTAATGTTCATACTGATATTGGTGTCTGGAACAACAATGTCAACATCAGTGTTGGCGTCAGCGCCATTGTCAATGCCACTGTCTAAATCTGCGTTGGTGACACACTGCTTTCCCGAGGAATCATTTGCCTTTCTCGGCTTGACCTTAGCCCTGGGCGACTGCGACTTTCGCGGCACGGCTTTGGACCTGGGAACAGGTGAAGGCGTCACTGAGCTCCTCTTCTCATGTAAAGATTTTGCACCCTTTTCTTGTTTCGATGCAAGCTTCTTTTTCTTAATTGCTACAGGCACTTTGTTGCTCAACACAGTATTTGGAGGGGCAGAAGAAGAACGATTCCGCTTCTTCCGCTCATCTGAGGCAGAGAAGACATAAGAATTGATGCGCTTTACATCAATCACCTCCTTAAACCCCGCGAGAGTCCACAAGATCTCAGCAAGCCCAGCATCGTGGTCAATTGACTTGATCGATGCCATGTCCTCATGATTTGAGACATGACTAGCAGCAACATACACAGTGTCACCAACTTTCCACATTTTTTGGCAGGCCAAGACAAAAAGCAATGCAATCGAAAAGATGGTGACAGCAATCGAGATGGAAATTCAATTATTTTGGGGCGCGTAGTCGCGCGAAGTTGCAGAAAATATAGTCGTCAGAGACCTCCGACTAAGCTGATTACCTACAAAGAACACCAAACCGAAAGGAGTAGTAGAGGGCTAAAATTAATGCCGTTTGGACGACAATACTATCGAGAATATCCAGAGTAGCGTATGTGTATTGTTACGGGGCAGCGAAATATTTTGTGTTTGGGAACAACGGAAAGGAGCATAGAATGACCCCAGACCCAAATTTTTCAATAATTAATAGGTTGGGGCATATCCTGATTGATTGATATAATATATTCGAAGGTCAAGGTTTTACTGTACCGATTGCCACTCTCATCTACCAATTGTGGGCTTTATTCCCCCTCTCTCTTCTTCCCCGCCCCTGCACTATGCCCTCATATAGCTACAGTACTCGACGGCCTCGCACTTCTCGAAAGAGAGACCGCGAGACGAAGAACCTGGCGAAGAAGAAAGCTGCGAAGCCAGAAAAGCTGCTTGCCCGCCTCTACCGGTCTATGCCTTCAGATGCCACTCAGAACAATGACACTCCTCTGGACAAGCGACGCAAGAATAGGCACAGCCACGACGCTGAGAAGTACACAACTCGCGGAATAAACGCACTTGAATTTCTCCGATCCGTTCCTCTCGAGGCCGAGAATAGTTTAAATCAGCAAGGGATGATGATGACAGCAAGAGGCACAGCAACACTGATGAAAAATGGCAGCTCTCCTCTCTCCCCCCCTCCACCCCCGCCTCCGATCACTGCCCCGACACCAACACCGAAGACACCATGGGGACGGTTGAAATCCCTGATTGGGATGAACAACCCAACAACTTCCATGCCGTCAGTTTCCCACACTCCCCTTCCCCAATCTCACTCAGTCCCCTCAAACGAGACACAGCTGGCGGATGATGTTTTTCTTCGGAGTTTCCTCTTCCAAAATCTGAACACTCCTGCAAGTAAGGCTGACGATGAAGAGTCGCTGGAGCTGGAAAATCCAGACATAAACAACTCCGACGGTAGTGACGACAACAATCGAGCCATCACTGACAATGGCAATAATTTATTTGAGAACTTAACTACGCAGCAATCGATCGAACAGGCTCGAAAGTCGACTACTAGAACATTTGAATCACACCCTAATATGACCACAGCGCGGGCACCGGGGCGACGCCTTGCTGCTTACGTGGATTCGCAGACAATCTCGTTGCCAGAGAAGCTTGTCTCCACTCCCATCCTGAAAACCCTTCTGGACAAGAATAGCGACAAAACGAAAACAGACAGAGAGAAATTGGAGTCAGCCCGGTCGGTAGAGTGGCGCACTTTCGAGAGGAACATTACTAACAACATGAGTGGCCGAATGTTTTTCAGTTCCCATGACAGCTACCCACTCATGACATTTTCTGTCATCAAGTACAACAAGACAGATCAAGAAAAAGAGGAGAAGGAGAAGTTGCGTTTGTTGAAGGGTGGGGGCGGGTTGAAATTCAAATCCGAGTCGCGTGATTGGAGGGGTGTCTCTTACGCGGCAGTTATCGGTAAAGAAGAGCGAGAGTTGGTGAGAAAGAAAAAAGCCGATCGAAAAGAACGGAGGAAAAAGCGGGTGCAACGATGGAAGCGTCGACTAGAGGAGGAGGAGGAGGGCGACGGACAGGCGCAGGTAGACGAAGATGAGGAAGAAGATGACGACGAAAATAATGACCATACGGATGACGACCTCTCCTCCTCCTCAGCATCTTCCCTTGGTAGCCTCCTCAACCAATTCAGCTCGTCTGATTCCGACTCTGACAATGACTACACCCCGGGCTATTTGGACGACCCTGAAATCACCGTTGGTAGGCATCGCCACGTAATGATTGGAGACAAAAATATTGGGCCCATTGCCTCGTCCGTTTTGCAGTACGTTGAGCCGCAAGCCTTGAAAGCTGAGCTCAACAAGCAGTTCAGATCTCGCTTTGATGACTATGAACCATCAGACAGCCGGAAAAAATTCATCAACGGTCGGGTTATTGACGGTGCTTATACTTTGTGGGACCCGGACAGCAATTTGATGGGATCATCATCGGGGGAGACCAGGAGCCGAGACGAGTTCGCGAGCATGCCCCCGAGTTTAACTCTCTCAAAAATTCGGTCTTTGAAGCAGGTGAGTCGAAAATTCAGGGATGGATGCGCGCAGATGGAGAGCTGCGCACGGATGGAAAGCTAACAAACTAACATTTTTCGCTTAGCAAGCCCTTCTGGGCGCAATCAAGGCTGGATGCGAAGTTTCAACTGTTGCGTTATGCTGTGTTTACTTTGAGCGGCTCTGCCTCAGTTGTCTAGTAGACAAAAACAACCGTCGCCTCGTATTTGGGTCATGCCTACTGATCGCTTACAAACTTAACGAGCCCCACCTTGCTGTGGAAACCGCCGTTCACGAGGAAAACGAGCGCGTCACATCGAGAACGAAAGTAAAGACTACCTCCTCGTCAAATAACAGCCTCTCCCTCCTCATTGAATTTCTAGCCACCTCCTGGAAACTCAACCCTAAGGAACTCTTTGAGGCAGAATTCGGATGCTTTGTGGCATTAGAATTCAAGACCCATGCCAGCCCTAGCCAGGTCGCATTCCATTTTCGCCGACTAATGCGTAGCCTCGAGAAAGACTCTGCCAGATACCTCGGACACGAAATGTGGTCCCAGTGGCAGGAGGCTCTAAAAAACGATGCAATCAGGGAAAATAGGCGAGAAGCTCGCCGGAGGAAAAAGAAGGAGAGATCCGAACGAAAAATCCTCAGACTAGAAAGAAAACTAACGCTTAAGTCCAAATTTGAGGAGGGATTGCGGCTGGAAGACGAACGCCACCGGAAAAAGCGACTTGACGTCGTTGATGAGAATTACGAGCTTGACAGTGAAATTGACACAGCCAGCGAATTCAGGAGAAAATCATCCGCGGTTAAAATCGGATTCTTGAGTAAGTTGTTCAAAGGAGGGCCCGCAACCGCACCTTCGATTTCTTCTGCTGTTTCATCAAAGACAAATGGTTCTGATGAGAAATCATCAGGTGGAGAAGATCCCCTCCACCGGGAGGGAGAAGAGGAGGAAGTATAAAACTAAAAGTAGAGTAGACAAAAGTTAGCTTGCAGCTTTTCGGGTGTACATTACACATACAATTACTATCCACAATTGGTGCAAACGCACGACAAGCTGCCGAAAAATAAAGAAAAAAAAAAATCCAACTCCAGCAACCCGCCAAATACATTCTGTCCCTCATGATCCTTTTTTAACATAAACCATGTTTGCGCTCTTTGAGTTCGACGATGGCGCAGTCAATGACTTTCCTCAGTCTCTGTCTGATGATCGCTCAGTTAATCCGGCGGCAAGTAGGAGCCAAACCTTAACTCCTTTAGCTGGTGCACGTGAAGCAAAAAGAACAAAAATGAGCAGAATAAAACCAACACCAACACTTGCGTCACAAATTAAAGCCAAAGGTGCTCGTCCTGCGTCCAAAATGAGCAGAAAAAAATGCCCAAGAACTACCTCTCCGAGTTCCTCATCACTTCAGCCCCAAAACCCAATACCCCCATCCCTCATCCCCCCATCCCCACCGACTCAACTTCGGCTTTTGGACGAACAAATTTCAGTGGCAAACACTATGGCGTCGAATACGTCTTCGCTCGCTGATCTCTATGATGCACCACCCTCATTGTCAAAATCTGGGTTGATTTTACGCTCAACACTAAGTACAGCAACAAAAGAACGTGACGCGATGATAGCTCGCGAAAAATCATTGGCTTCACTGGGAGCTAATAACCCAAAGAAAATGATAGTACTGCAGACAGCTAAGCCAATGATGGGGGGGAAACCACACATGCCTAACCTCATGTCAGAATGCGATGTTCTGAAGTTGATTATTTTAAGGGAGCGATATCTGCAAATGACTATATCATTGGTCAAGGAGTTGGAAGATTTGTACGAAAATTATATGGAGATCAAGCGACGTAAGTTTCTCGAGAAGAAATCGTCGAAAAACAGGCGAGCTGAGACCCAGAAGCGGATTCAGGTCTTACTGTTGACCATCAAACAGGGTCAAAAAAAATTGGAGCTTTTTATAGCCCAGCTGAGGGCAATTTCCGTAGAAGTGGTGGAGGAAATTGTCAAGTGGCAGAATGATTTGAGGGAGCTCCGCAATGGCTACGACGCAACGTTTGCATCGACACGAGGGAGAGCTCAGAAGGGGGCGATGCAGGCGCCCTTCTTCTGGCACAACCCAGACACAGACATTGACGAGAACTACTTGTTGAAGATGAGGTCAGATTGCAACTTTATAAATGAGGGCAGTATCGTTGGAGAGTGGGTCGGCTTCAAAATCAACCCGTTTTTCATTCCGCCTAATGATTTGAACGTGGAGAAGAGTCTGAACGAGCGGAGGGCAACGATGCGTGCAAATATATTGAAAAAGAGGGCAATTGCGGCTCAGGAGAGGGCCACGGAAGTACGGAAGTCTATGCAGAAGGTTGTAGGCGGAATGAGGGCGGTAACAATATTCAAACTAGGGGGCGGGAAGAAGAGGTTCCGTGCAACCGCCATTGGTACCAGCAATCGCAGTCCAAATGGCTCTCCAGACTCGCACGCCAGCGGGAGCCCTCCCAGGCGAAGAGCAAGAAACACTTTTGATCCTCTATCGCTCGACGAAACGGTGCCGAAAAAAAAAAATCAACACAAGCACTTTGCCACGGCTGATGCATTCACCGCGGCCGGGCGTCAGGACAAAAGAGAGACTTCCGTTCGAACTGCCAACACAAGCGATTTGTTGGCACTAAGCACAAAAATCATGGCCGACATAGACAATGATTCGAAGACTGTCGGAGATGATGATACCATCAGCAAGAAAAGCAACAATTTCGGGTCCCCGACCACAACCGCATTTAACGATGACATAGAGGACGAAGATATTCTGTCCGAGGGTGAGGAGGAAGAGCTCAAATTTCCTGATGTCATCCCTGAGAGGCAGCTCGTCCGGCAGCTAAGGCCCCAAATCATTGAGCGCTGCGAGATTGCTGCCGATGTCATCCAAAATGAAGTCGACGTTCAGTATTTTAGGACCCTCCAGAAGGATAATTCTGTAAAAAATAGGACTCTTACGTCAGGTATCTTGACTAAATATGCTGACAACAACAATATGACTATGACTATGAGCCTGGAGCCCTTAACAAGTCTGGCTACTCGGTCAACTTCAATCAATTTCAGTGACAATAGGCCCAGTACTAGTAGTGGCTTCTTCAAGGGGACTCGCGGTGGTATTCTGGCGTCGGACGATGACGATGATGTCGACAATACATTTATGACGACACAAACAACTATGGGCCGGCCGAGCACTGCTATTGGCCTACCCCCCGTCAGGCAGAACGCAAGGAGAAATTCGAATCGTATCTCCGAAGTCTTTGCAAGCAGTAGGCCACCCTCAAGTGGATTTCCGCGTTCGATCCAGGGAAGTCTTCTGGTCAGTAACAATAGCAGGGCGCCGAGATTTTATAGGCTTTCCAAAAGTCAGGCCATCACTATCATACAGGGTTTTGCCAGGCTTATTATCGCCCGGCAGAACGTTTTGGAGCTTATGGAATACAGAGAGCGGCTGAATGCAGCAACCAAGCTCCAGAAGCTCATTAGAGGAAAAAAATGCCGGCAAGACTTTTTCTTGAAACTTAGAAATCATAAGGCAAGTGACATGCGGGCTCGTATTGAGCAAAGGGAGATTGCAAGGTCAGCCAAAATTCTGCAGCGCTTCTTTGACAACGTGTTAGCACAGAAAAAAGAGAAGTGGCAGGCCGAGATTGAGAAGCGTCGTTTCAACCAAGAGAAGAGCTGGATTAAACGGGCCGTAATGGATGCAAGTGTCTTCCAGATTCAGCGAGTCTGGCGGCGCTATGTGGCGATTAAGCGGGACATAGAGTATCGTGAACTTATTAAGTTTAACGCAGCCAGGTCCCTCCAAGGCATGATAAGGATGAAAATGAGCAAAAAGAAGGTCCAGGCCGAGAAGCTAGAGAAGAAGGAAAATGAATTGGTTGATCAGATAGTCCTCACTGCTGAGGAGGCAGTCATCATCATCCAGTGCTTTGCAAGGAAAATTTTCGCTAATAGACGGGTCAATAGGAGGAGGACTAAGAATAAAAATGCGTGGCTCGCCAACCAAGAACGGGCAAGGAGAAAAAGTATTTACACGAACGACGGGGTTGGGGCAGAGGGAAGTGCCAAAAACAACAAGAAGGGGAAGATTGGAAGGAGAGGAAAGAACAGCAAGAATGACATGCTTGCCGTTGAAAGCAAGGCCGCCCAGCAGGATAAAATGAACAGAGTAACATCAAATGCAATCGAAGCGGCCGACCTCGCAAACTTTAGTGATACTGACAGTGACTTTAGTAATGACAATTTTGATTGATAGGAGCCTATTCCGAGAGGCGTTGCAATTTTTGCAATAATATGTAAAAGATTAAGTTTCTTTACCGCTACTTCTTTACCTTTTACCTTTCGTGACTCTTTTGTGAAGGAATAGTGCACTCGGTTCAGAAGAAGAACAATATTTTTTTATTCATAAGAGGAGGTTTGGGACAAATGTCTTTTGGATACCGATGTCCAAGGTTTTTGAAAAAATAAAAAACATCCAGAAGAAGAGAAGACTACAGACCATTAAATTAATTCTGGTAGCATAAAATACTTGTACACGTCTATTTTTTCCTTCATCTGTGCTATAACAGAAGGAATATACAATATATCTCTTGTAAACTCCACAAAGAGCCACCCGACAAAAACACAACGACCGAATCATAAACAATGAAAATACAAAAGAGTGAGATCGCTGTTTACCGAGACCCGCGGTATTTCGGCTCTCCAGCGAAGCGACTAAAACCTAAAAGCAACAATTCAACAGGTAATGGCTACTTTCATATGTGAGAGGAAATGTCTCTTTCTAACATTCAAATTCGAACACAATCCAAAACCACCTCTACGTAGGGTATTTAGGCGTAGGTAGAAGTCAATTCAACCCTAACCGGTTTCGGGCTCAGATACAGTCCGCCAGGTGAGCAAGCGAGAGCAACACCGTTCATAACCGTAGTTGTTGGATTTAATGTGTGTTGTGGATGATTGTGGTGGTTGAGTATAGTGGAGTCATGGAAGAGATATAGCATGACGGTTCCAAAAGTAGCCCTTCTTGCCGAAGCGGGAACGAATGCATTATTTGCCAATTTCTAAACCCCAAATCCAAAAAACAAAACCAAATCCCCAAAAACCAACCAAAACCCACCCCCCCAAACCCGCATCTCACAGCGACAAGGAATGGATTGGGCGGGATTATGCGACCGCCGAGGAAGCTTACGATGCGTATTGCGAACGGGAGAAGGAACTAAAGGGCCACGTGTGGAAGTGTGGGGGTTGTAGCGAGGAATACAACGTGAGAATGAGGAACCCACCCTACGCACAACCGACACCAATCGCCAAGAAGCATGAGTGGTTGTGTCCACTCTGTGAATATATTGAAGAGGGGGATGGAGTGGACCCACGTTACGTCATCATCCCCGCCATTCGAGCTAAATTGAACAAGAAAAGGACCAAGACAGGCTATCGGGGTGTTGGGATCAGTGAGAAGAAGGGGTGCTTTACCAGCAACATAACGGTCAGGGGGAAAATTTTTAGACTCGGATCCAGCTTCAAAAGCCGTCAAGAAGCATACGCTAGCTATCTGGAAGCCGAAGTAAAGTACAAAGGTCACCCCTACACGTGTAATATGTGCAATGAAGAATTCTGCGTAAAAAAATGGAGCGGCGAGGAGCAGAAGGAAGGTGAAAAATGGTTTTGTTTGGGTTGCGAGGCGCGCGAGTCCGCCCTCAGGATAGAAAGGATGAACGACGACATCATCATCAACTCACTGCTGAGTTTTTCCTCCTCCACCTCATTTTCAAGTTCCTTCTCCTCAGTGCCCTCCCTGGAGCCAGAAAGTCCTACTTACAGCAACTCTAGTTTCACCTCTTGCGACTCCAATTCCAGTTTTGACAGCAGTGCAGATTCAGTCTCTGTGTTGGGTAAGCGGAAGGAAAGGGACTGCGACAGCAGTTTTGAGTGTTGCTCTGAAACGTCTTTTTGATTTTTTTTTGGGGTCTGAAGGAAGGAAAACAAGGAGAACAACATTGAGGGAAACTGACAAGAAAATCCATGATCAACTATGATCACTTACAGAACGAACACAAGCTATCCTATAATAATGCTAATATTAAAGCTCTACTAAAGCTACGCCACGAGCCTACATTTTACCAGCACATTTTTCTATTTAGAGCTGGCGGTTCTCATGACGGGCCACAGTCCATGCCCTCATTTTCCCGCTTTTTCCATCCATGCTGGCAGATTGCTTCTTTCACGACCTCGACCTGCACCATCTACAATTGATCGTACCTTCTCAATATCTCCGACTGCTACAGCCTTTTCGCGTTCTTTTAGTCTTTTCTCATCTTCCCTTGCCCGGGCTTCCATGACTGCATTTGTCACAGCTCTCTGCTTCTCTAGACGGGCACTTTTTTCCTCCAAATTCTTCAAATGTAAATAGTCGTTTGGGTTCGCGGGGTCGTACTGCAGTGGATGTAGTTAGCAATTTATGTACGTCAAGATGATAGCAGGAATGCAGTGGTGGGGCAGCTGGGTTAAAATGTTACCTGCAAAGGCAGAGGGATAATTTCTGATGGACTAGTCGCAGCTATCACAAAATTCATTGCTCTGGGAATTGAAGATTTCATCGAGGACAGGTTAGCAGCGTGCACTATAGTTGTCTCATTCGAAGACGAAGTAGGGGCAACGATGCTTGAACTTCTCTTCATATCTATCGTTTCTGTTGTTCCTGGGGCAACTGCTGTCGTTTTGATCGTGGTTGCTGATGGCTCCTCCTGATCTTCCCTGACCATCACCTTCGATGGTGCCTGCAGTGTGAATAGCTCTGCTTCGCCGGTACGAGTTTTTTGTAAAACAGCTTTCGTCTTCGTCAACTTAATTTTCTGCTTTCCACCGCTGCCCTTTCGCACAGCAGGCTTCAGTAGCTTCTTCTTTGTGAGCTTGAGAGGAACAAACCCCTTCTTGGGTGTCAGGGAAGGTGGCTTACTCAAAGATGGATCGGCAATCTCGTCATCTAGACCATCGTACATATTCGTCAC
>Ga0115555_1002298_pt1 | contig 12812 bp, 13 predicted proteins | sample COGITO_mtgs_1104_2_FD_87285 | JGI IMG/M metagenome (GOLD analysis project Ga0115555, IMG submission 87285) | Pelagic marine microbial communities from North Sea - COGITO_mtgs_110407 | ecosystem: Environmental > Aquatic > Marine > Epipelagic | place: Germany:Helgoland, sampling site Kabeltonne... | reverse complement strand
GTTGGGGTTCTTGTGTGCTTTTGTGGTTCGTTCGTCATTTTTGGTTGTTTGTGTGACTTTCTTCTTGTTGGTATCCTTTTGACAACAAACAATGCAAACAAACGATGCCAACAAGAAGAAAGTTCTTTGTCAAAAATAGCTCAGAGCAGGAAAGGGGAAATTTCCCCTCCTTGCCTGACACTTTCGACTTTTGGAGTGAACAGCCCGCAAATTGCACAAATAAGAGCCAAAAGACCCAAAATGAAAAACCTCTCACAAGATCGAAAACGGCGAACGAACAGCAAGCACACATGAACCCCAACGGAAACCCAAGACGAAAAGACAACACGCACGACGATGACAAAGAGAACCAAAACATCATCCGCTCAAACCAGAACAAGAGACAAAAAAAAAAAGATTTAGCGCATGTGTGCACAAATTACCTTAACACATGATGAAGCTAAAATGGTTAATTACTCTATAAAATATGCGCTATGTTTAGACCTGCAAAAAGCTACCTAAATTCCTCGTTTACTGAGCGAAACATAAACAGCTCGCGACTGCGAGCACAACCCCCAAGATTTTGTAAGTTTCCAGATTCTCTGTCCCGAGAAATACACCGACAACATAAGCGACCGCAGGATAGCTTCCCGAAATTGCAGCGACTGCGGCTCCAGAACCGTCTAGCAAGGCATCGGAGTAATAAAACCCTGCCAAAATGGTGGCAAGACAAGACAGCAGTGAGTAGGACGTGCCAGTTAGCGGGAGATCTAACCACCGGCAATCACGCAGCCCCTTAAAACCGATTTGGTACGTGGTGAATAGAATTCGTGGAAGAAGTTGAACTGCCTGACTTTCATTCGTAGTTAGACCGGCAGTTTGCGCCGATTTGCTCAGCATTGCCCAAGCAGCATAAAGGCAGCACGCAATTGCAGCATTTGTGAGCCAAGCCTCCATATTTAAGCGAAACTAAGAACCAGAGGCGGCGCTTTTTATTGAGGAGATCTTTTTTGTTTCTATCCTCGCTTTTATCTAATGCATTATTGCATATTGCATAATGATCATCAATTCATTCACTGTGTAACAATGCCATTTAAAAAATGCTTTCTGAACTCCCCAGAGACGGGCGTGGAGGAGGTTATGCAGTCTCTCTGTGCTGCGTCCCCTCAGCAGCTGACACGCGTAAAGGATTCTCCCGTTTTGATCCACAGCTCCTTCAAGTTGGACGGTGAAGCGCACCCGAACAGAAAAGCAGTCTCCCTGCTCTCCGGCGGCGGCAGTGGACACGAACCTTCTCACGCGGGTTATATCTCCCCGTCGATGCTCAGCGGCGCGATTTTTGGCGGTATGTTTGCTTCCCCTTCGGTCAGCGATGTGCTTGCTGGTATATTAGCGGTCTCTCTCCCTTCTTCTCTCGGGGGAAAGGGATGTGTTCTGATCGTGAAGAATTACACTGGCGATCGTTTGAATTTTGGAATGGCGGCCGAAAAGGCCAAGCTGGACTACGGCATTGACTGCCGCATGCTGGTGGTGAGTGATGACTGTGCCGTTGAGCGTAACAAGGGCATCACCGGTCGTCGTGGCGTCGCAGGGACCGTCTTTGTCCACAAGGTTTGCGGCGGTCTTGCTCAGGCGGGGAAAGACATTGACAGTATCCTCCACCAGGGTCGTCACGTCGTCAATAACCTCATGAGCATCGGTGTTGCGTTGAACAGTGTCACAATTCCTGGCGCTGAGAGCAACGATCGACTCGCCGACCCGGCGATTGCAGAGGTCGGCCTGGGGATCCACGGCGAGCCCGGAAGCACTCAAGTTCCGTTTACTACGTCCGAGCAGTTTGCCGAGATAATGGTCGACAAGTGTGTCAAGTTTGGTTATGGTGAGGGCGAGGGCGAGAATGGAGACATCAGCTATTTGAAAAAGGGTGACGAGGTCGTCATGCTTGTGAACAATTTGGGAGGTTGCAGCGTCTTTGAGCTCAACATAATTGCCGGGGATTTGTACAAGAAGGTCGCCGCATTCTTGGGGGGGCGCGACAAAATTAAGAAGGTCCTCGTCGGGAGTATGATGACAAGCTTCAACATGATTGGGGCGAGTTTGTCGCTTTTGAAGCTCGACTCTACCGAAATTCTGGACCTCATTGACCTCCCTACGGATGCCAAGGGCTGGGTGCACGCCGAGACGCGCCTTGGTGGAGGCGACGGCGACAACGTCAAAGATATCAGCGCCCTTTCCAAAGAAAAGAGTGGCAGCGATAGCAGCTACACAACCTACACAACCTCTATTGGGGATTACAGTGCAATGATCCCAAAAAGCGTGAAATCTGTCGCCGACTCAATTTCCGCAGCAGAGCCGGATCTGACCGCTTGGGACCTCAAGGTCGGTGATGGCGACTGCGGAATAACGATGAAACGCGGGGCGAAGGCGCTGCTGAGCGGTAGCATCGACTCAACCAATCCAGTCAAGACAATGACTGACATCGCCGACATCGTGAGTGACAGCATGGGGGGAACCAGCGGCGCCCTTTTCGAGATTTTCTTCCGCGTTTGCGGCCGAACTGTCATGGAAAAGAGCGAGGGTGGGGTCGCCAGTGCCGACAGTTTCAAAAGCGGATTCGTCGCTGGCGTTGACGCCATCATGAGTTATGGAGGGGCCAAGGAGGGCTACTCGACAATGCTCGACGCGCTGCTCCCCGCCGCACGCAAAATATCGGGAGGAGGCAGTTTGTCAGAGGCAGCGGCTGCAGCTGCTGACGGAGCCGAGAAGGTGCGTACATATTGTTTGTATCAAGTGTTTCAAGTGTTCCTTCTCAAACTCACTCACTCATCTCACTCATCTCACTCGTCTCACTCACTCATCTCACTCACTCATCTCACTCATCTCACTCACTCGTCTCACTCACTCGTCTCACTCTCAACAGACGAAATCAATGATGGCAAAGGCTGGTCGGGCAAACTACATCAGCGGAGACGACCAGAACGGAATTCCCGACCCTGGTGCAATGGCTGTGTCCATCATCCTTAAGGCTCTGGCCGATGCAATTTAAACACAAATATAAATTATAACAACCGGTGAAAAAATTATTTGAAAAAGAAGTGAAGGAGTGAACTTTTTGTAGCACCCACTTTTGTGTACGCAAACTGTCGCACTTCTTCTAATGGCCAGACAACACAATTACCGCAATTAATTCAGAGAACACTAGCCTCGTTCTTGAGCTTATCAACAAGCTGATCAACGTCGTCCACCAAAATTCCCGCAGCACGGGGAGGGGGCTCGTACACCTCCTCGACAGTGTTTCTCGCCGCCAAATCTACACCATAATCCGCGGCATCCTTGGTGTCGACCTTCTTCTTCTTGGCCTTCATAATGTTTGGGAGGGTCGCATAGCGGGGTTCGTTGAGGCGCAGATCCGCAGTGACAACTGCTGGAAGGGACGCGATCTTAATGATTTCCGTGCCAGTGTCAGTCTGCAGGACAATGGGAAAAGGGCGAGAAAAGAAAAAGAAAATAGGAAAGGGTGAGCCAGGAGGACCAACCAACGCCAACCAACACCAACTAACACTAACAAACACCAATGAAAGATATTTCCCACAACCCAAACCAAAATGGCAAAAAAACTGCTCACCTCTCTCTCAACCTCAACACCATCTCCCTCAAAATTCATATTGGCAGCGAAGGTTGCCTGGGGCCAGCCGAGCATGCCCGCTAGCATAGGGCCTGTCTGTCCAAAATCGCCATCGATGCTCTGCTTCCCCAAAAGAACCAGCTCAGGCTTTGACAAAAAGCAGAAAATGGCGGCGACAATGGCGACAATTAGTTTGTGTTTTCATAGTTTTCAGTGTGTTCACAGTGTTCACAAAATAAAACACAATCTGATCCCTGACTATTCGACGCATGTGCAGGCGTCGAAAAGCTATATCACTCACCTTCTCCTCCTCCACGACCTTCTGCAACAGCTTGGCAACAGCAAGGGGCTCCAGCTCCTGGTCAATGCGGAGGTCAGTGGTAATGTGAATACCCCGATCAGCGCCCATCGCCAAAGCTGTACGGATAGTTTCAGCAGACTGTTTGGGCCCAATCGACACAGCGATCAATTCCGTAGCCACCTTCTTCTCCTTGAGGCGTACAGCCTCCTCCACGGCAATCTCGCAAAAAGGGTTCATGGACATTTTCACGTTGTTCAGGTCAACTCCCTTTCCACCGGCTGCCACCCGAACTTTCACAGCATAGTCAATTACCCTCTTAACTCCGACGAGGACTTTCATTTTTTTTTTGCGTTCTTTTGGGGTTTAATACAACTTTTTCCCCCAGATTTCAGACAGACGGGAACAAAACGAAAACACCCAGAGAAAAACCCTTGTGACAGAAAGAAGCGCGAAAAGCCACACCAAAGCCCCCCGTCAATTGTTCTCCCACCTGGATTCCGGTAAAGGTTCAACCCGTCCCCTTGCACAATTGTTGAGTGCTTTTTTGACCCACACAATTGCCATAATGCAGTTCAACGCCTTCTCATTGTCTTTGCATCTTGTTTTGAGTTTCTTAACCTCTACAGGGTCCGCTTTCTCATTTGCTTCATCTCCATTATTATTGACATCGTCCACATTGAAAAAGACTGTACGAGAACGGACGACAAAAGTTTTCTCAGATGGTGCAGATGCCAATGAAGCCGTGGACAAAGGTGCAACAGAGCCGCCAATTCTGTGCAGTAACTGTGATTTATGTGACGGGAGTGGCCGTATCGCGGGGGGACTAGCCGCGATTCCACTCTTCTCCTTCTGGCCCATCAAAGCTTACAGGTGAGGTGTGAGGCCGTTGCGTTGTGTTGCGGTGTGTTGTTGAGAGTGAACAGGGGCTGCGCGCTGAACCATACCCAAACTAAACTAAGGCAATAATGCAATAATATTGCTAACACACCCACGCACCTTTGCGGAAAAACAGACCTTGCCCAAACTTTATAAAAAAGGGTGGGAGATACGTGAAACAAGGACAGTCCCTTGATGAAATTGCCTTTGGGAGGGAAGAACAGTGATAAGAAGTAGTTTCACGCCGTCTTAAAACAGTAGCTCTAGTTTATTTGCACCCCTGGTTTATTTGCACCCCTGGTTTATTTGCACCTCTAGTTTATTTGCACCGCATTTCTCATTTCGTCAAACGTTTCTCCAACCCCCACCACCTTCTTTCATTCTTCCAAGTTATCTCATTCCTCTTCTGCTACTTTTTTTCATAACAGGCAATCCAGTTCACATCCAGATCATCATTATCCAGCCGCCAGCGGAATTTGGTCGCGTCAAATTTCGAAAACACGAGGGAATCTAATGTTACCACCATTCCCTTCCGATCCCTTTCTCTCAACCCACACTCCTCTCCCATCCTTCTCACACTCTCTGGCGACAAGAATTTAGACCACTCGTGTGTTCCAACAGGAATCATCCGCGTTATGTGCTCTGCCCCCACGACTGCCAGCAAGTTGCTCTTGAGCGTTTTGTTGATTGTCGACACGAACAACAGCCCCTTTTCATCCAATAACTCAGAGGCAGATCGGATCAGAGAAATTGGATTGTCAGTGTGCTCGAGCACCTCCAGGATGCAGATTGCATCAAATTTTTTACCTTTATTGTTCGCCAAGAATGACTCGATGGAGGTACCACCCTGGTATTCAATGGCCGCTGTCTGGGACTCTCGCGCGCTATGATTTTTCGCAGCCTCTACCACCCCTTTGCTAGGATCAATGCCCACGACACTTGCTCCACACCTTGCAAGCGCTTCAGACAGAATGCCCCCCCCACAACCAACATCCAATATCGAAAACCCCTCAAGCGGCAAGCCCACTTTGCGTTGTCCGGCTTCAAAATCGGCAGCAGCAGCGTTCAATTGCGAAGTGATGTACCCCACTCGGCATGGATTCATTGCCAGGAGAGGAGCTGACGCAGTGTTGGGCTCCCACCACATTGAACCCACCTCATCAAACTTCTTCACCTCGTCGGGCTGAACGGACGATACCGGGGGGAGAATCCTCGACTCGTTATTTTGCGAAGCAGAGAACGGGCGCATCGTCGGCCTTTGCACTCGCAATACCTGCGCTCCCGTCAATGAACGGCAAGCAAAATAGAGCTGGCGTGTTTGAGTCCGAGTCCGGGCCAGCATCATTTTCGTACACCTGTGGGTAGGCTGGCCCCTCACTCCAAGTCTTGGAGTGAGTCACAAGAGGAGGTATCGAAATTGAGGTTTGGTCTGTTGTCAATAGTTTGATTTCGGCGATTCCTTGCACTGCGGGACGCGCGGCGAATTACACAGGTAGGAAACGGTTAAACGATTGGATGTGGATTCGATACACTCCATGGCTAGGACGAGATTTCGCGAACCACCACCGAAATCAGTGGTAAACCAGAAACAATGCGTGTTCTAATCTGTCTGGCAGTTCTTTATACCGCTACCGCCATTAGTTTCAACAACAACCCTCTCAAGCTTGTTCCAACGAAAAAGATTGAATCCCTCCCTGTTTTTGACAGTGGTCTCGACAGTGAATCAAACGACATCGACAGCGTCCTCACAATGTCTGGCGGAGCTGCTGTGCAGGCTGGCCTCCCCTCTCAGATGAAGTTAATCATCGGGGCCGGGGGAATCTACGCCGCGTTCCTTTATTACGGAAGTCTCCAGGAAGATGTCTTCAGTTATGTCAGTGATAGTGGGACTAGTTTCAAGCAGGCTTGGTTTTTGCAGTGCCTTGAGGCTGCCGCGAATGTGATCGTCGGCTACCTGGGTCTCATGATCTCCGGCGGGATTACCCCCAACATGCCCAAGAAGATGTTCGCGGTATCTGGTGTAACCCAGGTTTCTGCCAAGGCCTTCACTTCCCTTGCTCTCGCCAATGGGCTGAGTTTCCCCGTTGCAACGCTAGCTAAGAGCGGGAAGATGGTGCCCGTCATGATTGGATCGCTCCTTCTTGGGGGTGCTAAGTACAGGTGAGTGAGTTTAGTGATGATCGAGGTTGGTTGGTTCTTATCTTGTTTTGCTGCTGCTGCGCTCTCTTAAGCAGTCCAACTCCATCACAAAACGATATTAAGGAATAGGCAGCTGCTAACGTCATCCTCCATCTTTCTTTATTTTCCCATCTCCCCCACCACCACACCGACCGCAGCACGAGAGAGTACCTGCAGGTTCTTGCTATCGTTCTCGGAACTGCCATTGTTGGAATGGGGAAGAAGAAGGGGGGCGGTCCCAGCAGCTCAATGGGCGTCTTCTTTATCCTCGGTTCCTTGGTCTTTGACGGAATTACTGGAGGAGTGCAGAAGAAGCTCAAGGCGGAGACTGCGGCTGTCGGCGTAAAGCCAAAACCGTACGACTTCATGTTCTTCACAAACTTCTTCATGATGTGCACTGCTGTTGTCATTGCTGTCGGGCTGGGAGAGTTTGGCACAGGACTCGCCTTTATCAAGGAGAACCCCAGTATTTTGTCGAAGATCATTAACTTCAGTGTCTGCTCTGCCGTCGGACAGTCGTTCATCTTTTACACGATTGCGAACTTCGACCCTCTTGTGTGCACGACTGTCACCACCACACGCAAGATATTCTCTGTCTTGCTTTCCATCGTTTTGAAGGGCCACGTTCTGTCCACCCAGGGATGGGCCGGACTTGCCCTCGCTTGCAGTGGAATCCTTTCGGAGATGGAGAGCAAGATGAGCAAGAGCAAGAAGAACTGAAATGCGGATGGGGCTGATAGAGCGAGCTTGATACCAAAATGACTTCTGAGGCATTAAGCTACTATCGTATATTAGTGTATTTGAAGGCTTCCACTACCGCTGCTTTTGCACTGTCGCAGTGTGAGATTACCTTGGAAAGAGAACGATAACTCTGTGGAAAGAAAAAAAGACAAAAAAACAAAAGACCCTTTTTTAAAAGCAAGGGGCAAAAACTACTCAATTCTTATTTTGTTTCAATTCAACTCCTCCGCGAGTTCCCCGCTCTCCACCATTTCCTTGACAATATCGAGACCCCCAAGCAATTCTCCGTTGACGTAAAGCTGGGGATACGTAGGCCAATCGCTGTACGCCTTCAATCCTTGGCGCACCTCCTCGTCCTCTAGAATATTAAATGCATCAAAATAGATCTTCTCGCCCTCGAGGATCTCCACAATTTGCCTCGAGAACCCGCAGCGCGGGGCACTCGGAATGCCCTTCATGAAGAGAATGACCTTGCTTCTCCTTATCAATTCCCCCAGCCGTGTGTCTAGGTCCTCTACACTATCGGTAGTCGTCGATGATGCTTCATTCGACAGACCAAGTTCCGATCTTAGTGACCCCTCCTCAGCCATTTCCTTCACAATATCCAGGCCACCCAGGAGCTCCTCCTTGTAGTAGAGCTGAGGAAAGGTAGGCCAGTCGCTGTAGACCTTGATGCCGCTCCGGATATCCTGCTGGTTCTCATCCAAGATATCAAATGTTTCAAATGCCACATTCTGCTCGGTTAGCAGCTCCACAATCTGTCTTGAGAATCCACAGCGGGGGGATTCTGCGGTGCCCTTTATCAAAACTAGTGGCTTATGGTTAGAAGTCGTAATCAGCTTCTTTATTCTGACGAATAGAGCATCGTCCAGGCTGGTAGGATTCTCAATGGTCGGGGGGGCAGAGGGTGCAGGAGGACTGCTAGAGGAGGGGGCGCTTAGAGACTCAATAAGGCTGCGGCAGAGGATCGTCACCTCAGCGACGTCATCATCCTCAACCTTGCCAAATACTCTGTCGCCCGTGAACAGAACGAACGTAGGCACAACTGATACTCCAAGCGATTCTGCCTTGCTCTGGTGCTCCGGATCGTCCACTGAAGCTTCACTGAAAGCAATATGTGGGAATGTCTTCGTCAGCAGCGGAAGTACATGCTTGGTAATCGAAGCCGAAGAAGGATGCCAAGAAGCGGTGTAAACAACGCACGAGCATTCAGCAGAGGATGCAAGGCTCGCCATTATTTTTTGGGGACGTTTTTGCGATTTCTACAAGTCTTGCGATTCGTCTTGAGGTATTTCGATCCTTTGCAAGTGATACTTTCGTTACTTGCGCGCGTCGGAAGTGTCTTTTAGAGAGGGACAAAAAAGATGGACACCACCACCAACACGAAAATATAGCGTTTCCCACGAACACGCGATTAAAATACTTAGAAACCACACATACCCCTCTACCGAGATAACACGTTTACACGGTTCAGCAGCAAGAATACCTAGAAGAAAAACGGACCTAACGGAAACCTCGTTGGAGTTCTGTTTTAGGAAAATAGTCCTTGTGTCATCGGTGCACACCACAATATACACAGCCAATTGGCTCAGTTAGATGCGTTGTCAATCGCGGCGACTATTTTTTTCTGTATTTCTTGTAGCCGCTGCCACAAATTGTTATTTATTGTTCCTCTGGCTTATCGAGCTCCAGTCGCCGTCTGTAAGCTTCCCTGATGGTATCATAATCTACAATCAAAGGGTGCAAGAAAATATCCCAAGATCGGAGAAAGAATCATCACCCATTTCGTTGGAGAGCGCCGAACTAAAAGAACGTGTCGTCGTTGCTTCGCAGCAGCAGAATGTTGAGAATGAGCCTCCCCAAGGAAAGCCAACAAGAACTGTGCCCTGTGCTCTGCTATTTTTCGGTCTGCCGAAGGTATTCGACGACGTCGTCCTCCCATCAATACAGAAACACATCATAGAGCCCAACAATGAGTGCGATGTATACGCGCACACCTACAATATTTCCATTACGAACAACGAGCGGAATGGCGAGGATGCAGCAGCTGTGTTCCCAGAGCAGGCATATCATCTGACACCAAACGTCATTATGGACACCATTGAGGAATTCAACGCCGTTCGCAACTTGACTCACTTCAGAGAATATTTCCCCCATATTCGCCCGTGGACCTACCCTACCACTATGGACAACATGATCAAACAGTGGCATTCAATTGAGCGAGTTTTTTCTTCAATGAGTCAAAGTAGGATAGGATACGTTCGCGTAGGGCTGTTTAGGTGAGTTCAGAGTGCATGCTTGCACATTGCGTGCGCGTGCTAGGAAGGCAGGGGCAGGAAAGGGAAACCACAAAAGAAAAAAAGCCACCCTCACACATTCACAATTCACTTTTCACACATTCTTGCAGACTCGACTGCGAATATATTCACAACATCAGTATCAGCGAAGGAGAAGCGGTCATACCCAAACGTGCCCGAATGCAACTCATAGGTCTGAACGATAGGATGTTTTTTGGGGAGACTCGGCATGCTGCAACTTGGGCGCTTGGTAGATTTCCCCTCGTTGAAGAGTATATTCTCCATCTCATTCGCGAGAATAAGCGCGATCACGGGCTCCATTCGGAAGAATTCATGAAATATTTACTCCGCGATATGGACGTTAAGGAGAAGGACATTTGCTTCTACAGGATTCGCTCTCACGGGCAATTGGTTGAAGACTGTAATATGCCCCGCCGCTGAGTTGAAAAAATTCGCTTTGCCGACTGTGCGGCCTCATCTGGGTGGGTGATCTTCGCTCTAGTGACTTTCCGAGACCATCGATAATCCAGTCGGTCGCTGTCCGGGCTTACTAGCTTTGCTTAGTAGTTCAAAAAAGTTGTGCTCCCCAGCCATCCGTAGTTTCGGAGGTCGTCATCGTGTTTCTGGTTGGCTCAGGATTGGCGTAAAAAAATACCGGTAGGGGGTAAAAATTCTGTTTCTGTCACAACTTAAAAATCAATTTTGCACCTATTTGAACGCACACATCGCCGTATCGACCCTCCCCGTTGTTTTGATCAAACTCGAAAACCTCTGGAGCTAGCTGTAGCCCTGGTAAAAACTCCACATTTTAAACCCCCCCCCCATGGGTAAAGTTTCCCTCCCAGCCGACTTTACCGGCCCCGTGACAGGGAAGTCAAGGAAGTGCACAGATATTCTGTGTCTTCTCATCTTCTTGTCGATGAATGCATCTCTTGTTGCAATCTTGGCATCGTTCTACGACGAGAAGGATGTGAATGCGATGCTGTATGGGTGAGTTGTGCCGCGATTGTACTCTCGAGCGAATGGGGCTACATCACCACTTACACACGCACCCCTTGCCGCCCTCCTCCCAAAAAAACCATCGATAACGACACAACAACCAACAACAGCCGAGATTATCTTGGCCGGACATGTGGACATTCTGCATATGAGAATTTGCCGGCCGGAACGACGACTGTGATCAACGGGCTTAATGTCTCGAACGGAGACACTCTCCAGGAGTACTTCTACTACGTGGATATGCTGGGTAATGCTGTGTGCCTTTCGGATTGCCCTTCCTACTCCAACTACTCTCCTCAGGACTCCTCTGAGGTTGTCTGCAAGGATGGGGTTGATTTGTCGCTTCCCCCAGCTACGCTGATTCTGCAATCGGACTGCATCTACAAATACGACACCTATAAGTTGCTGACGTGGTGCGTTCCGAAGTCAATAACGTCACTTTCAATGAGCATGAACGCAAATGCGATAAAAGAATCTGACGACCCATCAGAGGTAAAAAATCTCACCCTCTCCTACGATGGCATCAACCAGATGAGCGAATATGCAGAGCTGTTTGTCGAGGACATGTATACATCAAGATGGGTCCTCATTGGCAGTGGGATAGGGGGCTCTTGCTTCTTCGGCTTTCTCTTTCTGCTCCTCCTTCAGGTACCATTTGTCATCAACACCTTTTGTTGGGTTGCAGTCTTTACTGTGCCTGTATTTTTCGTCGGCAGTGGGGTGGCATGTTGGTGGGTTCGCGACCAATGGATGGACGAGGGAAGCAAACTTGACCCTCCCTCAAAATATGCTGATGCATCCTATTGGCAGAATCAAGCTCTCGATGTGAGCGCATATGTGCTGTATGCGCTTGCTGGTTGCTGGTGCCTTGCGGTCTGTTTCCTTCGGAAGCGGATTGTTCTAGCGATACGCATTGCGAAGGTATCGGCGAGGAGTATCCTCACCATGCCAGTAATGGTGATGTACCCCTTCGTTCAGCTCGTAGGTTGGTGTATCTTCGCAGCATTCTGGGTCCTTGCAATGTTTGTTTTGGCCTCGACAGGCGATCTTGTCGGGATGACGAGCGACATCTATGGCGTCGAGGTGAGCTATTCCATCTATTTGTACAGTGACAATGCTTATTGGAGCTTCTGGTACTTCTTGTTTGCGTATTTTTGGGTCTCGGAATTCACAAATGCTATAGGACAGATTACGCTTAGTATGGGGTGAGTGAGTAAGAAAAACTAAAACGAGAATGGGGCAATATATAATAATTGTGGAAGGAGAGAGAAGACGAGACGTAAGCACCATCACTCACACAACTTCAGATTTGCTCGTTGGTATTTTGCTGTCGACAAGGACCTAAATAAAGAAGGGGTCCAGAAAGACATTGGCAACGCCACTTTCCTCAGGGTTGTTGGCCAGGCTGTATACTATCACTCCGGAACTGCCGCGTTCGGGTCCCTCCTGATTGCCATCGTCCGGTTCTTCAGGGCAGTACTCTCGTACATCCAGTCAAAATCCGCCAAGACGTCGCGCGGAAGGCAGTCAAAAATTGTCAAGGCGCTTGTCTGCTGCTGTGCGTGTTGTCTTTGGTGCTTTGAAAAGTTCTTGCAGTACGTGACCAAAAATGCATACGTGCAGACGAGGTTAGTGGCAAATTAGTTTGAGAGAGTTGCAGCTTTCACAATTTCACATTTGATTTGACATTTGATTTGACATTTGATTTGACATTTGATTTGACATTTGACTGACACAACGACACAACGACACAACGACACAACGACACAACGACACAACGACACAACGACACAACGACACAACGACACAACGACAC
>Ga0115555_1002295_pt1 | contig 12820 bp, 12 predicted proteins | sample COGITO_mtgs_1104_2_FD_87285 | JGI IMG/M metagenome (GOLD analysis project Ga0115555, IMG submission 87285) | Pelagic marine microbial communities from North Sea - COGITO_mtgs_110407 | ecosystem: Environmental > Aquatic > Marine > Epipelagic | place: Germany:Helgoland, sampling site Kabeltonne... | reverse complement strand
GCTACATGACGAAGGTTAGAGTTCAGACCCATTCATTTAGTGAATATTAATATTATTTGGCTTACTGGACGGCAGTGACATTAGGGGGGTGAAGGAGTGCAGCGATAGCTTGCCCTTTGTCCTTGGCGGAAATCACCGATCCGCCGGCGACCAAAACTTTCGTTCCGGCCTCAATTCAATGTCAACTAAAAGAAGATGGCGTTTTTAAAATAAACATATTAAACAGTCTCGGTTCATTCTAACTTTCGTTATAAATAACCCACTGACGAAGACGTCGTCTACCCCCTTGTTTTCTCATAAGTGGTGGAATCCCCTTGTAACTTCCCCCATTCTCGCTACCAAGCTACTAAATTTATTTGTAGCAAGCACGGCAGCATTCGACACCATTGGTCCCAGACGTTTTTCCGCTTCTGATCGGCAAATACCCGTTAGTACCCGATTTAGCGTAAGCCATGATATTTTTGATGAAGTAATCCTCGCCGAGAGACTGGCATCCAAGCTTTGCACAAGGCCAACCATCATTACTGTATACACATCCATCTTCGTAACCACTTATGTATTCCCGTGGTTTAACCCACTGACAATCGCAGAGCCCCAATGTGTATGTTGTAGGGTCCGCGTCAGGCCAAACGTAGTTGTTCTTGACAAGGTAGTCGTTAACCGCAGCATCCAAATAGGCGCTTTTCTCTGCATCTTCCACCAGGGAGCTGTGGCTATCGACGTAGTACTGCACCACGCTAGGGCTCACTGTTTTGACACTATCGACCCAAGCCTGCCAGTCGCTCAACTCTCCGGTAATAGGCCACTGGGCCAAGGAAGGGTCGCCTCCATTAACCTGGATTGTGCTCGAGCTGCCGGAGGAGGAATACGCCTCGCTGTGCGTCTTGGAGGTAGACGCCGACCCTCCTCCCCCGAACCCGTTCCAGGAAACTCCGAGCTCCACCTTAATTGACTGATCGTTGTGAGTCGAACTAAAGGCCTCCTTCACCGTCGTGGACATGGATGCTTGCGCGCCCATTTCAGCAGAGCGAATGTAATGTGTTCCGAAGTAGCTGCACAATGGAAACGGAGCGAGTGAGTCTAGCAGCGTGGACAAGCGATGCGAACTAATGTGTATGCAGTGTGTGCCCGCTCCATTCAACGCTGCGACTCGTCAGATTTGATCCCCTTTCGCTCGCTTTGCTCATTTTCGAACGGCTCAGTTCTCGCTCGCTCGGATTATACTCACATGAAGAACCGTTCGTACTTGGCAACGATGTCCGCGTTGTCCGCGTCGTAAGCGGGTAGCGACGCAATCTCGTCCTGGAATCCAGGCGTAGTCTCTAGTTGGCCGGGGGTGCTGAGGTTCGTCGTGTGAAGCTTAATCCTCTGCTTGGATCTGGCGTAAATCTGCTGGCCGGAAGTAACCGTCCCACCAGCCTTAGTCGTCTCAGTAGAGGCCGAGAAAAAACCAATGCCTTCGGAAACACCCGCTTCTCGCTTCTGCTCGTCGACAATCTGCTGGACGCTGCGAACGACCGAGTGGACCAGGTTGACCTGCGTACCAGAGTCGGGGCTCACTTCGATGCCATCAGGCACAGCAAACGTCTCGCCGGTGTAGACGTTCGTGTAGGGGACCTGTGTGAGGAGCAAGGGGGGGGGTAGTGCGTGTAATTAGTACAATGTGCGCAAGGGGGGCTAGAGTAGAATTATATGACAGTAGATCTGCTTTTTCAACTCACACCAGCTTCGCTGTAACGGTTCTGGACAACTCGAGACTTGGAGTTTGTCGACCAATTAATCACATCGAAGCCCATTCCTACGTAGTCCGCTTCTGGGAGACAAGGGTAGGGCGACACATATGAAGTCACTGGATCAGTACAGGAGTTAACTGCGGAAAAGGTTCGCTCCAACTGTTTTTTTTGTCCCGTGGAAGGTGTTGGAAGAGATCTTCCAGAAACACCAATGGCTAACCCTAAGATTGCGGCTAAAGAAAACTTCATACCTTCCTAGGGGATGTGGGAGAGGAGAGTGAATTAGTACAATTGAACTACGTGTATGGAGACCTCAGGAGGCTAAAGAACTCCAGGCGTGTCGGGTAGGTCTGAGCAAAAGCAAAAGCAACTCTACAACTACATCTTTAGACGATTCATCACAACCACTACGTCATCATACCATGAGGGATCTTGCCTGTAAGATTTTTAGCTTTAACCGTGCTTAATCAATGTGAGTTGGGGTTTTTGTATCCAGCCAATGAAAACGCCTCAATCCAAAAAAAAGAACTCGTTACCCCCCGGGTACGTGATTGTTTTTGGAAAGAAAAAGAAATAACTAGCATACTTTTTTTTTTTTTTCTTGGCAAGCCGACCCCGAAATCTCCTCCTACTTTTTACATTAACCTCTCACCATTTCATATCGACTCCGTGACGGACGTTCCTCTTTCTATTATTCGGCGTCGTCGCCCCTCATCTTCTTGATCCTCTGGTTTTCCCCCTTGACTTCCGCAAGTGTCCTCTTTAGCTCCCACCACTTCCTCTCCAAATTTTGTATCGAACCAGTAACTTTTCCTCCTGCTCCCTTTTCCTGACAGCAGCATTAACCGCATCAAAAGTTATTTTCTCGTGCTGTGCCCCTGCCAAGCGATTCCGACGCAGTGCTGTGAGAGTCCGCTTGACCCCTTTTCTGGTTGGGTTTTATTTTCTCCCTCTATGAGTCGCTCCTTCTTGATTTTGTGGTATTTTAATCTGCAACTCTTTGGCTCATAGTCAAATCGCCTAAAATCGCAAGTTTCGCAAATGTATATTACCCTGATGGCGGAAGGAGCAGTGTGTTTGCTTTTAAACTTTGCCCGTTTCTTCTCTTCGGTAATTTCCTTCCGGGCGAGTTCCTGTATCTTAAGTCGTTGGCGAGCTTGGTTTTCTGCGTACGCTTCTGCTGCAAACTTGCTCTCCCCTCCTCCTGCTGCCGGTTTAACGTCCGCAAATGCCTCCGCAAAACCGTCAGTATTTTTCGCGGTTTGCGCTTTTGATGGTCGCGATGACGATGATGGCGACAACAACGATCGTGATGACAACGATGACGACGATGCAGTCGACGATTGCCAAAGTCCTTTCTTTTGCTTTGCCCTGTTTAGAGCGATTATTTCTAGGGCCTTCCTTTGGGAGGCCATTGCAGAAGATTCCACTTCGCTGCCGTTCAAAGCTGGCCGGCAAAAGGTGGAGCCCTTCTTGTTTCCGCCGATGCCACCGACTCCGTTTTTGGGGACTGGAACTTTTACTCCCCCGTCAAAGCGAGCACCCGATTTCATAGGGTTCCCTACCCAATTTTTCACCTCGTTCGTCGTCGGGGTTGATTGAGGGGGTGGCGGGTGCTGGGAATCTTCGTCCGCCGGTTGTTGTTGGCCGTAGATGACTTGCTTACGCTTCTTAGGCGGCTGCTTCTTAATCTGGTTACTCAATGCGCCTTTCAACAGCCCCCTTCCAATACCGCTGCTTTCAGACCTGGTGTCCGAGTCGGACGCCTTCCGTTTATTATTCATTTTTTTTGATCGGTTGTCAAGAAAGTTCTGCGCCTTTTGGGCAATAAGCTGAGACTTCTTCACCCCGGCATTGAACATGACTTGATCCGCGCTAGAACTGGCCCTCTTCGGTGCCTGTGAGTGCGACAGTGAGTTCACGGCGACTTGGTTCGGGTTGCTGTTTGGCTTCAATCCTCCCCCCCCACCGAGACCGACAGAGAGGGTAGAGGGTCTATGAGCATAAACTCCGAGGGTGGGCGGTTGCATCCCGAGAGGTTGATTGCCAATGACTTTCGCATTTTTTCCATAGAGGCCATTGCTATGTTGTTGACGAATCAACAGCTCGCCCTGTTTCGATTTTGTGGGGTCCTGTTTCGCGTGGTATTCGCAGTACCCGCCTCCTCGTCGGTCAACCACATTTCGGCAACTGCGACCTTCTACTCCCCCCACCTTCCCTGCACAATAGCCATAGTCTTTCGACATTCCGATTGGTATAATTTTTCTGGCGTCAGAGATCCTCAAAGACAAGGGGCCTGCAGTACCAGAACCTTTGTCATCCATCATTCCACAGTCCGAGAGAATACAAGCCAGCCCGTCACGGTTACGTCCGCAATACTGCCGAAAAGCCTCGCCGAAAAGAAATACCTTGACAGAAGTGTGGGATTTTAAGTCGTAAATGTTCCAGAGTGAAAAGGCGTTTCCGGCTTGGGATTTTTTGGACTGCTGCCACCCACTGAGGATACCCACTACATTAATCGAACCGGACGAAAGCTGGGATCGGGGAGAATTAATTAATTCTGGCAATCTCATTAGACTGGTTCGGCCTATCGAGGTCACTAGGGTATCAACTGATGATTTTGATGTCAGACGGGTGGAGATTCGGAGGCGAGAGTACTGGCAAGTAGTCTGATCAACATTATCCTGCACATTTTTACGCGAGCTGTACGGATTTGTTTTTCCTGATCCAGGGGCTAACACGCCAAAAGCGCTTCCAAAATCCATGGACTGCGATGCTGACGGGGGGGCTGACGCCGATGCTGACGCTGACGCCGATGCTGACGCCGATGCTGACGCCGATGCTGACGCCGATGCTGATGCTGACGCTGATGCTGATGCTGATGATGCTGCCCCCAACAACATCGGCGCAGATGTTGTTGATGCCGCTGTAATTCCGCCGAAAACAGCCCCAAAATCGCCCGTTGTGTTGTATTGCGGGGGCATCGCTTTCAAGTTTTCGGTAGGTGCCACCGACGCTGCGGCAACCATATTGACCTTGGTAGCATTGCGGGTGGCTTCTTGGGTTACATTGGCGTGAGGATTCAACCTGTTGCCCAATGCACCGTGATGCTTCCCAACTTGTCGTCTTTCTTTGTTTTCAGGTGCATTTAATACATCGTCGTCGTCGCTGTCGGATGCGCTCAGTAGCTCAAGTATCCCTTCCATTGGTGGGAGAGCCAAGCAAGCCGGGGGGGTGAATTTTGGATTTGGTTTTGGAGGGGATTTTTTATTTTGAGAGAATTAACTTTAAATTGGGATAAATCACAGTCTACGTCCTCACCCTAGTACAGTGTTGACCAGTGGTAGCCGTGATTGGTGTCAAAGATCATTGTCTGAGTGAATTCTCTCAAAAAATGTGTTTCTCCATCAGAACGATCCCCAGTTCCTAACCTCTCGTCCTGCTGGTGAATGAACCCCCAAACCTCCACCACCTTGTCCACTGTCATCGATGTTGCAGTCGCCAGGGTGAGCGAAATAATGGCTGATCACGGTAAATCAAACTCTCATCGCTCCCCTCTCGATGCTTCCTTGAGTCATGCCATAGCTGATGCTGCGCACGTTTTGTCCGCCGCTAATACAGCCCTTGATGAGGAGAAGCGACGGCTTTTTGGTACTCATCGAAGGTTGGATCAGACTACTGTGAGAAAAGTACTTACTGAGTGTGTGACAATAGCTCGTCAGATTGACTTTGAGGTTCAGGAAATTAGGAATGACACTCGTAATTGCCCCGAGGCGGATCGTTGGCCCCTCGTTTCGAGGTTGCGTGAGTGCGACAAAAATGTCACCGATGTTCTTAGCCACGTCGACTTATTTACTTCGGTAAAGACGGAGGTGAAATCGCTCCATGAAAACCTAAAGAAACGTACTCTGATTGACACGGCGAAGCAACATATGCTGATTAAACGGGTCGTGAATACGCTTCACGGTGATTTTTTGCGTTCCTCTGGTCCTTCTAAGGCCACCACGCATACCCATACCTCGAATGGCTCTATCTCGGGAGAGGATTCCGCTGAAAACGTCCAAATCGAGTCCTACAACGAGACTGTCAAATCCTTCTTTTCTTCCCAGAAAATTGTCATCGACTCCCTCTTCTCCTCCATTTGTGATCAACTCTTGTCAATCTGCTCTGCTCACTCTCCCCTCGGTGACTTTGAGACTTGGGGGAGGGAGGTGGAAGTTGTTGGCGTTGTTCTTGGGATGTGGAGGTTTGAGAGGGAAGAGATTAGTGAATCTGGGGCTCTTGTGACAGCTGGCTCGAAAGGGTTCGAGTACGAATGTATTACAACTCTCCTCTCCACCCTCCTATCATTGACCCCCGCGATCTACTCTACCATATCGAACAACCTTCTGAGCTCACGTCGCTCGGTGACAATTACAGGAGCGATGAAATCTGATGACGTCATTAGCAATGCTTTGGCCACCATCCTCAGTGGGACACTCCAGCTTGTAACAACGTTTGATCTCTTCCGGATCATCCCGGCATATTTTCAATCTGGATATACACTTGACATAAGGAACTACGGTAGAGAGTGCGGCGTGAAGGAAGTCGTTGCTTGGGGCCTTGCTGGGATCGTAAAGGATAGAATTGAGAGGTGAGTGAGTGCATGAGTGCAGGACAGCCGCCGGCGATGCCGCCGGCGATGCCGCCGGCGATTCCAGGATTCTTGGGACCTGACCTGCCGCAAAACTTAACCAAAAACACGAAACAAAATTGTAGCATCGTCGGTCCCAACGGCTGCCACCTCTACAGCTACGACCCCACACAACTCCTCCGCATATTTTCATACACCGGCCTAATTTCCAGCTCTCTCCTTCTCCTCCTTCCCGAGCCCCTGCGAACTCTATCCTTCACAAAAACGTCGATACTGCTCCCTCCCCGCCCAAAGACACTCTCCCCCCCCATGCTTGCGAAATCTGTCTTGGCTACGAACGCGCACGAAATACTACCGCTTCGTCACCTAGTTATTACGGAATTCCTCGATAAGTGTCAGGTTCAGATGAAAGAATGGGTCAGCACCGTGTATCGAGTGGAGCGGGAGGTGATTAGGGATCCAAGAGACGGAACGCTTTGCACAACCCTTCCCGGGGATCTCTTCAGCCTCCTGGAAATTGAGTTTTCCGTCCTCTCCAAGGAGCTTTCCGCCGCGGACGACCTCCCTGAAATACGATTTTTACTCTTGCAGGTGTGTGTGGATGCCCTCACGAGCTGTCAGGAGCAGTATATCGAGGGAAAGGTCGAGTGTATCGAGGGTATTGAGGAGTTGGTGGCGGATGGCAATGATTTTGTTAGTGTTGCGGAGGGGCTCGGGGAATTCCATTCGACTATTTTGTCATTGCCTGAGGGTGATGGTGACACTGCCTCTTCGTCTACTACCGCTTCGGACAAGAAAGAGAAAGATAATATTTACGAAGAGACAATCTGTGCTCTACTGAGTCACGTAACGAGTTTGTTCATGGAGGACGCGGTGAAGATAGGGGGGATGGTTGTGCCTCTAATCGGGGAGTGTTTGGAACAGGAACTCTCCTCGAAATTTTTCTCCCCCGAGTGGCTCCACGCTCATACCAGCAATGAATTAATGCTATCTCTGGTATCGACATTGGAAGACTACGATCGAGACCTGAAAGGGTGGTTGGGCACTTGGTTGTATTTGAAAGGTTTTGCGGAGATCATTACTCTCGCGAGCAAATTTTACTGCAGGACCTTTCTCTTCGCAGTCTTGTCCCACTCGGGGGACGAGCCGCTTTGGGGTGAACAGAAGGAGTGGGAGAAGGCTGCAAGGAGGATGAGAGATGATGTTGCTATTTTGAGGGAATATTTGAGTGAGAAATCAATGTCTACGAACCTCACCGCCCACTTTCGCGCCTCCTTTACCATCCTCGACCTCTTGGAAAAGTTTCTCTCCTCCGCTCCTTGCGCACTTACATTCGCCTCCCCTCCTTCCATCTCCTCGGATGACTACGATACGTGCTGCCTTGTTTTGGGGGAAGAATTGGCGCAATATTTCATTGCGACGGTTTGGAGGAGCGTTTCTGCGGAAGGGAGAAAGTTGGCGAGTAGGAGGTGAGGCGCGCGATAGCACAATGGCGCCGGCGTACATACTCGAAAGTCGATCACACATGCTCACAACGAACGAACGCACGGACGCACGGACGGACGGACGGACGGACGAATGAATTACCACACCGCAAATTATCCAGCATTGCCGTCCTCCAAATACACCGCACAACTCCCTCCCCTCGACTGCCTGAGTTTTCCAGCCAGCGAAGAGTGTTGCAGGCAGAATTTCGGGCATTGTTTGAGGTTTTCGGGGTTTGCAGTGAGGATGAGGGAATCGTCGAGGGCGGAAAGCATGAGAGAAGGAATACAACGAGTGATGTGGATATTAGGAGAGTGGGGAAAGACAAGAAGGAACATCGCAGAAGACACACTGTGAACCAGAAACACTCTTTCTCTTCCCCTTCTAATATCCTATCCGCTCTCTTCTGTCCAGCAGCTGTGTCGGGCTCGGAGGCAGAAAGTGAGAAGAAGAAGAAATTTGATAAATAATTTCGTCAGGAAAGCAATTTCATACACTCTCCTTTTCGTTTATATCTTTTTCTTGTACGTTGTTGTCGTCGTTGTCGTCGTTGTCATCGTTGTCGTCGTTGTCGTCATTATCGCTGTCGTCGTTATCGCTGTCGCCACCATCTTCGTCGCCATCATCGTCACCACCGCAGTCTTCTATCATCATTTCCATTGCCGTCCTTATGAACCCGCAATACATCTTCATGTCGATACCATCCTCCTCCTCTTCCTCGTCGTCGTCGTCGTCGTCGTCGTCGTCGTCGTCGTCGTCGTTCTCCCTTGCCTCCTCTTCAATCGCCAATCGCTTCTGCCAGTCCCCAACCTCCCCCCCCCCGTCGTTGAGCATTTTTACGACCTCCTCGTTAAGCCATTCTAGGGCCCCTTCGGTCTCCTCCCAAACACTGACAATCTCTTCGTCGGAGCAGTACGCTATCGCCTCCAGCACACCACCAGAACCACCCCAACCGACCAAATCTTCAGCGTATTCAACACAGTCGTCAAAATACTGCTTAAAGGCAAAGTACAGCACAGAAAAGACATTCGCCTCGCAGCACTTCTTCAACACGCCTCTCAGCACCTCCTCGCTACTGCCCTCCTCCCCTAGCAGCTTCAGACTAACATACTCAATCAACAACTCGGACATGCAGAACCAGCAACTCTTGTCTTCCGGAAACCTCTCCATAAGTCTCCTGCACGACTCCGGTTTATTCAGCGACAAGTACATCCTCATAAGCTTGAACCGAGCGTTCATCACGCCGTCTGGCTTATCGAGGTCGAGAACCTCCTTCCAAGCCGCCCTGGCGTTCTTGTACATTTTGTTGTCGTGTTCGACACAACCCAACACGAACAAATTCTCGAGAAAATTAATACAAGCGGGCTGGGGTGTAATAGAGTTGGTCGACATGTTCTCCACAATACCAAATTCACCCCTCTCCGCACAACCCTCCTCAAAAAGGTTCCGAAGCCTACACTCCCTGGCCTCCCTCTCCTCGAGCTCCTTCTTCCACGGATCGACATAATTCAAATCGAAGTCATAGACCTCACTCGCGGGCCTCGCCGCACCCTTCAACTTCCACTTCGACGGGTCGAACCTCTTGAGCCGCTTCTCCTTCCGGATTTTGCTCTTGAAGTCGAGTTCCTCTGCTACTGACATTCCGGAGGTTTTGGCCTTTTCTATCAGGGCCTTCTCTTTCGCCGCCTCCTCCAGGCGGGCTTCGACGTGGTCGTAGGCGGAGAGCTTCGCACGGAGATTTGAGACGATCCGACGCTACGACATGTTGATTGTATAAGTATATAAGTAGGGGTGACGACGTAATCAATAGGTTGGGATAGGATTCTATCTTCATGGCATCTTCATGGGGGCATCTTTATGGGGGGCATCTTCATGGCATCTCGAAGCATCACTCACCTGATTAACAGTAGAAAGTTCGTTCCTCTTCTCCTCCACCTTTTCATCGGTATCATGGCTAAACTTCGTCCTCTTATAACTCTCCGTAATTTCGTTAAGGTGTCCTCCGAGCTCATTCGTTTCCACAGCACCTTCCTCTTCTGCCTCTTCTTCAGCCTTCCGCTTCTTCTCAATGAGTTTCTTCCGTAACTTCTCCATCTTAGCTAAACGACGAGACTCGTGTTCAGCGTGGGAAAAATTGGAACCCAATTTCCGGGGGCCTTTCGATTTGGCCATTTTTACGAAGGTATTCTTTTGTTTTGGTGGATCACAAGGGTGTGTTGGAATTTTGTTGGCGAGGGGGGCACTGAGGTTGAATTGGACTGTAGGTAATTAATGCCGGTGGTAAAACTATGCCAGTGGATATGTAAAGTCGAGAGAGAGGCTAAGTATCCCGAAAATTAAACAAAAGATGGTGAAAATTATTGGAACGCTTCTTGGTCGTGTCGTAAATTAAAATACCTGGTATTCTTTGGATTCTGTTGTTGGCGTGTTTTTGCCGCGTCCAAAAACTGTCCTGTAGCCAATCGAATCGCTCCTACATCAATAGTTATTTCTCGCGCTCCCAAACCTCGTCCTACAATAATACCACAAAAACCAAAAAAACAAAATCGGCGAGCAACCCTCCCCTCCCCTCCCCTAACCTCACCCCCCGACGAAACAACCAGCAATGCTCGCCCCTCGGAAAAAGCTGTGGTCCACCCCAGCATCTGCGATCTCGGCGTTCTGCTCGATGTCACTGCCGTCGTCCTCTGACGTGCTTTTCGACGTGGGGTGCGGGGACGGTAGGGTGTTGGCGAGGTGTTGGGGGGAGACGGAGTGCAGGAGAATGGTCGGGGTTGAGGTTGACGAGGGGAGGGCGGAGGAGGCGAGGGCGAATACAAAGGGTCTTGAGGGCGTTGAGATCGTTTGCGGGAATGCTATGGAGGTGAATACTAGGGAGGCCACCGTGGTGTTTTTGTATTTAGTACCCAGAGGTTTGAGGATATACGTCCCGGTGCTGCTGGGTCATTTTCTGGATAGGGTCAAGAAGGAGGGGGAGGGGGCGACGTTAAAAGTATGCACGTACATGAGTCCGATCCCTGGCGCAGGGGGGAGTTTAGTGGAGAAGAGGGTCGTGGAAGTTGAGCATCAGGAAGGGGCGAGGTGGCCGGTTTACTATTATTTGTTTAGTGGTGAGGGTGCGAGGGAGGTTTTGGGGGGGGGAGGGGGAGCGGGGGGGGGGAAGACGACGACGACGACAACGACGACAACGACGGGAGGGGGGATTTTCGCTGCTGTGACAGTGGTTGCAACCATTGTTGCCGTCGTTGCTTTGAAGAAACTGAAGGCTAGGAAGATGTAGATGGAGGGAGGAGGAGTTATATTTAGATTAGATTAGATTAGATAGATATATTGATATGATGAGTTTCTTAAACTGCTGCTCTCACACCGTCGGCGCAAGTCGGCTTGGTTTCAAGTAAAGTGAAAGTGAAAATCGCCAAATTTGTCTGTATCCTATCTTTAACTTGACGCATCTTTAACTTGACGCACGCGTCAAGAAAAATAGAAATGCGGCCTTAAAGGGTCTCTGCTTGAGACCACAATCGCCGGCCCAAACTACTATAAGCAACTAAAGAAAAGAACTAATACATTTAACACAAACCCGACAAGGTTATGGACCAACGTTACCTCTGAGATCACGATACGAACGACTAAATAATTTAAACTACTGCCATCAGAAGTCTTCATTTTGAAACATTATATGACAGGAATTTTTGTTCTCTCGAAAGATGCGGGGGGGGGCTCTCACTTTTGCCAAGGCCACTTGAAGCCTTCGTCGTCCTCGTCAACCCAACCCTCCTCAAAGTACTTTGCTTTGGTTTGTTTGCTCTCCCCGTTCTCGTCGACGAGGTTGTTGGCCTCGAGCTGTCGTGTGCGTGTGAAGTGGAGCAGGGGGGGGGTAGGGATGTGTATTAGTGGGAGCTAGTATGATGTTGTGTGTGTGTGTGTGTGTGTTTTTTTCCTCCGAGAGTTTTACCTCAAACATGAAATTTCCAGTCTCTTTGTCGACGCCTTTGTAGTCGCCGAGGAAGGGGGAACCGGCGCCAGCAGTTATCAGTTGAATTAATCTGGGGGGGAGGAAAGGACAGGACGGGACGATGGGTTGATGACGATGGGTTGATGACGATGGGTTGATGACGATGGGTTGACGTTAAAGGAAAGCAAGGGTTGTTAGGGCAAAGAACGTACGCGAATAGCCGAAAATCTTTAACAACCGATTGCACTCACCCCTTCATATCCATCTTTGGCTTATCCACTTCTCCATTCTTGTTCTTCCCACCGTTAGCGTTCCCTTTCACTGAGCCCTTTGAAGCTGGATCGTCTTCATCTGTATTATTTGGGATAAGAAATTTGGGGATACCGAGCTTTAAACGTGTAATTGAATGCTGAGCGGTTCTTATAGGGACAAGAAAGCTATCAGAACAACCTAGAACAAGTAATGAAATGACGGTTACGAGCACAGGCCTCATCATGGGTAAATTGGGGTTTTTTCTATTGACCTACCGTAGGACCATCCTAGCACACGTTCAAACAAGTAGTTTGAATCCCAATAACTCCAATCCCTCCATCGTAAATTTCTACGGTCCTCGGTCCGATAAAATTGAAAGAAACCGGGATAAAAATGCCCCGGGACGAGAGGAAAATGTCGTCGGAGTCCTCCCGCTCTGAATCAAAGTCTGAATCGAAGTCTGAATCGAAGGACGAAACCTTCGGGTCCCCCCCCCCCTCCTTCACCCTCCACACAGTAGACGTCACCCCTTCCCAGTGCGGCCTGTCCGACCCCCTCTCCATGAGCCTGACGTACAGCGTCTCGGGGGACGTGTACGACTTGTCGTGGTCGGTGGAGTACGTGGTGGACTCGACGTCCCGGCGGCAGGTGATACGGCTGGGGGAGGCGGCCGTGGGGGGGGGGGACCTCGGGGAGGGGGAGGAGGGGGAGATGGAGTTCGAGTGCGAACAGATCGACGTCGCCAACGTGAGGAAGGGATCG
>Ga0115555_1002294_pt1 | contig 12823 bp, 18 predicted proteins | sample COGITO_mtgs_1104_2_FD_87285 | JGI IMG/M metagenome (GOLD analysis project Ga0115555, IMG submission 87285) | Pelagic marine microbial communities from North Sea - COGITO_mtgs_110407 | ecosystem: Environmental > Aquatic > Marine > Epipelagic | place: Germany:Helgoland, sampling site Kabeltonne... | reverse complement strand
TTTGAAAATCCATACACCAAGAAGTTAAGACAATTTATGGCTGGACAATATAGAGAAGTATTCAGTCGTAAGAATCTACCACAAAATCATTTAGATGAAGTTACAAATGGTAAGTATTCAATAGATGAATATGTTGACCATCATTTATCACACGCTAGTTCTACATACTTTACTTCACCTTATAAAGAAAGTGCAGTTGTATGTATTGATGCTATCGGAGAGTTTGATACAATAACAATTTGGTATGCTCACGGGACTAAGTTAGAAAAAAGATATAGTGAAGTATATCCTAACTCATTAGGTTTATGGTATAGTGCTATGACACAACGATTAGGACTGAAACCACAAGAAGATGAATACATTCTAATGGGTATGGCAGCTTGGGGTAAAGAGAACAAAGAACTACAACAAGAAATCAGAGATTACTTTTTCAAAGAAGGTGATGGTGTTAGATTTAAAAAGAATCTACATCGTGGTTGTATGGATTGGGATTCTAAATCATTACCAGACGACGGAACTGAACAATGGAAGTTTGATATCGCACATAATGTTCAAGTGATATGTGAAGAAGAGATACAAAAGATATTCAATAAATTACCAGACTTAGTTCCCGAAACCACTAATGTTTGTTATAGTGGTGGTGTAGCATTAAATTGTGTTGCTAATTCATTAGTGGTTCAAGACTATCCAAGTTTATGGATACTACCTAATCCAGGAGATTGTGGTTCATCATTAGGTTGTGCAGCATATGTAGGTGGTGTTCATTTAGACTTTATGGAGAATGGAGCGTTCCTTGGTTATGATATCAAAGGAGATTATCCAATTGATGAAGTCTTAGATGAATTACTCAAAGGTAATCTTGTAGGTGTTGCTAATGGTAGAGCAGAATATGGACCAAGAGCATTAGGTAATCGTAGTTTGTTAGCAGACCCACGAGGTAAAGACATCAAAGACAAGATGAATGAGATTAAGAATAGACAGAAGTTCAGACCTTTCGCACCAAGTGTGTTGGAAGAACACGCACACGAGATATTTGATATGCCTACAAAGAAGTCTCAATTTATGCAGCATGTGGCACCTTGTAAGTATCCAGACAAGTATCCTGCTATTTGTCATATAGACAATACATCACGAGTACAAACCGTGAGTAAAAAAGACAATCCAGGTTATTATAAATTGATTAAAGAGTTTTACAAAAAGACAGGTTGTCCAATGGTATTGAATACATCATTAAATATTAAAGGTCAACCAATCGTTAATGACGAGAAACAAGCAAAAGAATTTACTAACAAATATGGAGTTAAAGTATTCTAATGAATATAGGAATTATAGGACAGGGATATGTTGGAACCGCAATCAAACTTGGTTTTGAACAACACTACAATGTATTGACTTATGATAAGTTTGATTTAGCAAAGTCAACACACCCCAAGATATCAGACATAGTTGATGAAGCAAACATTATATTTGTTTGTGTTCCAACACCAATGAGAAAAGACGGAACTTGTTATACTGGAATAGTAGAAGAAGTTATCCGTGAAATTAACGAAACAGCAGATGACCATATCATTGTGATTAAGTCAACAATACCACCAGGAACTACTGATAGGATTAACGAGGAGTATACACGTTCCACCGTAATATTTAATCCAGAGTTCTTAACTGAAGAAAACTTCTTAGAAGATTTTAAGAATCAGAAAAGAATTATCTTGGGTGGTGATAGAAAAGGAACAAACAAACTTAGACAAATATATTCTAAGGTGTTTCCTAATGCTACAATAGTAAAGACAGGAAGTAATACAGCAGAAATGGTAAAGTATTTTACTAATACATTCTTGGCAACCAAAGTATCGTTTGCGAATGAGATGTATTCCGTTTGTGAACAAATAGGTATTGATTATGATAAGGTAGTTGAGTATGCTATTTATGATGAGAGATTAGGTAAATCACATTGGGCAGTTCCTGGACCAGATGGAGACTTTGGATTTGGTGGACATTGTTTACCAAAAGATTTATCAGCAATCATTAATACATTTGATACATATGGATTGTTAGAAGCAGTTGAAGATGTAAACAATCAAGTTCGTAGTGATAGAGACTGGGAACATATGGTTGGTAGAGCAGTATTAGAGGAAGAATGAAAATAGCATATACATTCAATGGAATAACTGGTGGATTATCTGGTAAGAACTATGATATGAAAGACCAAGATAATCAGAAGTATCTAATAAAGTTAGTATATAAATACATAGAGGAAAATATTATACAACACAATGATGTAGACTTCTTCATATTCTCGTGGCAGAAAGAACAAGAGGATTTGTTTAATGAATTATATAAACCCAAAAAGAGTTTGTTTACCGAGCAAATAAAATTTGATACACCACCACATTTAGATTCTGAATCTTCTCGTGTTCAAGCACATTATAGTAGGTGGTATGGATTCGATGAGGTTATAAAATTAAAAACTGAGTATGAAGAGGAAAATAACTTTAAGTATGATTTAGTTATAAATGTCAGAATGGACACACTATGGAATAGACCATACGACTTCAGTAAGTTGGATGTAGATAAAATTCATCTTACTAAACACATCAATAGAGATTGGGGTTGGGGTAATGGTAATAATCCAAATGAATTAGAAGACCACATCTATGTAATGAATAGTGATAATATGAATAAGTTTTCTACGATGTATAGTAAGTTAAATGAATATACTTCACCAGGACAATGTCCACAATGGAAAAGTATTTCAAGTCATTTTTTATCAGTTTGGCATTTAAATAAATTAGGTTGGTTAAATGATGATACTATAAGTTTTTCATTTTTAACTGAACTACATGCGGATAACCAATCAGATGAAACTGATTATACTACAATGAGATTTAGAGATATAACAATAGAAAACATCAAGGAGATTTTAAATGAATCCTAAAACTATCTTTTGTGATTTAGACGGAACCTTAGTAAAACATCCAGGTGCTGAAGGTATACTAAACGCAATGAATCCTGACCACGAGTTAGAACTATTACCTGGAACAGAAGAATTTTTAAAGTGGGTAGATTTAAATAGACACTATTTAGTCATTACCACTGGTAGAAAAGAGAGTTGTAGAGAGGCAACTATTAAACAACTACAAAGAGCTAAGATTTGGTATGACCAATTGATTATGGGATTTGGTAGTGGAGATAGAATTTTAATTAACGATAAAAAGACTGATGGTAGAGAAACCGCATCAGCAATAAACTTAGAAAGAAACGGAGGACTTAAAGATGTCAAAATATGATTTTTCACACATTAAAGATGAAATGGTAAAAGACGCATTAGTAGACTATAAAGAAAAAATAGATAATTGTAAATCTCACAGATTAGATGTGAGTGGATACCGAGTTGAAAAACCTTGGGGTTATGAAATTTGGTTAGAACTTAATGAGTTCTATGCTTATAAAATTATTCATATGAATAAAGGATATCAAAGTAGTTTACAATGGCACGATAGAAAAGTTGAAACCAACTATGTTATTGAAGGTGAAGCAGAAGTTGTCTTACAAAATGAGAACGGAGAACTAGAATCCAAAACATATAAAGTTGGTGAAGGTTGGTGTGTTCCATTAAAGACTAAACATAGAGTTATAGCAACAACTGACTATACTGCGTTAGAGTGCTCAACAGCACACTTAAACGATGTCGTAAGATTTGAAGATGATTCAAATAGAACAAGTGGTAAAATAGATTCGGAACACGAAAAGAATAATGAAACTAAGTCATTGTAATAATTGTCAATCACAAGTAAAGTTGTGTAGTGACTTTGGTGAATCAGGAGAAATGGTTTACTATTGTGTAGAGTGTGACACTGAAATAACATACAATTTTAAATTTTGTATATTAGCAGCAGGTAAAGGAACTCGAAACAATAATGTTCAAGGTCTACACAAAGCACTATTACCACTGGAAAACAAACCGGTCATATCACACATCATTGATAGGTTAGATAAGAAAGTAGAGATTGTTATTGCCGTTGGTTATAAATCTGAACAAATAAAAAGTTATCTAAACGAAGTACATAGTGATAGGAATATTACATATGTTGATGTTGATAACTATGATGGTCAGGGTTCTGGTCCAGGTTATAGTTTACTATCTTGTAAAGATGAATTACAATCACCTTTTATATTCACATCAGTAGATACATTAGTTGATGAGGATATAGCATTTAAATATGTTGGTGATAATTGGTTGGGTGTTTCAGAAGTTGATAATGATAGTTCTATGAATTATTGTTTAGTTCGTGGAACTAAATATTTAGACTCACTATACTATGGGACTGGTAACAGAGCATATGTTGGGATGGCAGGTATATCTGACTATGATGAATTTTGGAACTCTCTTGAAAACCAAAAGATTGTAAATGATGAGTATCAAGTTATACACGGATTTGATGGTTTAGATAAAATAAGACTAATTGATTTCACTTGGTATGACACTGGTAATAATAAGTCTTATGATGAAACAAGAAAAGTATTTAACAATGAAGTCGTTGCTAATAAGAGTGATGAAGTATTGTTTATAGATAATAATATGGTTGTTAAATACTTTGATGATAAAAATAAAATATCATTAAGAGAACAAAGAGTTCAACATTTAAATGAAACTTGTCCAGACATAAAGAGAATAAATGATAATATGTATTCTTATGATTATATCAATGGAGAGTTATTATCAAATGTTACTGATGAAAATACTTTAAGAGATTTCTTAGAGTGGTGTGAAAAGAATTTATTTATTAAGAAGAGTCCAGATTCAGATTTTGATAATAATTGTTTTGAGATGTATACCAACAAGACAAATCAAAGAATAGATAAATTAATCGATAATGAATTAGATAAAGTAACGATTATCAATGGGATTGAAGTTGAACCTATAAAAACTATGTTAAGTAAGATTGATTGGAAATCACTTTGTGATAATTCAATCGCATCATCTTTTCACGGAGATTTACAACCAGAGAATATTATATACAATCCAACAAAAAATGAATTTACACTTATTGATTGGAGACAAAGTTTTGGTAGTAGTATTGAGGTAGGTGATGTGTATTATGACTTAGGAAAACTATATCATGCTATTATGATTAATGGACAATCTATTTTAAAAGATATGTTTAGTTATGAACGAAGTGGTTATAGTGTCGATTTAAATTTTTATGCTAAGAACAACTTAGTAGAGTTTATGAAAATTTTTGAAAACTTTTGTAATGATTATCAATACGATTGGAAGAGAGTGCAACTATTAGGTATTCTACAATACTTTAGTATATGTACTTTGTATGATAACTTCAAGGGTGGTTATTATGGAGACTTCTTGTTTCTATATGGAAAGTATTTATTAGCAAAATATCAGAGGAATAAAAATGAACAAAAGTAAATTAATAGAGTTATATAAAAAAGAGTCAATGAATGTCTTTAAAAACATACCAACCAACAAGATAGTTGAGTTTGTTGATATGGTTTTTGAAGCGTATGAAAATGAACAAACACTATTCGCATGTGGTAATGGTGGTAATGTAGCATCAGTTCAGAACTTAGTTGTGGATTTAAATATGCACCCATTCGTTTCTGAAGACAAAGGTGCTCAAACTATACCAAGAAATAAATTTAAATGTGTAAGTTTATGTAGTGACCAAGCAACAATAACTGGTGTTGGTAATGACTTGGGATATAAGTTTATATTTAGTGAACAATTAAAGTATCAAGGTGATGAAGGAGATATTGTTTTCGGTATGTCAGGTTCTGGTAATTCTAAAAATGTATTGGAGGCATTTAGAGTAGCAAAAGAAAAGGGTATGAAGACAATATTAGTTACAAGGAACTCAGTTAATAATTGTAATGACTTTTCTGATTTAGTTATATCACTTGAAGGAACATCAGAGTTCCCAGGACAGACTGGTGGTAATAATAATAACTTCCACTTTGAAGATGTGTTATCAAAGATAACTCATATCTCAGTTGGATTATTAAAGGAGAAGGTTAGTAATGAAAATTAATCCAAATATCTTAAGAAAGAAAGTTATCGATATGGTTTATGATAAGAAGTCGGGACATATTGGAGGAGCCTTTTCAATGGCAGAATTAACAAGTGTGTTGTATGAAGATTATGATATGGGTGGTAAAGATAAATTGATTTTATCTAAAGGACACGCAGTTCCAATACTATATGCAGTTCTACACGAAACTGGACAGATTACTGATGATGAACTTAATCTATTCAGAGAGATTGATTCACCTTTACAAGGACATCCAGATAGATTAAGATTACCACTAATGGACGCTACGACAGGTTCACTTGGTCAAGGATTAAGTATTGCTATTGGACACTCACACGGAAAACAATTAAGTAATGAAGAAGGTTTAGTCTTTTGTGTGTTAGGTGATGGTGAACTTCAAGAAGGTCAAGTATGGGAAGCACTTATGTATTATCCAAAAACTAAATTAAAAAATTTAGTTTGTATTGTTGATTGGAACAAAGGACAGAATGACGGATACTCAAAAGACTTTAGTGTGATGTATGATAACCTACAAGAAAGAATAGAATCATTTGGTTGGGATTGTAGAACGATTGATGGACACAATATGGATGACATAAGAGAGACACTTAATTCTATTGGTGATAAACCATTGTGTATTATAATGGATACTATAAAAGGTAAAGGTGTTTCATTTATGGAGGACCCAAGTTGGCATTGTAAAGTTCCAACAGATGATGAATATAAACAAGCTATGAAAGAGTTAGAGGTTTAAGATGAAAGCAGTTAGAGAAGCATTCCAAGATAGATTACCAGTAGTTGGTAAAGAAAATAATAAAATTGTTGCACTTGACGCTGACTTAGGTAAAGCAACCAAGATAGCAAGTTTCAAAGAATCAATACCAGAAAGATTTTTTCAAATAGGTATTGCTGAAGCCAATATGATAGGTATAGCATCCGGTATGTCTGAATATGGTTATAAAGTATTTATGGCATCATTTGGTTCTTTCTTAACTGGTCGTTATGACATTATCAGATGTAGTATAGCATATCCAAATAGACCAGTAGTTTTAGTTGGAACTCACGTTGGAATGGCTATCGGTAAAGATGGAGTTACACAAATGGGATTAGAAGATGTTAGTTTAATGAGAGCATTACCTAATATGAAAGTATTAAATCCAGCAACATATTCTGAAGCAGTTAGAATGATAGACTATTTATCTGAAACTGAATTAGACTCACCATACTATTTAAGATTAGGTAGACAACCAGTAGAAGATATTCTTGTTGATAATGAGTTTGAACTTGGTAAAGCAAGTATAGTGAAAAAGGGTGGACACATAACTTTATTCTCAACAGGTTGTATACTATCAGATGTAATGGAAGCAGCTAGAAAGTTAGAATCTGAAATAGATACCAGTGTTAGAGTTGTTAATTTTCCAACCATAAAACCTATCGATAGAGATATGATTGTAAAGTGTGCTCACGAAACTGACTATCTATTTAGTGTTGAGGACCATTCTATTGTTGGTGGACTTGGTAGTGCTATATCAGAAGTATTAACTGAAACAAATCCACAAAGATTAGTTAGAATAGGACTCGATGATATGTTTCCAGAATCAGCGGCACCTAATGACTTATACGAAAAGTATGGACTAAGTTCTAACCAAATAGTAAATAGAGTATTAGATGAATTGGGTTAATAAAGATACAGAAATATATTGTTCATTTGCAAAACAAGCAGGTAACACTGGTTGTCAAATGATGAATACTGCATTTTATTATTATGGATTGAATAAGATATATAAATCTTTTTCAGTTGATAACATAGAGGACGCAGTCAATTCGGTTAAGACATTGGGTATCAAAGGTTTCGCAATAACTATGCCGTATAAGATAGAGGTATTAGAATATGTAGACGAACTTGACGATAGTGTTAAAAAAATACAATCAGCAAATACAGTAATTAATGATAATGGAAAGTTGATAGCATACAACACAGACTATTATGCAGCAAAAACAATGTTGTCTGAGATTAACTTTTTAAATGGTTATCCTAAGATATTTATTCTTGGTAATGGTGGTTATTCAAAAGCAGTTCAACAAGCAGTAAAAGATTTAAATCTGGACTATACTTTGATAACAAGAGATAACTGGGATACGATTGGTGATATAAGAAATAGTGTTGTATATAATTGTACACCAATAAGTGTTGACATTGATAAATATAATACTTATATTAACAGCAATGTAAAAAGTGAAACAGGATTAAGATTGGCAACATTACAAGCGTCAAAACAATTTGAATTATACACGGGATTAGACTTCCCAATTGGAGATTAATATGGAAAAAAAAGAACATTTAGTAGAAATAACATATAGTGAAAGTGGAGATTCAGAAGTCATCACATTAAAGACTGATGACTTGGCTTGGTCAATGAATCAATATCAACGAAATCGTTTACCATTGACTTGGGAACTACTTGACATCAAAGAACCAGAAGTAGTATTACCAATAGAAGAAGATGAGTGTTGTGGTGAGGGTTGTTGTAAACATAATCCAGAGTTAGACCACGCAACATTAGATGATTTAGATATGATACACAAAGCTATCGTAAATCGTGAATCTGATAATAGTTAAAAAAAAGCTTGACTTTTAGGTTTTAATTTCGTATGTTAATAATCGATACCTAAAAAGTCTTAGAAAGGAAAGACAATATATATGGGGCTGTAGCTCAGTTGGGAGAGCATCGCACTTGCACTGCGGAGGCCGCAGGTTCAATCCCTGTCAGCTCCACAAATAGATTAATACAAAATGGAGGTTATTATGGATTTTATGAATATCTTAGTAGTTGCTGGTTTCGCAGTAGCTGGATACTTTTTAGTTACATTCTTTAGAAAAGGTATGTAGTGGATTGGTCCGGTCGTCTAATGGTTAGGACTCCAGGTTTTCATCCTGGCAATCGGGTTTCGACTACCCGTCGGACTACTAATAAAACAATAAGGAGAGAGTAAATGTTAAGACCTTTTGACGCAAGAGTTGTGGTTCAAAAACCAGAACGAAAAGAACAAACTGCAAGTGGTATTATATTGCCAGATGGAGTTGATGAAGCAGGACAAACAGCAGAAGGAGTTGTTGTTTCAGTTGGACAAGGTTCAAGAAATATGGCTACTGGTGAGTATATGGAAATACCTATTGAAGTAGGTGATACAATTATATATACAAAGTTTACTGCTAATGAAGTAAAACACGATGGACAAGAATACTTCGTAGTGGCAGAAAGAGATATCATAGCAGTTGTAGAAGATTAAATATGGATGCGTAGCTCAATTGGTAGAGCAGGGGCCTTTTAAGCCCTTGGTTGTAGGTTCGAGTCCTTCCGCATCTACAACGGCGTGTTGACAGAATGGTAATGTCGTGGTTTGCAAAACCATTGTTCGTAGGTTCGATTCCTACACACGCCTCAAAAAAAGACTTGACATCAATTAAATTATTTTGTATATTATCAGTATGAATCAAAATTGTGTAAAATGTGATACAAAGATTAATGACGAGAGATTTCATCTTGGTTATCGTGAGTGTGTTGAGTGTTCATCAGTAGAACCTTACTCAGCTCACGTCGTGTATCCACACAAGACTGGTGCGTTTGTTCAACCAGTATCATCAGAAACTAAAAAGAATTTAGATAGATTAGATAGACGAGCAGTTAAGGTTGGTGGTAAGATGTCCGCACCTACCAATTTAAAAGAGTGGACAATGTCTGAACCTAAACCACAACCACAACCTAAACCACAACAAAAGGTTTATTACAATCAAGTAAGTTTTAATGATAGTTACGAACAAACAATCAATACTTATAAGAAGAAAGGTTATGTTGTAACGATTAATTATTTAAAACAATTATTTAAACGAAACAGAATTACTATGTCGACTAAAAATCAATTAGTAAATGTATTAACATCTATTCATATGTTGGATAGAAAAACAAGAAAGAGGTACTTTAATGGCTATGTTGGATAACACAGGACATACAAACGGGGCAAAGAAAACCCGTCAAGGAAAAGGAAAGAACACTAAGTTTGGAACTAAACCACAAACACACTTAGGAGCAGTTCCAAAGAAAACTTTAAATCGATACAAGAAAAGAAGATAGATGTTAAGTTTTTTATTTACAGCTATACAAATAGTATTGGGAGCAATTGTTGGTTTCATATGTTTGGTAGCAGTATATGTATTGTTATTTAGATGGGAGGATTATAGTTGATAAAAACACTAATAGTAATTGGTATAGCAACTGCTATTGTATTGATGTTTAAGTGGGATGACCATAATGAAAAAAAGTAAAACATTTTGTCCCCTACCATTTGTTCATTTATATACTCAACCTTCAGGACACACAAAACCTTGTTGTATATCAGAAACTATTTACACACACAACTTTAATAAAGAATCGATAGGTGAAGTATTTAATTCGGAAGAAATGAAAAAACTTCGTATGGATATGTTAAACGGAAAAAGAAACAAGTTGTGTGATATTTGTTATTTAGCAGAAGATAGGGGAGAGTATAGTGCACGACAAGGATTTTTAGAACCAAGTAATAATGAATTTGAAATACCAGAGACTACTGATGGTGAAGTTCCATTAGAGTTTCAATACATTGATATTAGATTTTCAAATCAATGTAATTTTAAATGTAGAACTTGTTGTCACGACTTTTCATCGTCTTGGTATGAACCCGAAAAACTATTGGGAACATTGGAACCTAATACTAACAAAGTTATTAAAGTAGAAAACAACTTTATAGAAAATTTAAAAAAACATTTAAACAAACTTAAAAGAATATATTTCGCAGGTGGTGAACCTTTAATAATGCCAGAACATTTGGAAATTTTAAAATTTGTTACCGATAGAGAGTTATCATTACATTTACATTACAATAGTAATTTATCTACACTAAAATATAAAGAAGAATCATTATTTAAATATTGGAATAAAATTAAAGAAACTGGAACGATTTATATTGCGGTATCTTGTGATGGACTATATGATTTGGGAGAATATATACGAGTAGGATTTAATCACAAAAAGTTTTTAAAAAATATTCAAAAACTAAAAGATAATGATATAAGTTATGGTATTCAGTTTACAGTTTCTACATACAATATATTTCATATATTTGAAACAATAGAACAATTTATAGAATTAGATATAATAAAAACTACTGATGATATTTCATTTCATTATGCTTGGGCACCCGACGGAATAAGTATTAAAAATTTACATAAAGACGATAAACTAAAAATTATAAATACATTTGAAAGTAATATCAATAATGTAACAGAAAAAACAAAAACCGAACTTAACAATGTTTTAAAATTTATGGGAACAGAAAGTGGAGACTATATAGAAATTGAAAGATACAATACAAGGATAGATAGTTTGAAAGATGAATAAACCAAGTTACATAGGATTCAAGTCCAACGAGTATTATTGGAAACCCGATATTGATTATCGAGAGAATCCACATTTATATAAAGTGGGCCGTGGGCAACAAGGAGTCTTGATTTGTCAACCATATAAATCAGAACTTCATATACACTGGAGATTCAAAACACCAGAGCAAGCACGAGAATCCACACAAACAATTTATGCTATGTTTTTGGCGTATTTAAAAGACTTTGATTTCGTCGGCGCAGATATGGCAAAAAAATATCTACATATGGGATTCACGAGAGCTCGTAGATATTGGAATCATAGTTCTGGTAAAAAGTGGACCAGAGAAAATGGTAAGTGGGAGATACTTCCAAAAGACCATTCAGTAGAAAGGTTCTTTCGTAGTTCTAATATATTTAAAGACTATTGGAAGTTAGCACGAGAGAACGAAGATTATCGTAAAATGAAAAAGGAGTTTATGTGCCGTTAAGTAGGTGGAGTTCACGACACAAGAAAACATTTGGTAAAAAGAAAGAAAAGTGGGACGGAAACTTTCGTTTACCACCAAAGCCAGATAGTTATTATACACAAACCAAAGGACATTGTCGTTGGTGTAGTAAAGTAATATTAAAGGAAGACGAAACCATTAATACGAGAAAAAGTTGGCACGAAGATTGTGCTACTGAATATTTATTAATATATCATAGTGGTGAACAACGAGCACAATTGTGGAATCGTGACAAAGGTAAATGTAATCATTGTGGTTGTGAAAATAGAACTTGGCACGCAGACCACATCAAACCATTAGTGGAACAGAAGCATGTTAAGGAAGAAGATTTAGATTGGAGTTACTATTCATTAGACAACTTACAAACATTATGTAAGAAATGTCATAGAGTGAAGACTAACTCAGAAGTTAAACTAAAGGGTAAGAAAAAACCCGTATACAAAAAATGGAGTAAATAAATGAACAACGGATTATTAGAAGCAGCTAGAGCAAAGTATCAAGCAGAGATATTAGAGTGTGTTGCAACACTTGAAATATACTTTACTAATGCAGTAGCTATTGGAGAACACCCAGACTTATTAGCAGAAGTAGATAAGTATGTTGAGAGATTAGAATCAGCGTCAGGTAAATTAGGGGCGTTAGGTGAACACTTCTCATCATCACAACATAAACCAAAAAAAGAACTAATCGTAGATAACATTGAGGTAGGTTAATGAAAGAACTTAAAAGAAATTATCACAGCGGAAAGATAGCAGGAATATGTAAAGGGTTAGGAGATTACTTTAATATCGACCCAGTCATATTTAGATTGTTATTTCTACTTGGATTATTTAGTGGTGGTGGATTAATAGTATACT
>Ga0115555_1002293_pt1 | contig 12825 bp, 10 predicted proteins | sample COGITO_mtgs_1104_2_FD_87285 | JGI IMG/M metagenome (GOLD analysis project Ga0115555, IMG submission 87285) | Pelagic marine microbial communities from North Sea - COGITO_mtgs_110407 | ecosystem: Environmental > Aquatic > Marine > Epipelagic | place: Germany:Helgoland, sampling site Kabeltonne... | reverse complement strand
CAACACAACACAACACAACACAACACAACACAACACAACACAACACAACACAACACAACACAACACAACACAACACAACACAACACAACACAACACAACACAACACAACACAACACAACACAATACAACACAACACAACACAACACAACACAACACAACACAACACAACACAATAAAGCTGCCACAATGGGGAATTGCGTCTCTTCCATAATATTTGTACCCAAAGAATTCATCAAGCAGACATTGCAGATTGCAAAGGTCGACCCGGCTAATCCAATCAATGCGCGGAAAGTAATCATGAGCACGCTACAGAACAAGGGAGTGAGGGGATTATTTGTCGGTTACCGGCCGACAATAATGCGCAATGTGCCCGGAGCTGTCATCCGGTTTTGCGTTTACGAGGAATTGAAACACCGAGGACAAATGACTAGGTACAAGAAACAGAGCCAATTTTTGAGCGGGGCGATTGCGGGGGCCGTTGCGAGCGGACTAACAACGCCAGTAGACGTTCTCAAGACGTCGTTCATGACCGGGAGGATAGGAAGCGAAGTGGGAGTCATCGGCGGAATCAGACAGATTGTGCGAGAGAATGGCGTGAGAGGGGGGCTCTTTGCTGGCGGCGGAGCTCGCATTTTGTGGTCGGGGGTATTTGGGGCCGTAGGTTTCGGAAGTTTCGAAATTGCTAAAGAAATGTTGGGGGTCGTTGATACCAAAAACGAATGATAGACACCTGAGGGGACAGACAAGACAACAGACATTTTTTACAGACAGCATGCATCAGTAGTGGGCAAAAAAGCAGTGAGACAAACCACGTAGGTGAAATTAAGCTAGAGGATTTTTTCCAGAAATGTATGAATTAAGGCCTGACAAATACCTTTCCAACGAGGAACTCAATTACGTCGAGGGCGAGCTCTGACAAAATCTTTCCTCGGCCAGGATCGAACAAGTGACTTCTTCTGCTAGCAAGGAAGCTGAGCGTTTCCAGCATGCTCTCATAAGTTGGACTTCCCTTCTTTCCTGCCAGATGGGGAACCTTAGTGTTGTGCCCATGCCTCCTGAGCAAACAGATTACCGGGATCGCGATTTCGTTGTAAGCTGTCCAGCTGGGCACAGCGCTCGTTATCACAGCCTGAACTGGCGAGCCCTCCGAGTGACACGAAATTATGTGCGTCCCTGAATTCGAGAAAGCGACAGACCGAATCTCTCCCGTCAACTCTTCGCAAAACTCTAGCGTGTGCTTCATCTTAACACTGAGAATATTTACACTCCACACTTTGATTACCCCGTAGCTGTGGCCAGTTGCGATCACTTTCCCAGAGGGAGAGAAAGCCACACTGCAGATAAAGTCAAAGCCATCATCGCTTCTGTCTTCGGAGGCCGCCAAAAGATGGCCCGTTCTCGGATCCCAAAGTCTCAAAGAATCGTCGAAACCACCAGAACAGAGAATACTACTGTCGGGTGAGAACGCTAGAGACCACACACGACCAGCCGGCAACCTGAATTCCACCAGGAAGTTTCGTGAACTCACAGAGTAGACACGAATCGTCTTTGTATTATTTCCGGTTGCCACAAGCTCGCCATCGGGGCTCAACGCTACAGAGTAAACTAAATCCTCCTCAGTCAAATAATCTTCTTCTCGCACTTCATTCCCGATTTCACTCCATAAGCGCACAATCCCGTCTTCAGAGCCACAAACGATAACATCTTGAGAAACTGCAGTGCACAAAATCCGGCTCGAACGGCCACTAGTGAAGACAACATTGACCACCTTTCCCGAACAATTTTCATGCAGACGGAGGCTGTTTGAATCTGATAGGGAGATAACAAATCGACCATTCTTGGTAGGCTTTGCCATTTTCAGCATCCCATCGCGGCTCAAGGGGGAAATCCATTCTTGGAATGGAAATTGGACGGGGCGAGGGAGCATGAAACACTTTTTTTAGCTGCTTTGGAATTATTTCCAAAAAAGTCATTGTCTAATATTGTCTGTACAACACACAAAGTCTCTACGCAAGCATCCACACATCCACATTACATCGACATTCTTTTCAGGGAAGACACACATGGAAAAGTTTTACAAAAAAACACCCGTAATCTTTCTAATTTTCCTCCTTTTCCTCCCCACAGGGTATGGCAAATCAAAGCGTCACCGCACTGATCAGCAGTGGAAGAATAGAAAACGAGAGTGCGAGAAGGTGACTTGCGCGCACCTACAGTTCGAAGTAAACGACAATTGCGTGAACTCGTGCGTGGATGACACCTGCTTTAGGGAGATTTACTCTGAGGCAGAGGGAGGGGTGTTGGAGGACGGGGAGATTGACAGTGTGAGGTACAGGCTTTTCATCGCCTGTGTTAGAAAGGGGGTAAGGGAGAGGAAGAGGGCGTCGAGCGAAAAGAAAAGACAGGAGAAAGAGAAAAAGAAGCGGGCTGCCAGGGGCGAGGTTGAGCAAGTTTCAGAAGAGCAAGTTTCAGAAGAACAAGTCGCAGTCGAACAAGGAACAGAGCGAGAGGAAGAAGATGAGGTCGTCGATTTGATGGATAGATATTAATATGTACACATTCCTTCCTCATCAACAAAGGGAACGATGCTGTCATCACGAGGATGTTACATCACAGTACAGTAAAATATAGAAGAATAGGGCAGAACGAAAACCAGAACGAGAACGAACGCAGAGTTTAAAAAGAAGGAAGTTTTTCAGAGAAAGTGGTCTGTTCAGAAATCTCCAACATTATTATAACCTATATTTTTGCATTAGCAACCAGATCTTCGAGCCCGGTCTCAGCATCACCACCCGTAGCCTCCTCATCATCCTCATAATCACTCCCATCCTCGTCTCCTTCCTCATCATCACTGTCCTCTTCCCCCTCATCATCGTTATCTTCCATTCCCCCCAACTTCTCCCCGAAATGTTCTTCGAGCTCACCGACCAGCCCCTCTGAAAATGCGTTACCGTCGACCAACACCTTGTCTAAAACAGTGAAACCTCCCCCAACCTCTAACAGCTTCTTCCCTCCCTTCTCCCCAATCTCGCCACAATTTACCTTCAGAGTCTTCAAGGACCCCCCTCCACACTCAACCAAAGAAGGTAAAAAAGTACAGAACCCCCCGGACCCGAACTCATTCTCCTCGGCGCCGAAAAACTCAATCTTGTCCTTTCTGGAGGCATTCTTCCCCCACCACCTGAAGAGTTTTCTCAGGGCGGCAGTTCCCTCAGCGGTAATTTCATTGCCGGAAAGGTCGAGGTGCTTCAAGGGGGCCCCGCTCTCGTGCAAAGCATCGCAAATCGCCACGATTCCACTGTCCTCCATCGAGCAGTCCCTCAAATCCAAAAACTCCAGCTTTCCCATGCGCGATACCGCACGAGCAAGAATAGTTCCCCCCTCTCCAGTGAAAGTATTGTCCGCGAGGTCAAGATGCCGAATGTTTCCTACACTCTTATTTGAATCGAGCGCCTTGCTGGCGACAAGACTCCCGACGCGGGAGGCGCGAGTTCCGCTGAAACGGACGTCCTCCAACGAATCACATCGCTCGATGATGCGGGACCAGGCACTGCACCCATCGTCACCCGACATGTTGTTGTAAAAGTGGAGGGTCGACAATTTAAGCGCTTGGTTCGCATCTCCACCGCAGCTAGCGAGGATCGTTTCCGCGACTTCCGCCATTGTCGTTTGTGACAAACCATCGTTGCACATTTTCAGGGATCGCAGGTCTGGGGTTGCTAAGAGAGCAGCGCATGAGGTGACACCCTTTGTTCCCATCGCATTGTTCGAAACGTCAACAGAGTGGAGGCAACCGCTCGATTTAGTGGCCGCCGAGACGGAATCCGAAAAGTTTTTCATGATGATCAGTGCTTCAGCCTGAGTTCAAAAAAATAAGATTATGGTGAGTTTGTTATTGTGTAGTTTGAGTTTGTTTGTTGTTGTTTTGTTCTTCGCTGGTTGTGTTGTGTGTACTGCAGCATGTGGGGGTAGCATGTAGGGCTAACCAAGAAAACAAAAGTCACCCCAGAATATAACCTCCACACGCTTCGCACAGCGCGAACCCAAATTCCATTAGCTTCTCGATATATTCTCTCCAATCTCCCTCACCTCTGGCCTACTCGCAATGCAGTCGCTCATATCGAAAACTTCTAAATTCACGCACTTTCCCAGTAGCTGCTCACAGAGTGCCAAGCTCGACGCTTCACTGTAGGTACGCGTTCCGATTGAAAGATGTTTTATCGAGGAGTAAGAGACGGTGGATGGAAGGGATGAGGATAACAAGCTGCTCACGGCGGCAGAGTCTGAAATGAGTACGCGAGGGCCAACAAGCGACACTGAGGCAGGAGACGCCGCATCGGGGTTGGCAGTGGCAGACTGCGCTAGAGCAGACATACTGGTTCTTCGCTATTTTTTCTCTTTGAGATTCTTCAAAAGTATTCCTGGTTTTCGCGGACGACAGACCAGCCAACGACCAAAGCGGAAGACACAGTGAGAAAAGATAAATTACTGCAGCCTGCTGCTCAAGATGCACTCAATACGCCGCTGTTTCATTGCATTTCTAGTCACTCTCCAATTTGTATCCCCTCTGACTCCTGTAACCTTTGAGACATTTGATACTAACCACGACAACGAGATCAGCCGGGATGAGTACAGGAAGATTCACGATATGTATGTAAACCATCACCACGATGCGAACGATCCGACGAAGCACGAGGGGGGTGGATTCTTCGCAGGAGATGGCCACTCCATTTGGCACCACCTCAACATATTTGCCTCATCCTCATCCTCATCCTCATCCTCATCCTCATCCTCGTCAACAAATGATGCTGAGAATGAGCTTGGATTTTGGCCTGGGTTCATCAATTCTTATATGATGATCATCGCGACAGAAATAGGTGATAAGACATTCTTTATCGCGGCAGTCCTCTCCATGTCCAATTCACGAGCGTCAGTCTTCTTTGGCTCCTTCTCTGCCCTCATAATCATGACAATTTTGTCCTCTGTGATTGGGTTGGCGCTGCCGGCATTATTGCCCAGGACTTGGACGCATTTGATCGGCGGGTTACTCTTTTTGTACTTCGGTTTCAAGCTAATCTACGACAGCCGCTCGATGGAGGATGGGAAAGTTAGTGAGGAGCTTGAGGAGGTAGAGGAGGAATTATTGCTCTCAAAGAAAGCGGAAGAGGATTCGAATAGAGAAGAAGTCGCAGAAGTACAACACAATGACATGGAAAATGGCAACAGTCAAATTTCAAACACCGGCTTTACGACGATAGCGAAGAAACCGAAACCCCCTGTCAATGTTACCCACTCTGTAACACCTTGGGATAAGATCTTTACCCAGTCATTCACATTGACATTTTTAGCCGAATGGGGGGACCGATCGCAGATAGCAACCATCGCACTTGCCGGAGCGAAGAATCCCTACGGCGTGACGGGAGGGGGGATCCTCGGACACGGCTGCTGCACTGGCCTTGCTGTTGTCGGGGGCAGGATGCTTGCAACGCGCATCAGCGAAAAATCAGCGACAGTAGGAGGTGGCATTATATTTTTGGTGTTCGGTTTACACTCTCTCTTCTTCGAATAAGGAACGGGGGGGATCTCGAGTAAAAAAAAACAAACCCCAAAAATAGAATTAACGTTTTTGTGCTGGCTGTTGCAGAAATGCAGAAAAGTTACCATGGAAAAGTTACCATCCATCATGGCTTAAAAATCTCTTTTATTTCCCTTACACATGCGCTCAGTCAATGAAGTCGGGCTCGGACTGCACGGCGACGTCGATCTGTACACTGCCACCGACATCACCCTCGTCATTCGTCAAACTGACCTCGCTGTCAGTGACCTTCTTCATCCCTTTCTGAAAAACGTCCAGCTCAAACCTCCCAGAGCCTACTGCCGGGTCAGATCCAAAAGTTCTCTTCAGGAAGACGTCGAAAACAATAACCCCCTTCAAATTCGTGTTTACGTGAAAGGCCTGTTTAAAATTCTTGGGGTTAAGAGGTGTTTTGTAGACGGCTCGTTGGAAGGGTTTGTCTGTGGGTGTCTGTCGAATGATCACATACGGTAGGGAGGGCTCATCGTCTTCATCAGCATCAGATGGTGTGGTAACAAGGACTTTCCTCACGTTAATTTCCACCTCAGTCACCTTCTGGAGTTTACTGAGGTCGACAAAACTGCCCCCCTCTCTCGAAGAAGAGCTCATACTTGCCCTCTTTGACCGGCCACCTCCTCCAAGACCCAAAAACTGGAAAATTGGACCCTGTGCAGAGTGCAGAGTGCAGAGTGCAGAGTGCAGAGTGCAGAGTGCAGAGTGCAGAGTGCAGAGTGCAGAGTGCAGAGTGCAGAGTGCAGAGTGCAGAGTGCAGAGTGCAGCGTGAGCGATTTGATTGATTACTCCGTGCGTGAGAAAAACCACTGTGGAGCGCCCATCCCCCAAAGGCACATTCAGGCAGAGATTATCATCTCACACACGCGGTCTTATTCTTTGGGACAACGGCGCGCCACAACCACCTGGAAATTTCGTTCTCCGTAGCAGCTCAGCTATAATAGCACTCACCTCAACAACCAGCTGCTCCACAACATCAACGCCACGACTTTCGGGGTGATAAAGCAAAACTGCGATGAAGGATTTCATGTAAGGATACATGGGCACCCGAATTGGGAAAATTCCTTCCAACAAATGAAGAAATCCAAAGCAGATAAAGTAGAGCAGCATTCGACCGCTAACATCGTATTGTTTCTGTTCAATCGACCTGAATGCCTCCCAGGTTGGGAGCACTACACACAAAAGAGGTTCCAGAATTAAACCCAAGATAGAAGTCACGTGGCCAATGTATAGAGCAAGGACAATCAGACTCAACGTGAGATCTTCCGGATGCTCTTTCACCAAACCAATAGCAAATAGAACCTGATGGGGCGTGCCCTCATTAATAATGTTGGCGCTGAGAGAGGAGAGAAATTCATCGATAGGGAAGATGGGAAGGACATGCTCTCGGATCTTTCCTCTATAGATTTTTTTGACATCGTCCATATTGTCGAGAGCGACGATTCTATGCCTTTTTCAGAGTAAACCAGAAAACCTTTATCCCGAATGCTCCAGATTTTGGAAGCAGCATTATTTGCAAAACGTGTTGGCGTAGTGATTGGGATTAAAAAGGAATAAACAATTAATTTGCCGACAATACCGGACAATTATCGTCAATTACCCCTTCAGATCAACTAAAACCTTGAGTAATTTGCGTTGAGGTTGAAGGTCGGCACAGGACCCTAGGATCCCGCTCACTCCATTTTTTTGCATCCCTAGGCTCCAGAGTCCATAAGAGAATGCAGGTCGATACTGATGGAGCGGGTTGTACCCCCCAGATCGATGGCGTCGACGTTTTTCCGAAGGCAGTGTTACCTCCGCCCACTCTCCCTCTCCCTCCCGCCGTTGAAGCGGTCACTTCAGAAGAAGTCTCCCATGAGCCCATCTCTGGGGCCATTTTTTCCCCTCCTCCCGTTGTCCCTGTGGGCAGCAATCACATTGCTAATGACACGAGCAATGGGAATGTCACCGACACACCTTCAACATCAGATGCTGTCTCTAATAGTATCCCCCTGGACTCAGCTTCCAACATTCCGGATGCTCTGATGTGCATTAAAAAGGCCTCTAGTTTTACTGCGTGGCAATATCCCTTCACCACAAAAGCCCCTCCTTCGCGGGACTCCCTCCCGTTGATCAAATCTCTGTCCCCCATCCCTATGAAGCGCTTACCATCCTTGCGTCGCGCCCCTGGAACCATCACGGATTTCATTATGGATTGCCTCACCCCTAAGGTCAACTCCAAAGACGACGCCAGAAAGGTACTTTCAAAGGACCAGATTCTGAACGGGAAGAATATCCCGAAGTCGCATCCATACGTAACATTCATGGGAGTGGCTGACTACGTTTTCAGGTGAGGAAAGGTATCAGGAGGAGGGGCCTGTAGGCAATAAAGGCAAAAAAAGCCAAAAAGCCGCCGCCGACATTGCACAGACTTAGCGGGGGCCCAAACTAACCAAACTAACACAAATGCGACTCTTCTCAGTCGTCGTCACGGCGGTGCGACCATTGGTGATATCGAGGTGCTCTTGAATACGGATCATTTGGCGGGTGAAATATGGACAAAATGGGAAAAAGAAGGCTCGGACGAGTGTTACTATTCCCTCCCTTCGGCCCCTGAGCTTCCTGACAATTTCATTCGTGAGTACAGATGCCAGAAGGTGTTCGAGAAAAAGCAACAATTGTTGAAAAAAGAGAAAGAGAGGGTCGCTGAGGAGAAGAGACTCGAAGAGATGGGAGTCGATGTGGATGCTGAAATGGAGGGGGTCGACGGTGTCGACACTGCCTCCGCCACCAACCCTCTGAAACGTAAGTTCGAGGAGGCCAACGCATCGGCCAACGAGGAAGAGAACGAAGTTGATTACGCAGATAACAGCCCGGAGAGCAACGAGGTGTCCTTCCAAACTAGTCAACTATTTGCTAAAATGCTGAACGGGAAGTGGTCAACGTCAGAGGAGAATAAGTACATGAAGCAAAGATGTCGCCGGCCGGCGCCCTTCCACCTTTTGTCAATAAAGCCTTCTGTGAACAACTGGATCGACGGCACTATCGTCGGATGGTCAGCTGCCGAGCGCGGTGTCTCCCCAGCCCTGTGGCACGTGATATTCGATGGCAACGAGTACTCAGAGGACCTTACTGAAGAAGAGGTTAAGATCGCCGTTGATCTGGTGGGCCGACGAAAGACTGCAGCTTCAGTTGCCGAATTTGGCTACGATCCTAAGAAGGTCAAGGCCGCAGTTGAGGAGATGACTCGAGTTGAAGACAACAAGAAGATGAAGGCCACAATGTCGGTTGTGGAGGCGGCAGTATTGAAAGCCTCTAAGGAGGCCGTCATCGAGATCGAATGGGATAAGCAGATCAACATAGACAGCCGCGGTGGCGACAAGGAGGGCGCGACAATTCGCGAGGCCTTGCAGAAGATTAAGCATGGCGCTGCGATGGTGATGGCAACCTTCGTGAAACGGGGAAGCTCCACGCGTGGGCCATCACAAGAGGACAAGAACCGCGCCGCTCAGGCCGCCACGGATATTGACGGGAAGAAGGTGGCCGCGGCGCTCGCTGAGTACCCTCGGAACATCATCGAGGGTGTCCTGGCGTCTAACTCTACCACAGTGTATGATGCTTTTCAAACTCTCACGGAGCAGAATTATCTCATTTGCCTGGCTGACAAGAAGCAGCAGCAAACAGAGGAGGTTGGCAAGATTCGTTTTAGGACGAACTTTGTTGGAAATAAGGAGAGTGGAGGCGCGAGCGCATGTGGGTACGCGGACTGGCCAAATTTCAAGGACATATTTTTAACGGAGCTGCACAAGGACAACCCGAGCTGGAATCTAGCATCCACGCAATTAACCAAGAGACAACCTTTGAGCGAGGAAGAGCTGGAGGTAAGAACGAGCGGCGTGTCCGTCCCATTCCTGCGTGCAAGTAGCGTAGCGATCTTAGCTAACATCCCCTCCCCCCCTCCCTCTCTCTCATCCTTCTCAACCAACAACCAAAACAAACGAAAAAAATTCCAGCTCGTTAAGATTGACTTTTTGCCCAAGCCGTCAAACCCATTGTCTGCTTACTTGCTATTTCAAAAGGAAAAGACCCCGTCGGCGATGAAGGAGGTCCGGCAACTGAACCCTGATCTCACAACGCAGCTCAACAACCTCCCGGCTCAGCACTGGCACAGGGAGGCTGTGATGCGCCGAGATGGTAGCAAAGCGGACATTTACTACCACGCTCCCGACGGCAGCAAAATTCGCTCAATGCCTGAGGTGCGGCGTTTCCTGGAAATCGAAAAGAGGCAGGGTAGCGAGCCGATGATCAGCACTGCCACAGGGGAACCCCTCGTAGAGGACGACTTCAACTTTAAAAGCCCGCCAGTGGCCGAAATGAAACTATACAGACGTGTGGACTTCACGACGGTGAACGATCGCATTGAGGACATGTGGGACGGGCTTCCAAAAAGCGAATGCGAGGTGTATGAAAAAGCCGCCAAGGTGGAAGAGAAACGTTTTATCGACGCTATTATCAAGTACGAGAATTGGGTGAATGCAGTCAAAAAGGAAAAGGCTAACCGGGCAATTGAGGAGCGCGAGGAGATGGAGAGGCTCGTGAAACTGGGAGGTGCCCCTGAGAAAGTTAAGAAGGACGCAAACGCAGCGAAAAGTGGCGGTGACTACTTTGCCGTCCCCGAGATGAAAGATTTGCTGGAAGATGATGATGAACTTAACGAGGGACGCAGAAGGCGAACAAGACGCGCCAAGGAAAACAAGGTTTACTACGGGAACAGCAACGGAAGCAATATGATCGATACTGTGACAAGCGTTCTCACTCGAGAAGATTACTTGAGCAACGGTGCCACGACCCTCGACGTGCTCAAGTTGGTTCCCACAGACATTAAGGATGACATGGGCGAATCGGTCAATAATACGCAACAGGGCTCTGTCCTCGATAAGGAAGACCTGTACAAGGTCCGCAGCGCAATCGGAGCGATGATACGGGACGGAAGATGCAAGAGAGAATTTTGCAGCACCAATCTCACGGACAACAGACTCGACTTTTTGGAGGGCGTCAGTCAGACAGAGAATGAAATGACCAGCGAAGAAATCGAACTCAAAGCCTATGAGATGTCTATGAAAGCCCTTGAATACAGTCTGAGGGCACTCGTGATGGATATAATCCAGGTTAAGCCGGAAAGCGTGGTTGACTCGTTCTATTCCCTTGGGTTCGAGGCCGCCCCCGGTATGACGGATCCAACCAGTGACAAGCTCAAGTACCTCAACTGTGGCCACGAGCTGATCGGGACGATGGTGCTCATGCCTCCATTCATTCCTATTGGTGGGGGACAAAGAAGGGGAAAGGTCGCCAAGATTGTGGGATTCTGCCCTGACGAAGAGAACGTCGAGGCCAAGAATGGCGAGCAGCTCCGCAACGAGAACAAGAAGTTTGACCGCTTTGGAGAGAAGGTCACCCTCAAAGAGAAGGGGAAGGTAGTTAAGCGCAAGAAGATATTCAAGGTCGCCGAGGTTAGGGAAGAGGATGACGATAGGGACAGTAACTACGACGACGAGAAGATGACGGAAAACAACCCGCGAGCGCTCTTTTTGAGCGAGGCACAAGCCTACGGGTACAGGGAGGCGTACAAAATGAGGCAGAAACAGACCAAGGGCCACGGCAAGAACAAAGTTTGTCGGAGCAAGGTTGGATTGCGATTGAAGATAGAAGAGACTTCCTCCGGGAAGGCCGCCTCATGGTACCACGGGACGGTTGTTGGGACGGGGCATTTGCCGAACAGCGTCTTAATCTTGCCGGATCCCGAAGACCTTCTGACGCCGGACTCATTCTGGGCCACGATTGACTTGAAACAAATGAAAATAAAGTACGAGGGAGACTGTAAGGTGATGAATTGTCAGTGGGAGGAGGAGAATGCCAGTATGGTCGTCGCGAAGAACTTCGTGAAGTACTTTTACACCTTGTACGAGACTGAGGCTCTCTGGGATCCTGTGGACCCTGTCGCTTTAAACATCCCGGATTACTTTGATGTGGTGAAGAATCCCATGGATCTATCCACCCTGGAGAAGAACCTACACAACGGTCTTTACAACACGGACGATGGCGAAGTGAACTTGAGGGGAAGTTTTAAGAACGATATTGAGCTCATTTTCGACAACTGCATACTGTTCAACGGTTCCCACAGCGGTCTTGGGGAGATGTGCAGGAAGTACAAGAAGAGGATTTTGAATAGTTTGGAGAAGAAGACCACCCAATTTGAAACCGAGAGTGGGTTGGGGTGGGGCGGATCAGGAATGGGGGATGACTATAACCCTTACGAAGACTATTATGTCGACGATTACAACTATGACGGGGGCGAGAATAAAATGATGAATAAGGCGCTGTGTGTCGAAGACAGCCAGAAGCTGAATGCCATCGTCAGTGGTCTCGAAATCGAAAACGACGCGACGACCTTTGCCATTCCTACAGACTGGATCTGCATCGAAGTCCCAAAGAAGGAGGAAAAAATGGGCGATGAAACGCTCGGTAGGGGAGCCCCCAGGATGGCTAAAAACAGGAACAACCAGCCCGTGTCGCAGTTGAAGATCGACATTCAGTACGTCAGCAGGAAGAACTTCGACACAGCGGCCAACGACAGGGTTGAGATCGAGGCCATTCGGGAGAATTACCACAAGAAAATGGTCAGTTTGAATGCCAAAATTCAACGGCAGAGGAGGCTTAAGGCCAGTATAAAGGAGAGGGAGAGGGAGGAAAACGACACGGAAAAGGGAGCGCAGAGAGAGAAGAAAGACCCAATCGACAATATGATTCTGCCTCCCTGGCTTGGATCCATCGTGGACGGAAAATATTGGGAAATCAGGAAACCATTCCTCATACCTGCCATCAGGTGGGTTGTTAGGGGCTTGATTGCTAGTGGACATTGCGACCCAAGTGAAGATTTCACCGGCGGACAGTTCAGCGGTGCCGTCATTCCCAGCAACTTATACTTCAAAGGCAACCCCTGGACTGTAGAGGCCAACTTACAGAAGCAGAAAAAGCAAATTATGGAGAGGGAGGCCAAACAAAAACGTCAGGAGGAGGAAGCGAACAGAGAACTAAACGACTACGAGAAGGCAAGGCTCGAGAGAATCGAAAGAAACAACGAGAAACTCAGGAGTCTCGGATTGCTATAGGTGGTGTTGTGATGGATTACTTTACTTTGTCTTGGGAGGAGAATTGTGTAAACAAAATGAAGTGTTTTGAAGAGGACTGAGAAATTATTT
>Ga0115555_1002280_pt1 | contig 12853 bp, 8 predicted proteins | sample COGITO_mtgs_1104_2_FD_87285 | JGI IMG/M metagenome (GOLD analysis project Ga0115555, IMG submission 87285) | Pelagic marine microbial communities from North Sea - COGITO_mtgs_110407 | ecosystem: Environmental > Aquatic > Marine > Epipelagic | place: Germany:Helgoland, sampling site Kabeltonne... | reverse complement strand
GTGAGGGAGTGAGGGAGTGAGGGAGTGAGGGAGTGAGGGAGTGAGGGAGTGAGGGAGTGAGGGAGTGAGGGAGTGAGGGAGTGAGGGAGTGAGGGAGTGAGGGAGTGAGTTTGTGTGGAGTGTGGTCGGGGAACGGGGAACGGGGAACCGAATGGGGAACGCGGAACTAACCTGCACAAATTAGCAGGCGAAAAGTAGTAATTGCATTGTTCCGCTGCCTTCTTCGTATTCTCCTCCTGTAGCGCGGCCGCTTTGCCCTCATTTACGTGGATGAAGTCCTTGTAGGTCTATTGATCGGTGCATGTTTGGGTGTGTGGGGGTGTGTTGCGTGGGGTGTGGGCAGCAGGGTGACAGAAGTCAGAAAGCAGTAAGCAGTTAGTTACTTAGTGGCGTAGGCAACCTCTTATGAATACATTGCCCTTGAACTAAAACTCAACTCACCTTCTTCTTTTTCGGTTTCACTCTTTTCTTGCTAGAGGTTGTGGTCTCCTTTGAGGATCCATCCCCATCCTCCAAAGTGGACCCACCGTTCGTGCCGTCGCTTGTTATAGTCGACAAAGATGGTGACCAATTTTCTGTTTCGGCTGAATTAGCGGCCGACTGAATGCCGAAGACTGCGACATTGAGGATTAAAAAAGGGTGCCGCGAGAGAGATTTTGTTCATTAGATGAGGTTTGCGCATTTGATAATTAACAGGTGCAAGTGAGGGAGGGTAACTGTGGAGGTGAGACTGAGGGGGGAGGGAGGTACTCACCCTTACTTTCGTCCATAGCGGAAAGGAGGGATTGTGTTCTGCAAGTATGCGTATTTAAACGTGGTATTTGAAATTAATATGAAATGACGTTAAATAAGCTTCTGTGGTACAGCAGTGGTGGTATGATTGAGATTATGACCCAAAAAACCTTTTTGAGGGTGGTTTCTATTGTTGAACGACGTTGAAAGTTTTGGATTTTGACATTTTGTTTATTTTCTGTCAAGCTTAAGACAAAACAAGAAATATCGATTTTTCCTTGTGTTGTGACTTGTATTATCGGGACGGAGTTGCAGAAAACATTTTTCGCGGATGAATGGCAGACTTCTCGGACCAAAGTGGTGTGAGTCGGGATCGACTGAGCGAGGCGCGCTACAGTTGTGTAGTAGTGAGGCGCGCTACACACATACCGCGTGGGCTTCACAGCTCCGTAGTGTCTACGCTGAGATGAGGGATCGCCAGCGAAAAGCAATCACCAAGGAGGCCAAAATGAGAGGAGACAGCTTCTTCTCGGAAGTAGATGTTGTGGATGAGAGGCGTTGTTTGGCAATAAGCGCGCTACTGACGGATAGCGATAGCGACAGCGACAGAGACAGCGATACAAACAAATGCTGCTGGAACGAGAATTTCAGCACCCTGATGAAAAGGCTAAAAGACGAATTTGGCCATGATTGTATGGTGTATTCCCCTTGTCCGAAGAAAGGGGAGGGACAGCTTCACTGGACACTGCTGCAACTCGTCTCGTTCAACGATTACGAGGAAGAAATGAATGGGGAGAACTCCAGGGACATTTACAAATCAGAGAATTACCTCACTGCAATTCAAGATTCTTTGAACGTAGGAGGGCTGGATTCTGAGATGGAAATAGATTATGTGGGAATCGTCGTCGTTTCTACCGGCATTCTAATGGTTGGCTATCCAAGCAAGGCAATTAATAATAGCCGAGATGAGCTCAGACGACGAATGAAACGTGACAATCTCCCAATTAAAGAGCCTTTCGTTAACGACATCGTCCACAGGTAGGTGTACTTAGTTTGGCGGGCGGATGGGGGGCCATGATTCAGAATTGGCTTTGCCGAAACTTGCTTGTCGACTAATCCTAATCTTCCTTGGCACTCGCCACTACTACTACTTGCAGCACTCTTCTGCGCGTGATTGATAATAGCAAACCTGATCTGCATATAAAGTTACTGGCAATCGCAGAAGAGTTTCAGGATACTCACTTTGGATCAGTCACTCTACGAAATGTCAGAATTGGTCCTGCAAGCTGGAGGATGTTGGAGGACGAGATCAAAAAAACTCCCCCCTTTCTCTCCTGGAAACTGTTCGCGAATGATAACGTCGAGGAGGAGCGCGCCTTCACCGTTTCGGGGGTCAGCGGGGCCGACTTAGCCAGGGAAGTCAAAGAGGCTCTCAGCTCCAAGCTTTCACCCAGCAAGGAGGGCACAGAGGGCTGGTCCCGGACCAACTCAGAGGTCAGCTTAGACAAGCTTGTCGGAGGCATTGGCATGACCTCCAATAACAGCAGCACAAACAGTCTCGTTGAATTGTGGAATGCTGGGATAGAGAATACCGCCAATATCATTCTCAGCGACGATCACCTGGCGGCTACAAATGCCGGCAATGCCGTCGACGATGATAAAGCTGAAGAAACCAACGAGTACCTCAACTCCCAAACAATTTCGGGAGTTGGTGGATTACAGATGCAGGCAGAGCTAAAGCGCCAGATCGAACGCGAGAACAAGCTCATTTTGCAAACCTATCTCCAGGACTTCTATTAACAGCCTGAGACTTGAGACTGATACTCACGGTGATCGAATCGAAGAAAGACGGACGAAGAATGATAAACGACGAGGAAAACAAGAAACAGAGTATGTAATGATGGGAAGTGAACAAGTTAGACTAAGCAATTTGACTCTCTGTGGTTACTTATGCAGAAATATCAGCTCTGAGCAAGTTATTTCCCACTAAAGACAATGGGACAAATCTTAACATTTTTACGTAACAAACACCGAGTGCTGTAAAATAACCACGGAGTGTAGACAAACCTGATGGATAAAGACCGACTGACTTGGCCTAGCGTCCAAAAAATTGCCTCTTAAAATTTTTTGCAGGGTTGCTTCTTTTGTGAAAGAGAAGAGAAATTTTTCTCTTCCCAAATCTTATATATTTATATTTTGAATTAAATATTTTTAAAAAATAATAAAATAAATTAATTATTATTGTTGATGTAATAAAATCTAAATTATTTTTTAATATATAAAATTATATTATATTTGATCAAATTATAATAATTTTTTTTCAATACTATAGATTCTAAATAATTACGATATATTTTAGATTATTATTATAAAATAAAATTGTATTACAAAAATGTATTTTAAGTAACGAATTCCATTTTTTTAATTTCATCTTTCCCAAATTTTCCCTTAAATCATTCATTCTCCTGGTTATCAGATTATAATGGCAGTCACAATGGATAGGTGTATTAATGAATGTCATGGCTTTGCACTTAAGCATTTTAAGAGATTTTGACGAACCTCAAGAAAGATTCTTGTCCTTAGCAACCATTGCAGGGAAATTTTCACTTGACGAAAAAAGCGAAAGCTGACAACACATTTCTGCGTCAAAAAACAACTATTCAATTTTAATTCCCGCCCTCTACCAACTACCAACTTTTAGGTAATTAGCACCTCCCGTTTGCTTCCCGAGCCCGTTGCAACCTGACTCATAGAAAAGACTACTTAAACAATAATTGACTCCTTTGGTCAACAATGTCTGCGGAGTTGACGGAAGATGGTTATCCGGTGAAATGGCCATCAGAATGGGTAGAAGCTTGGGATGATTTCCCCGAGGAAAACAAGACTATCGGACAGGATTTGCCATGCCACAACCAGGGCGTGCGCTTTGACAATGCGTCCCATCTCTTTAAGTATGTTTGCGTCGATAACATGCTAGGGTTGGAGAGTAGAAAGCCTCAATTTGATTACATTCCCGTTTGTAAATACCCTTATGTGAACAAGGGTTGGGGCGACGACGGGGTGGAAGGCTTTGACGACGTTGTCTTGAATGACTGTAGCATTACCCTCTCACAGTCAATGGGCGGGTACGACAAGCAGTGTTTGACAATGATTCTCATATCGCTTGTCCCGGTTGGCTTTAACTATTTGTTCCTGAAGATGGCAAATGATGCCAAACCAAAAAATAAGAGGCAAAAGCGTTTTTGGTTCCCGGACAAGAAGCCGACAATCAACGAGCAACTTCTCTGGCTGAATGTCTTTCTGGGTTTGTGGCACAGTGCTCGTTGCATTGACCCCCTGGGCTATGCGGGCAGGCTTACTCTTCGGAACTTCCACACAATTACAACTGCATTTTGTGTTGCCATACCGGTGCACATTGGCTTCCTGCTAGTGGTCAGCTGGATCACTATCGTGGACGGGGGAAAGAGCAAAACGACTCCAAGGTGGGCTCGGGCAGTCTACCAGAGTGCCAAGTATTCAACCTACATTGTTGAGATATCTTGTGGGATCCTTGAGTATCGGACCGGGGAGTCGGCTGTTTACTCGGCAGCTATTGATGGGAGGGTCGCGGCAATCAAATATTTAGTCTCTGTTTTCTGGTACTTTGTCGGTGGGACACTATGCTTCGTGTACGGACAAAAAATATCGAACCAGCTGAAATCCAGCAAGAAAGATGTTGCAGAATCGCCCCAACTAAAGCGAATTAAGCGCATGTGTCGCCTTAGCTGCACAGTTACAGCATTTGGTGTCCTTGTCAAACTCTCAGGCGTGTTCGGGAGGGCTTTTCGCATGAATCAAAACATCCCATCGTGCAAGGGAATTGCCACTGATCAAATCCCTACATTTATCTGGATCACGCAATACGTCATCACATATATCTTCCAGCCAATGTACCAAGGAAAGCGAGCTACGACAGCACTGGTCATTTATAGTTCCAGGAAGATCATGTCTACCGCCAAGAGCACTGCAGGACGCTCTAGTAGGAGCCGGAAGTCGACTGGAGCGACAACCAACAAAAGCGGCGGCAGCAGCACCACCGGCGTATCAACTGGAAGCAGCACCACCGGCGTATCAACTGGAAGCAGCACCACCAGCAGCACCACCACCAGCAGCAAGCAAAGCAGTGGTTGGTTCAGCAGCAAGTTTAAGAGCAGTACGGGAGCCAGTGGCCTTAGCGACGCCAGCGATGTCAGCGATGTTAGTGAATACAGCGAGGTTTCCGGCTTTAGTGGCGCCAGTGAGCTGGGCAGTGAATTCCAACAGGACGATGATGGTGTTGGGGACGGGGACGTGGGCGTGGGCGTCGATGAGGAGGGGCAGCAAGAGGGAGGACCCCCCCCCTTCACCGGAGTCAATGGTGGCACAGCTAAAGTGACACCGCAATGATACAACCCCCCCCACAATTCTCGGCACAATGTATGTTCTCGTCTCGGCACAAAGTTGTAAGGCTGAAATAAAGACGTTTTTTTACTTTTGAAAAAAGTTCTGAAAAAGTTAACGTTCGTATGTTGGTTGGTGGCATAGAAAACTAAATTTGAAAGTCAAGTCAGCAGACAGAGAAAGAGAAAAATAAAAACAGGTTGTCCTCCTCACACAAACTACTGAACACCAAATCCTAACAACTCCGATCCCCTACCATAATCAAGTGAGAGGTCATCATCCTTGTTAATAAATATCCTCAAACCCCCTCAACCCCTGTCCAAGCAAGAGAAAAATGGCTTCCAAACTTCTCCTCTCAATAATATCAGTATGCTTCTTTATACGCAATGCATTCTCACAGAACATTCGAGGTGCTGACCCTCCCGCATGTTTAACAGACTGCGACGGCGGAGGATGCGATTACAACGATTGCAACAGCAATGCTGTTGCATGCGGCGGGGGTGGGTGTACTTTCACTAACTGCCGAAACCCCTCCTGCCCAGGGGGAGGGTGCGAGTTCTACTCATGCACGAACCCGCGGTGTAGAGGAGGGGGTTGCTCTTTTATCGGCTGTCAAGGTGGCGACACGCCCGGGGGCTTGGAAGTTGTTTCTGAGGAGGAGGAGGAGGCGAAAGGTGGATGGGATGGAAAGATTCATAAATCATGGAGCGCGATGTCCTCAAGTGAGAGAGAGGAAATGTTGAGTGTAACGACTCCAGCACCAAGGCCGGAATCGCCAGAATTGGACACGAAGCGATATGATAACGTGGACAGTGGTTCAATTGACGGGTGGGAAGTCCCCCTCCCACCAAAAGCAAAGGAATTTAAAAGGGAGAAAATTGACGAGGTTACGACCGGAAATGGCGGAGTATTAGACTCAGCTTGGACCGTTGGCGGTCGCGTGAAAGGAAGAGAGTACGCCGAGAAGGATCGACACAAGGTTGACCTTGACGAGTGGGCGAATGAAGTATCGAAAATGGCCATGGACAAAGTAGCCATCGCTCGTGCTGAAGCCGAGAATGTACGGGAAATTGAGGGAAAGGGCAGGAGCGAGGCGGTGAAGCAGATGGAGAGCGAGAGACAGATTAGGAGGAATAAACAGCACGAGGCAGAGAGGGCGGCGGACCTTGCAATCCAGTGGCAGAAATATGCGGAGGAAGTTGCGGAGCTGAATGAGATGCAAATGGGAGAATTAACGGGGGAGAACGAGAGGCTCCAAAAGGAGTTGGACGAGTTGAAAGGTAGAGTCCCTGAATTTGGGCTAATTGAAGCAGCAAAGGATATTGACGCCGACAGAGGCGAAAGCCAAAGTCTCGACCATCTGTACACACACCGAGAAAACAACAACTTGTCAAACCACAGCAATGCCTCCAACCGTACAACCATGAAGATAGTCGCTGCCACTGTAGCCGTGAGTGTACTCCTGACTCTGTATATCCTCTTCTTCACGCCGTATGTGACTTCATACCCCCCCCTTTTACCCACGGACTTCTCTCCAACCCCCAACCTTCCGAGGCTCCGCCAAGCATTCCTCTTTGCCTCCCACACTTTTTTCTCAATCTTTAGCATGCTCACGGCCACCACTGCCACCGTCGCACCACCGTTTGCGACTGTAGTAACATGCGAGTCCCTTTACTCACCCGGGACCGTGTTTCATGGAATTACGAAGCTTGCCTACCTCGTTTGCTGCTCCTACGCGTTCCTAACGACCGAATTGAGGGTCGTTTGGTATTTCAGGCTGTTCCAGCTCGTCATCGTCGTCGCGGTCACAGACTGGGAGATTCACGAACGGGGCGGGTGCAGCGATCAAAACGGACACGGAATTATTCCCTCTTTCGTATCCACGACTTGTCCTTACTACGTCAAGGGTTTGAGCTATGCGGTATGTTGCTGGATAGAGAAGAAGGTGGCTGGTGGAGGAAGCAAGGGCTTTTCGGAAGTTTACGGAGAAGGAGATGGCGATGTAGAATCGAAGGAAGAAGACAAAAATGAGAGAATGCAGGACGAAACCACCGATAGTGCGGTCATAAGAAGAAGGTAATAAGTATTGAACAAACAATAAAAATGAAAGCGAGATTTGTTGGTGGAAACAAACCCAACACAAACTACAATAATTCTTCGTCTTCTTCCTCAGCACTACTACTCTCAATCTTTTCATCCAACCCGTCGTCGCTATTCCCACCATATCTAGCACCAGCAATACTTTTCTCTGGCGATGGCGATCCGAGGTGGGATCCGAGGTGGAAGGCACCACTCGTACCCTCCCCACTGACGTCGTTTCCCTTAGGGGGGTCCTTCTCCTCGGAATCCTCTCCCTTTCCCGTCCCCCCCTTTTCCACGCACAACTCCTCTCCACTTTCATCCTCACTACTATCGCTGCTGCTAATCTCAATCAACGCATCATTTTTTTCACGGCCGTTTTTATACGCCAAGTATTTTTGTTTCAGGTACTCGTCTCCTGTACCCACACCAGTAAGTCCTACCCTCTCCCCCCTCCAGAAGCCCAGCCGAAGCGGCCTCCGGCCGTCTCGCAGCATTGCCAGAATATCGCTAAATTCTAGGCCGACGATGATGGTGAAATCGACAGCTATGAGTACGTCATTTAGAGAGATTTTACCGATCAAATCGTCGTTCGACACCTTTGAAACAACGATAAATTTGAACTTGCCAAGATTCCTCGTCAGAGTAAGGCCAACTTTTTTGGTTTCGATCATTACATCGTAGTGAGGCTTGAGGACAATCTGCTCGCTGCTGGTCTCATCAATTTTTGTGCCAACGAAGACTATGTCACTATTTTCGCTATCGCTGTGCGCGGTTTCCTCTTCGCTCGCGCTTTCCTTCATCAGCTCTCGCTCTTTCCATATTTTTTGTTGGCTGAATTCACCGAGCCAGTTCGATTTCACATTCCCATTGCCATTCCCATTGCCATTGCCATTCCCATTGCCATTGCCATTGCCATTGCCATTGCCATTGCTATTGCCGTTGCCATTGCCGTTGCCATTGCCATTGCCATTGCCATTGCCATTGCCATTGCCATTGCCATTGCCATTGCTATTGCCGTTGACGGTTGATCGCTCCGAGTTTTTTTCATTCTTCACAGGTTGGATCGAATCGCCATCGCTGTCCTCCTCTCCCTCCCAATCCCTATCACCGCCACCTACAAACAACGCCGCCTGCTCTTTCTTCTCAATCGACAGAATGCGTTCATTCTCGACCTTGCTCAGCCTGTCAATCTCATCTTCCACGCCAAAATCGTCTACATTACCGATTCCACCAATACCTTCGCCAGCAACATAAACCTTGTCGCCGCCCTCGCTCACGTCGCCCTGACTTTGGCTCTTCTTGAACTTGCGGTGTATTTTCATCTCCATGTTCTTGATCCCTTCCACAAACTCTCCCAACGTCTCGAATTTCCTTCTGGTGAGTTCCCATAAGATGGCGTCCAAGGAATTTTTCAGGATAAAGTACAACACTTTCACCTCGTTTTGCTGGCCGATGCGGTGGCAGCGATCCTCCGCCTGAAGGAGTATGGCCGGCGTCCAGAAGAGCTCAGCGAAGAGAACTCTTGAGCTTGCAGTCAATGTAACCGCCACGCCAGCAGCGGTGATACCAAGGATCGCTACACGGCAGGTAGGGTCGGTCTGAAACTTGTTGATTGCTTCCTGTCGCTGCCTAGGGGACGTCGAGCCATCGATCCTGATGTGATTGACGTTTGCCAAACACCCCTCTTCAATACCGTTTAGTACGTTGCGGTGGTGAGCAAAGATGCAGAATTTACCGCTCGTCTCGTCAGAGAGTTGCGTCTTGACGTATTTGCAAATGGCACTGACTTTAGCGAAACCAGTTTCAGTGAAGAGCTTCATGAGGACCCTTGCACGGAGAAGAGCCTACAGTTCGGCGCGAAGACAGACATGCGTTTCAGGATAAGAGGAGGCATAATTGTCAGCACTAGAGTTGGCATTATAGTCGGGAATTGTAGTAATTTCTTTTGTTTGGGGTGACTTACCTGCTCCTTAGCGTTAGGGTACTCGATCAGATTACCGTCAATGTAACCATGTCTGACGTTTTCCTGCAGCTTCTCTCTGACCCTCTCTTTCTTCATCCTGTCGCCGCTAACCTGTGCGACCTTTAATTCGACCATAAGATTGGCTTCGGCGACTGAGATCATCGGAATTGTTTCTCCCACGTCATCGTTCAATTTCTCCTCGGCCTCCTGCTCACGGCCAATTTTCGCACAAACACCTTTACCATTCTCCTTTAGGACCTTCATGAGAAAGAGTATGCTAGTTGCCAATTCTGAGTCAACACTTCGCATGTCAATGAAGCACTTGGCACGCGTTTTGGGCGGAAGACTGGTGAGCTCGTCTATCTTAAGACGGCGGATCATCACTGTCGCTGACAGAAGTGTATTGAGTTCCTTGAGGTTACTGGCGAATGGTGCCTTCCCACCGTTGCAGTATTTACGCCTAAATGTCGCGACGCTGCTCCACATCTTGCTGTTGGTGTTATCGATTGCCTGGAGCTGTGGGATCAAGTCAATTGGCTTAGCCAGAGCTGGTGTCCCTGACAAAAGCAGCCGCCGTTTCGCAGACAAAAGCAATGGAAGGATTGCCTTCGTCCGCTGCGACTCTGGATTCTTGAGCATATGACTCTCATCGACAATAATAGCTTTGAACATGCGAATTTTATTTGCCCTAACCTCTGCCGCCACGCTGTCGTAAGGAATTACCAACTTGTTCTTGATCAGATTGACCAGAAGACCATAGCTGCAAACAACCACCTTGGTGTTCTCGTTCCACACGATGCCAGTTCCGGAGTCACAAACCACAATCTCGCTCTCCCTTACGTAAAATTCATTGGGTTTGAAGTTTCTCCGAGCGGCTCGTTGGGGGGCTGGTGATGGAATCCGACCCTGCTCCTCTTTTACCTGCCTTCTCGCTCTCCGGGAGGGGGAAGACATAATGACATGCCCAGATTCATCAACAATTTCAATCGAGCTGTCGGATTCTGAGTCGTTGCCATCACCTGTAACAGTAGCAGCAGCCCTAGCGCCACCATTGTTGACCCGTTCTATTGATTCGTCATCCGATTCGTCGCCCGGAGAGTCACCGTACGAGCGATCATAATCCGAGTCATCACAACCCGAGCGATCGTCGTCAGATATGCTGTCGTCCGAAATGTTCGATAGCTTTGAGTCAACTCTGCTCTTGCAGCATTCTTGACAGAAGTCTCCTAGCTCACCGTATGCAGTCCCATCCAGCGACCCGTCACAATCGTCACAGTATTCCACCTCTGTAGAGTGCTTGTTCATCTCAAGCATGAACTGATTCTCTGACTTGACCCTCCTCCTAGCATCCTCCTTCTCCTTTCGCCTCTTCCTCTGCCTTCTCTCCTTTGCCCTTTTTCTTGCTGCTTTCTCTTCTTCTCGCTTCCTCCTTTTCCCCTCATTTACGTCTCTCTGAGGCTCCGCAAGCCACTTAAGCACCTCAGTCTCCCAATGGAAGCGAGCCCCACTGGGAGTAACAATCAGGAGCGGCCAATCACGGCAGAATGCCGACATGATACTGATCGACTGTACGGTTTTACCCAGGCCCATTTCGTCACAGAGGAAAGCCGTACCCCCCCGCTCGATCGCAAACGCACAGCTGATTCGCTGAAATGGCGCCAAGGAGTTCGCAATGAGACTGGGAACCCCTACTGAGTCGTATGCCGTGTGTGACATGTCTGGTTCAGGCTTGGGAGAGTCACAGAACGCACACGTTTCAGCGTCAGGATCATTCATCATCGAGCACACGCATTCCCACTTCTCTCTCTCAGCAGATGGTTTTTTCTCGTCATCCGGAGGCAGCCCGGCCATCTTCATGAGGTTATCTGAGGTCGGACCATTTCCGTTCTTCGCAGCCTCAGCCTCCATCCTCATCTTCTCAATCGCAATAAAGTTCTCTCTGGGAATCTTGATGAGGTTGAATTCTGCGGATCTGTATCCCGAGGTAGAGGCGATACCGCTCTCGGTCGCCTCGTAGCACTGCATCGGGAGGAAGTAGCACTGCTCTTCTTCAACGAATTCCGCGACAGGGAACCCCAAGCTCTTGCACGCCTTGTTCATTTTGACCCTAACGCTTTTTTGCCAAGAATCGGCTGGCTTGTGCTCGATATCAATCACCGCTGAGCTCCCAGAGAATACTGCTTCTGTCATCTCATCAGGATTGAGACTAAACGTCTTGGCGTTGCGAAATATCTGAACCTTGAATTGGTTCTCATCATGTACCTCCAACTTGACGATCGCCCCCCCGTAAGCATCATATGACTGGCCAATCAAATTCTCGCGTCCAAAAAGACTGCCAGCAGCCCTAGACAACATCCCGACGAATCCATAAGCAGAGTAATCGTCATTCCCATAAGACGAAGGGGCAGCATGAGACAAAGTCGGAGGCGAGGGTCTTCTGTTGCTCGGGCCTGCCCTGCTCGGCCCTACCCTTTGTTCTGCCTTTATTAGAGACTGTGAAGACGGGAAGGAAGAAATTGATTGAGACGGAAGTGCAGTTCCAACTGTGGTGGTCATGGGACTGGCCCTGTTGTGACTGGCAACTTTCTTGGACAATTCACCTCTTATGCTCGGATCGATTGAGCTTCCAACTTTTATTTTTGTTGCTTGTACTGGCAGGGAAGTGTCATTGCCCCTCTTCGTAAACTTGTTGACAGGCCGGCGGTTTTTGCCCCCGTTCCCATTCTTATTCCTATTCCCATCCTTATTCCCGTTCCCGTTCCCATTCCCATTCCCATTCTTATAACTATTCCCATCCTTATTCCCATTCCCATTCCCATTCCCATTTGGTGCAGAGATGATACTGTTTTCACCTAACTTCGATTGCGGATTACTGAGATCATACGAAGACGAGATAGATGAGATAGGACGCTTGGAACCATGAGGCAAGGAAGGAGGAGAAGGAGAAGAATTGTAATATCGCCCTTCTTTCTTTTTTTTTAGACGGCGGGGTTCTTTGTGGACAGAGGGGGCATTGTCAGCCTCAGTAGCAGGGAACGGACCATCCCAAACCTCAAGTTCAGAATCGCTATCGCTCGGCATTAGGTCCTTGAAAGGGTCTCTCACAATTGTGGTACAGAAAGGAAAGAGGATCGGGGGGGCAAAATAGGGGCAGGCACAGTTTTTCTTTCTCAAGATTCTCAAGTAGCTCAATACAGTTAGTGACGACAATATGCACTGTGATTTTCGACAAAACTTATCGACCCCATTCTTTCTGTAGATTTTTGTGGACAAAAAAAGTGAAAAATCCTCGAAAAATAAAAATAAACAAAAAACCAAAAAAAAGCTCTACAAAATCATCTTCACAAAGAGACAGCACATCAAGAGATATTTCCGTCCGTCATAAATGTGAGGGTGCCTCCATTGAGAAACCGCTCTTACTTTTATTTACTTTCGTATATGATGACTCCCAGCGGCCTAACACCCGTTGGCACTGCCGGAGGGGGCCTGCCTCCAATCAATATGGGTGCTCACACTGCAGTTATCCATCAACAACAACAGTATGCACAAATGCCTCAGACGCGCGACGTCCCTATGGCTGACGCCACGTATGCTGTTGCGCTCCAAGCAGAGGAGATGCGGGGTAAGGGAGAAATAGTTCTTTGACAATGGTCAGAG
>Ga0115555_1002275_pt1 | contig 12868 bp, 3 predicted proteins | sample COGITO_mtgs_1104_2_FD_87285 | JGI IMG/M metagenome (GOLD analysis project Ga0115555, IMG submission 87285) | Pelagic marine microbial communities from North Sea - COGITO_mtgs_110407 | ecosystem: Environmental > Aquatic > Marine > Epipelagic | place: Germany:Helgoland, sampling site Kabeltonne... | reverse complement strand
TTCCTTTTCAGCCGCCCTTGCTGCAGCTTCTCGTTGGAGTTTTTTCTCTTTCGCCCTCTCTCTCTCTTCTTCAATTTCCTTCGCTTTTCTCTCGGCCTCTTTTTCCCTCAACTCTCGCTCCTCCTTCTCCTTCTCTTCTCTCCACAAGACTTCCTCTTCCTCGCTTCCCACGAAAAATGTGACCTGGTATTCCTTTCCTCCTCCCAGGATCCCCCGATGCTTTGACTTCATAACGTCGGCAAATCCATCCTTCATTGTCATTGCCCGAGCACCATCAATGGCGACAACTCTCCAACCTTTATGTACCCTCGAGTCCAAAGATGAGATGACAATATTCCCGGCCCTTCCTCCCAAGGTGAATTTAGCCAGCCCAGAGGAATTAAAAGATAAGGTAAGAGCTTGAGTTGCAATCTTTTGCATCGACAACGTCAGCACTGGATTACTTAATGACTTCTTCTTCAGTGTTCGAGCAGCTCGGAGTGCAGGCCCTGAACAGGACTGGCTCTTTTTGACCTCCCGCTCGATTTTTAGTTCCTCTATTTCCACCATTGTTGTATGCGTTGGTTTGGCCTAAGTGGGGGTTGTTTCTGTTCTTCCTTGGTTTTTGCTCTTTAGTTAGAAGCTATCTCAATAAATGTAAGTAGAGACAATGATGGATATAATGGTGTCTATTGCGATAACAATAACTGCGACTCAAAAATTGAGGCAAATTCCTGTCTCTGATGAAATTAATCTCAAACTCGCAAACGAAGACGACCGACGGACCATTTTGAAAAACAGGAGCTTCAAGAGCCACCAAAAACTAATTTTCTGCGTTGATTGCTTCGCCTGCCTCTTCCTATCTGTCTTATAAACCCCTTGCGGTACGTTCAACTTCCTATATTTGATGATATTATGATATTGCCCCCCCTTTTTCGAAAGAAATCCTTTGCTATTTCACCTCTTTTGAGCCCTCAAAAGTTGTGAATAGCTCCTCTGGGACCCTGTTACTTATCGTGGACCCCATTGAACCTAGATTTCCCCCCGTGCGAAAAATGAATCCTCACACACCCTAATTACCCCTCCCCTCACACTCTCACTCTTTGCCTCCCCTCCAGTTCAGGTTTGACTCTGTCTGCAGAGAACCCTCACGCAAACAAGTCATTATGGCTTCTTCTCCCCTTTTTTCGGGAAAGGAAAACACGCCGACGTCGGTGCACAGAAAGAGCCACATCAGCTCTCTCTATTCGAAGGCGAAGAGCGCAGAAAAGGCTCTTTTCCGAAATGATGCCCCCGCTGCTGGTCCCAGAAGCAACATCATTCGGCAGTCCCTCCCTGTCCGCAACGTGCAGCCAAAGTTGCAGAGGTCCTCCATGGGCGTTCCCCAGCGAGAATCCATGCCAGCTCGTAGGGTTGGGGTAAATAGCTTGGGGGCTGCCCCGGCCAGAATCTGTAACACTAATAATAATAAGACTGCCACCACAAACACAACGACACCAAAAAAGTCACAGGGGGGCGCAAGCTGGACGCCTCGGAGGAGTCTTAACCCCGCCACTCCGACTCCCCAGTCAGCGTCACGCGGGTCGATTTTTGCCCCTGCCCAGCGCATGAAGACGCCTGCATCCAAGGTGAAGCCCGCTATGCTTTCCTCTCTGGCCGAGCGCAACGGAGAACGCAAGTCTGAGCGGCGGGGTGAGAAGCCTGGTACTCCGAGTAAGGCGCTCATGAAAAGCACGAGTGCGAGCGTGGGGCAAAGGAGGGAAAAGCTGGAACTTGGGGTCTGCACGACTCCTGGAAAGGCGGCGGCGGCGGCGAGGGGAAAGGGAAAGGTTGGGGGGACGAAGGTGGAGTCTTACGGCGGTAGGCCAACTATTAATGCGACTAGTGCGACGAGAAATGCAGCGGCAAGATCGGGGGCGAATGATAAAGCGCGTACTCCTACCACCACGAATGCTCGGAAGACACCATCGAAGGCCCCACGCTCTGTAGTGAAAATCGAGAACATCACGCCCTATAAACACTCCCGTGCCCGTGAAGAGGACGATGTTCACTGCGACAGAATCGAAAATGATGCCTGCAATGTTTCAAATATAACTGATCCTAGCTGTGCGACGACAGCAGACACGGGGGCAACTCACGAATCCGCAGCTGCTCATGAGTGTCCACCCGCACCCCCTCCCTCCAACTCTGCTCCACCTCCTCCCGAATCATATCCTGTTTCCTCTCCGTGTTCCTCCGCCGCTCCTACTCCTACTCCTCCGTCATATTCCACTCCAAAGGCTTTCGAGATGAACATGAAGGTGTTTGAAGATGACGATGAGAAGGAGATTGAGATGCCTTCCCTATCCACCGTTGCATTGATTGTTCCGGAGGACGATAAAACGACATCTTCTTCGCCTATAGCTGCGACCCCTCCTGCCCCGCCCCAGGCTGTGCCTGAGCCTGAGCCTGAGCCTGAGCCACAGTCTTTCAACGCTGGCTACTTCAACCCCATTGATGATGATGACAACACAATTACGAGCATTGGATCAAGTGTGTGGGAGGCAAACCGAACCTACCTCACGATCAAAAAAGAAGGTGGGGAAATTGAAGTGGGCGGTGAGGGTAGGTGTATGAACCCGGTTGCGAAGGGTTACTCCGGTGGGGGTGGTAGTGCGTGGTTTGGCGAGGAGGTGGAGGTTGAGAATGACCTTGGGGAAGAGAAAAAGGTCGACAGTAGCGGGCGAATGAACGATGCCGCGACTCCTCCCATGACTGGTATGGGCGTCCGCCAGCTGAGTGGGGATCTGCATGACCTTAAAGGTAGCACGCAGGATTTGAGCGCGCTTTGTCGTCCACAGCCCCTCAGGAGCGTCTCCTGTTCAGTCATTGAAGGATAGTTCTTGGTGTGTTGGGTTTTTGTTCATTAGTTAATGGGGTGCTGCGACTTTCCCTGAGCCTGAGTAGTAGGGTATTAGTTTGAAAGAAAATATCGTCTGGTGCGTTTATTTGTGGATGGGATAGGACAAAGGAAAATATATGCAACGAAAGGGCGGCGACGACCAAAAATAGGGATGAATAATTAAAAAACGAAAAACGACTTGCTTGGCCAGAGAAAAATTCAATTCTAATGTTTAAAAACTTTCATAGATATGTCCGAAGGAGTCGTACCTTCGTCACGTAGCTTTCTGTCTGTCTGTCCCTATTCTGACCTAGCAAATATATATTACAAACCATCCATACAATGGCGAAAATCAAAAGCCGCCACTTTGGCGTCAATCGTCAATCGTCAATCTTCAAAACAAGCTCTGACTGACTGCCTCCCCCCCCCCCCCCCCCCCCTGCATCACATCACCTCCAGACTTTGACAACCCCGTCGCCTCCAACACTGATGAATCCCCTGATCGGTCTCTCAAAGCTCTTTAGATCGGTAACCACGCCTCTGTGGCTGTTATCTGCCCTTTTGACTACATTATTGGTACTGAAGTTGTTCTTGTGGCTCCTGATGAACTCGCCCCCGCCCCTCCCTCCCGATTTCTCGCACTCCACACTGACGAACATTTTACCCCCCTCGCCATAGCTCCGCACCGTTTCCTCTCCCCTATCCATGTTGCTATTGTTGTTGTTCTTGTTCATGCAGCTGACATTATAGCACCTCGACGCATCCCTAAAATCCCAAAAATTGATGCTCCTGTCCGTACCCCCAGTGATGAGGAAGCTCCTACCAGAGTCACTGATCCGTCCCATGATCGCCCGGACGGTGTGTGGAGAGCGCTTGGCGGGACGAGAATCGTATTTAAAGTAACTTTGGCTGTCGAACACGATGTTATTTGGGTCAACTCGCTCTAAATCTTTGGGCGCCTCCATCCAGCGCTTATTCCCCCCCGCACTCCACTCCCTGTAACTAACACGACGAAAGCATCGGCTGACGGTACCCTGTTCAATGTTGTAGACTGAACTGTCTGCGAAGCCTGACCCGCTTGCGGCGGCAACAACGTAGGGTTTGTAAACGTCATCAGTTGCTAGCCTAGTGTAGCAGGTAGCCAAGCGGTGCACCCCAACATCGATCTGAGTGTGATGGCTAGCGTGATGGCTCCGAGGGATCTTCCAGATAGCTACTTCCCGGCCCATAAACCGCAAGTCAAGAATACTCATGTATCCAAGACTGCTGCCACAGCAAACCCAATATCGATCTGAAGACACGGCCATGGATTTCAAATATCCGAGTTCCGGGCGTGTACCTACGAACTGGAAAGGCTCTTCGGCGCTCCTCAAGTCCAAGCAGTGGGTAACGCCGCACTGCGTCGCGGCGAGTAGGTTACTGCTCATGTTTGTATTGAAATGACCTAACGAAAGCACGGGTCCTTCGCCCAGATCGTACTGTTTGATGACTGTAGAACCCCTGACTAGCCTGCGGCCAACGTTTCCATAACCATGAGGCGCATTAAAGCTGCTCACAGTGTTGCCGCTACTCTCGCTCCCGCCGCCGCCGCCGCCGCCGCCGCCAATGCCCCCGCCCGGAACTCCGATGCCTTGCCCCTCGACCAGACCAACGCGCCAAATATGGACGCTGCCATCACTCCCTCCGCTAACGATGCTGTGGGAATTTTCCACCTGACACATGTCGTTGACAACCACATCAATATCGTCGTGGCGATGGTTATAAGTTATGGCCGGACGTAAATTATCAACTGTATCTTCCAGACCCTTCATCTCCCACACTTTGCAGGTGCCATCAAGCGATGCAGTGGCAAAGAATGCGTTATCGGGACTGACTGCTAGCTTAGTAATTGCAGCAGAGTGTGGAGAAGAGGTGCTGAACTGTTCAGAGCTGCTTGAGCCCTCTACGCCGCCGTTGGGTGCACTCTGGGCCACCAAGTAATCAACCTTTGGACACCAGTCGCGAGTCAGAGTCCCGAAGTGATGAGCGCCCTGCACATTTGTGGTAACGTTCGCGTTCTGTATTGCGTTGGGATTGTTGACGGTCAAATTTGGAGCGGTCGACGAGTGCTGAGTGTTGACCTCTTCGTTGTCTTTGTAATCACCGTGCAGACTGTATGGTGTCCCATCTGAGCCTCTCAGCGTCCCAAATCTTGGCCCCAAAGGCGGAATGTTGAGCGCCTTCAGTCGCCCCAAAAGCTTGTACAACTCAACCTTGGTCGGGTCTCCGCTGACGGTTGCCCCCCAGTTTCTGCCTATTATCAAATCATCTTGCTTAGCGCAATTGCTGTGGTCCTCCTCACTATAGTTGTCGTCTCCCAACACGTCTGCGCTACTCGTTCGGCTGTTCTCAATTTTCCATGCCTTTCTCCCAGCACCTGTGTCCCGCATTCGAAGCAAACCATACGCATTCAACACCGACTGAATATCTTGATGTTGGTGATCGTTTGGGAATGCCGTCCGGACGCCTTCCACCACAAGCTCGCTGTATTTCTGGTTAGGTACGGCGAGGGGGAAAGCCGCCTGCTTTGGAAAGCTCAAGCTTTCGGCGTGAAGTGCCTGGTTCAGATTCTCGTTGGTAACAACAGCATTGTTGTTGTCGTTTACGTTACGCTTGCTATCCATTATTTTCTCGTGGTGCCATGTAGCCATCTTTGTCATCATGTGTCGGCTTGCGAGCTCCAGGTACGAAGACATCGATTTCAGGCGCTTGGACTCGTCTAGGTCTTCCTCGTCTGCGAAGTTGTAACTAAATCTGTAGCTATCCTCGTCCTCTGAATGTGAATGATCACGATTGTCGGTATCGGCGTCCCCGTCGGCGTCGGGATTATCCACCTCTGCACCGGCAACAGTGTCGCTGCCCTCTTCTTCTTCCTCTTCGATGAGAGGCGGCTCGTCCGAGACCGACTTTATCTCTGGCAGCGGTTGCAGCTGCGGCTGCGGTTGCTTTGTGGGCGAGAAGCTGCCGATTTCCATCTTCTCCACGTCAACCCCAACGGCATCTAGTATATCTCCCAGCATCTTTGTCTCCTGTTCGACAGACTCCTTGCTCACCACGCTCGTGCCGCTCTCATAAATTGTGGCACCAGCTTGCGTTGTGTAAATACCGCTGGTGTCATTAATGTCTCCACTCCCTGCCTCGCTTCCTGCATCCTCCCTAAACCGCTCAGCTCGGCGCAGCTCGCTCAAACGCTCAAGCTCCCTGCGATAGCCCTTGAAGCTAACACTATCCCGAAGGCACCCTTCTAACACCTCACTGTCGCCAAGTTTTCCGTCATCTACGATGTAACGTAGAAAAGGTCTAATTAACGGAAGGAGGAAGACCTTGTTGTCTGGGAATTGTAGCAGTGAGTATCCGCACGAAATCAGCTTCACGGCCTCGTGGCGGACCCACATTGAAGGGTGGAGGAGGAGAGGGGAGTATTTTCCTAACAGTCCTTTGCCGCTGCTTCCGCACAGTTTTGTCTTGCTCACAAGCCCCATTTCGATTAGCTCCCTCAGAGCAAACACGGCCCTCCCCACAACTTCGTCGTCTACGTCCACTAAGGCGTTTTCTAAGCAGGGAATGACGAACAATTCCGTCTCCCGGCGGCCAATGAAGCCGCAAATTCCGCTTGGAATATATCGGCAGAAGTCGCGACGTAAAGCGGGACACGAGTCATCATTCAAGAATGTCAACAAAATCGGGAGAATGCGCTGCTGGACCATTTTTGGCCCAAAGAAGGCGCAGAGTGGGGGGAGGTTGCCTAGAAGCGAGCGCTTAGGGAGAGAAGATATGCTTGAATTCGAAGCATCCGCAGACGAGGTTGGAAGCCCCATCGCAAGCTGCAGAAACCAGGTCGAAATCGTATCGTGTAATTTTGCCAGCTCAACCTCGTAGTCGTTTTCGATTTTGGGCTCGGAGTTTGATTCGAAAGCCTTGTACATCTTGGTCGCCTGGCTGACATCCAAAAAGCGTTTGCTTACTAATCCCAAATGACCCAGCACCTCGGCGAATGCAATCCGAACAAGCCAATGGTCCCCCTCCCCGCTATCCTCCGAATCGTTCGGATTGCGTTCGCCCGCGATCTCCCCACCAATGCTCTCTCGAATAGTCTTGAAGATGTACCTGCCGAAGACGTGGAAATCACCAACGCCGACACTTTCAACATTCGACAAGACATTCACGAGAGCCTTGATTCCCAAAGCTCGTACAGCTGGAATAGGGTCGTCCAGCATGCTGCAAATGTACGGGACGAGGCGCTGAAGAAGTAGCGGATTCGGTAGAAGTTTGGATATTCTGGATATGAGCTGTAGGGTAATCATCTTCGAGGTCGGTCTTGTGCAGTGTCGCACATTCGTCATTAAAATCGTGGAAATAAAGGTGAACTGCGGGTATGTCTTGTCAGAGGGAGAAGATAGTGGGGGGAGGATGCCCACATTGCTTTTGTTGCCGTCGTTGCTATCACTGCCGACATTATTGTCGTCATTTCTGACGTTGTAGTTGTTATGGAAATCATTGCCATTGTAACTTCCATTGTTACTACCGTTGTTTTTAGAGTAGTCCGTAGCCAGCTGCTTGCAGTCGTTCTCGAGCTCCTTCTCCATTTCATCGTCATATTGCCCCTCCTTGAGTCCCTTCAAAATCAGTTTCGTTTGAGCAAGCAATTCGCTCAACTCAGATTTTCGCTTGCTCTCATTTGTCGCCCCAATGCCAGCGTCAGCGTCAGCGTCAGCGTCCGCGTGAGCGTGAGCGTCGGCCTCGGAGTTGGTTCGGTGATACGTGCAAACGTCCCTAAAAAAGCTCTCCCCTATCGGATCGGAAAGCTCCCCATCTGTAAGCTCCCTTACCGCCTTGCCGTAACACTCTGCGATGAGGGCGATGCGAGCGTCAGGACTGAATATTTTGAAGCGGAGTTTCATCATCAGAGGGAAGAGAAAGTTGTTGAAGGATTTCGGTAAGACGGGGGGAGGGGTTGCCGACTTTTTTACAGTCGGGGCGCCCGAAGGTAGTGTCGTTGTTGGGGAAGAATTGGTAGAATCGCTGCTGCCCTTGCGGACCGCCGACGTTGCATCAGCCGCTGACTGTACCGGAACTTTAGCTTCCACTTTAGTCGGCTCTCCCGGCTGCTCCAGTCGCTTCAGGTAATCCCCCGCAGACCTGCGCTTTTTCGGGTCCAATGATAGCATGTGGCGGCAGGCTGCGCGAACGCTCGCATCCTCAATCTTGTTGAGCTTTTTCAAAAGATCTAGCTTGTTGTTGTCAGTGCTGTCATTCTTTTCGGAAGACTTCTGCGGAGAATCGAACTTAGACTGCTTGCTATTGCTACTGTTGGCGTTGCTGCTAGCGCTGCTGTTGCCCCCTCCGCTGCTTGTGCTTTTGTCTTCTCCTCCCTGCTGAATATAAGCCATCAGGCCCGCAAGGTCCACGGTGGGCTCCCCATTCAAGTAGAGCTCTGTGATAGTGCAACCCACGCTGAAAATATCCATCGCGGGGGTGAGCTCGGCCTCCAATATCTGCTTGTCGTCGGGCCTGGCTTTTGAGGGGTCGTAAAAGCGTTCTGGGGCAAGATAGCACTTTTTAATAGATGACAGTGCCGAGCCAGCAAGACTGGAAGGTGTGTGAAAGTAAAAATTGAACGATGTTGGGTCGTTGTCGGGGATCTTCACCGGCTTGAAGCTCGCGAAATCAGTGATGACCACCCAATTCCAACTCGTCACCATGACGTTCTCGGCCTTAAAGTCACCGTGGCAGATTCCATTCTCATGGCAACCCTTCATGGCCCTCAAAATCTGATACATTATCCAAGCCTTCTCTGCGTCCGTTAAAAAAGGGCGAGTGACAAGGCGGTCACTGAGGGACGTCAAAAAGTTCTGCCGAATTAGATATACCGGCTGAAAGTAGTAAGGGCCCCCTGCATTAGCCTTCGAGGCCTTGGAAGTATCCGGGGTGATTTTCGTCGAAGCAAAATAAAGCTGATAGGGGAGGCAGTTTGGGTGTGATTCGAATAGATAGTTGATCGATGGATTCTTTAGATAGCTCATATCGCACCCGGACAGCGCACCGTATAGTTTAGTGAGCTTATCTTCTTGGTCAGACAAGTTGTTCTCAATCATCACGGGGGCATTGGTAGCAGCATTCGTCGCATTGGTCGAGTTAGCCGAAGAGGGAGACTGCTTCACCCGATTCACATACAGCTTGACGATAAGATTCACCCCGTCTCCGCTACGGCACTTGTAGGTTTTCACAAACCTACCATTGCCAACACGCTCTTCCAAGATCAATTTGGGGAGATCAGCAGAAAGGTGTGTTAGAGGGTCCACTGTCAAGGTTTGGTGCGCGTGCTGGGGGGGGGCGTTGCCCATCTGCTTATATAAAAAACGCGGTTCAGTGACCGGGGATCAGTGGGAATCTCTACACACGATGGGACCTTCGCTAGCCCAGAGCGTTGGCACAGCGAGAAATTGTAGAATGGGTCCGGATCCAGCAGCTAGCGCACTCGTGTGATTTAGACACGCTGGGGGCGACTGTGCGAAGGAACGGACGTTCTAGAAGGGCGTAGCAGACCACAATTACTTATTTGCAGAAAAGAAGCATCTCCAAGACAGAAACAGGCTGAAATCAAACCAGAAGTCTTTATCTCTGATCTTGGTGGGCACGACACTTGGTTCTACTCGCTCGCAGTAGTATAAATTATCTTCATTGACTCCCCCCTTACACCTCCCCTTCCTGTTGGATCCAACTTCGATTTCGTTCTGGAACACACCTCCAAAGACCATGGCTGACGATGATGGTATCCCGCTGTCTGGGGGTTGGTTTGCTTTCAAGGCAGACGATGGAGATGAGTACTATTTCAACCAGGAGACGGATGAAACTCTTTGGGACTTGCCTACTGGTGTCGTAGATCCGCGGATCTCCCTGAAGAAGAAGGCAGAGGAGGAGGAAGCAACAAGGAAAGTCGAGGAGCAACGTCGAGAACAAGAATTGCAACAGCAAAAGCAGCAGCAGGAAGAGGAAGAGGAGGAAAAGAAGAGAATGTCGGCGAAGAAGAAGGCTGATGAGGAGGAGGCCAAGAGAGTTGCCTCAAAGCAAAGGGCAGAGAAGGAGTTACAGCGGCAACAAGAGGAAGCAGAGAGAAGGCGGATTGACCAAGCGAAACGAGATGCTGCGGCTCTTTCCAGTAACAATACTGCAGTCGGATTAGTGGCTAGCAAGCGTGGTACACTGCTCGGGAGTGAGGCGGAGAAGAGGGAGAACGCTGCCGCCACCACCAACAGAGCCTCCACCGACGACGACCGCGAAAGTGATATTCCGAAAACCTTCACGGATGACATGGAAATGCCTGAAGATGATGCTTTGATCGAAAAGATGTATATGAAGGTCTTGGAGAGCCTAATGATGCCTGCCGCCACCATCAGCAAGCTGGTGGAGACAGAGACCAAGGTGAAAAAGTGGAAGATGATTACGATGCACGGGAAGCAGCTTGCGGACGTAAACATCCGTCAACTCACACAGTGGAATGAGAAGGACCAACAGATGCTCGACATGCTTTCAGAAGCCAACCGGAAGATGAAGCCCCCCAGCTACGACCTGATGCAGAGAATTAAAAGTGCCTTGAGACAACCGACAAAGAGCTGGTTCACCTCTTTCTTGCGGTGCAAGGGAGTCGAAACACTGATAGGATCCCTCTTCATCCGTCTAAATCGAATTCCTATGTCTCACCTCGACGCAGTCATCACGCTGTCTTTGCTCGACTGTTTCAAATTTATGATGAAAGACCCCTTTGGAATGCAGAAAATTGTCGAGACAGAGAATGCAGTGCTTAGTATAGCCTTAGCCCTCAACTTTGAGTGGGAGAGGATCGCACTCGGTGTCATTGAGATTCTGAGCGTCGTCTGTTACTCGAGCGACGAAGGGCATGCGCTCGTTTTGAAGTCGCTTGATGTGCTGTGGAGAAAACGCATTGAGTCCCCGTTTGTCTCGTGGGTCGAAGCAGTGGAGAAGAAGGGGGTGAGCGTGAAACTGGAAGTTATGACTCTGGTGAACACGCTCATCAACAACGCGAAAGACATCGACGACCGCGTGAAGATCAGAAATTCTCTGAACAGCCTCGGCGTCGTTGAGATACTCAACGACGTGATCCGCATGGGACCCCAAGAACTGTTGGACGACGGGGATGGCAAGCTTCGAATGTCACAGATTGAGAGTCAATTATTGGATGAAGAGAACAGAGTTGCAGATCCTTTCGGAAGGAAAATTGCGCCCCACCTTGGTGTCATGGCAGGGCCCTGTTTCTTCGTGCAATTTTCTGAGAAGAAGGGACTCTTCGGGAGCAAGCAGAAGCTTGATGTTGTTGAACACTGGTTTGGCCTGAGCGACGATGCTGTTTGCTGGTATAAATACAAGGAAGGCACATTCACAAGCCAGAAAATTGAAGGGAAGATTAATCTGGTGGACATAATTGACATAAGGTCTGACACCATGTCAGGCGACCTGAGGCACAATGCTGACAGCGAGCTCTTTGGCCTCGACATCGTCTGTGAGAATAAGGTCTACGGTATGGGCTGTAAGAGCGAGGAGAGCCGTGTCCGTTGGCTGATGGCTCTGAGCGTGGCCTGGGACTTCGTCAGGGTGAAGCAAGGAGACTGGAATAAGGGAGGCGGCATGCGGGGACGTCGTAATACCATGCTCAGTAGCGAGGAGTACGATGAGAAGATTAAAAATCTTGAGAAACAGGCGGAGGTCTATGAGATCGTTATGCAGACCGATAAGGAGGAGAGCACTATGAAGAGTATCCACCGCATCGACAGCAGTAACATTACTGAAATGAGCGACTTTGTGCAGTCGACGCTCGAGAATGACAACCACAGCGATAAATTGCTAGAGCTGATGCACCAGCTCGCGCTCATGCCGAGCGGTGAGGCTGGCGAAGACGCGTGGAAGTTGCTACTGGAGTGCTGCAGTGAAATTAGGGGTCTGAAAAAGAGTGAACAGAAATCATACAAGATCCCTTTCGATCGGCTTGAGTCCCTCATTAACAAGCAACAGCAGATGAATTTGGACAGCAGTCGGGTGAAGGAACTCGAGAGTAACTTAGAGCGAAAGAATGCAGAAAATAAAAAGCTCCAGGAGCGAGATATATTTGACGATCCTCAAGTGATTCGCTTAAAGAGCGATTTAGAGAAAAAGATGAAGGACGCCGTCAGCAAGGAGAGAGACTCCTTGACGAACAGAATGATACAGCTCAGTGAAAAGTTTCAGCTCGAAAAGGAAGCGCTTGAGAAAGAGAAGGAGGCCCTCGTAGACGGAGGGAAGGAAATGCACGACGTGATGCAAGCTCAAATTGATAATTTAATGAAGGAGAAGGAGGAAGCTGCCGCACGTGTCGTCGAAGTCGAAAAAATCGTTGAAGTCGAAAAAATTGTCGAAGTCGAAAAAATTGTCGAGGCTGAACATGCGCAAGGAGACGAACTGCCCCCGCTACCCCCCAAATTTGAGGTTGGGGAAGCTGCACACGACGAAGGTGGAGAAATTCATGAACCTGCAATTTTGCCTCCGAAAGTTGAGACTGTAGAAGTTATCAAAACTGTCGTCGACGGCGACAAGAAAATCAAGGAGTTGGAGGAAAAGCTGAAAGAAGTCGAGCTCAAGAACAAGACGTTAACAAAAGAAGTCAGCGATTTGAAAAGTGCTGCTAAAGCAGGTGACACTGCCGAGGCTGCTGGAGACTCTGCCGGGGCTGCTGGTGGCGGCGGTAAGAAGATAATCAAGTTGAAGGATGACCCGAAGTACAGCAAATACTTCAAAATGCTAAAGATGGGTCTCCCCGTCGGTGCAGCCGTCAACAAGGCTGTTCAAGACGGTCTCGACGCCTCGGAGGTGCAAGAAATTCTCTCCAAGGACCCGGAGAGTGAAATCGAAGTCGAGCGTGGGCCTGGAGCTGGAGACGGTGACGCTGCCGGGGCTGCTGGTGGCGGCGGTAAGAAGATA
>Ga0115555_1002268_pt1 | contig 12871 bp, 6 predicted proteins | sample COGITO_mtgs_1104_2_FD_87285 | JGI IMG/M metagenome (GOLD analysis project Ga0115555, IMG submission 87285) | Pelagic marine microbial communities from North Sea - COGITO_mtgs_110407 | ecosystem: Environmental > Aquatic > Marine > Epipelagic | place: Germany:Helgoland, sampling site Kabeltonne... | reverse complement strand
TCAATCGTCGAGCAACACGTGGTCGATTAGTACGAGAGTTCAACCGTACCAGCCAGAAACGGTATCGTCCGGGTTGCTTTACGAGCGATCTTTTCAAGTTGGATACAGAGATTATTATCACTTGGAAGTGCCGGAAGGATTGCATAAAGTGCAATACACGTATACGCCATCCGAGAAGGCGCAAAGTTCGTATCGGTCGTACACGGATCTTTCCGTGAGTGTACCCAAGAGCGACAACGCGGAGGATTATAAATTGTACGATAAGGTGGCAGGTGGATACAGAACAATGAAAGTCTACGACGACCAATCCGAGGTGTATAGCTCGCTCACTCGAGATAGACACAAAGATATACGCTTTATTTACGGTCCTCGATTGGTCAAGATTTACGCCTCGGCTGGATTGGAGAACCCCACAAGCGACCAAAATCTCGAAAATGAGGAGGATGGAAACGGTTTCATCAAGTATACGTTCATCGCGACCATCGAGAAAGCGGAGACGGCTTGTCACGACGTATCGATCGGCGCCATCGAATCTTCGAATACGCTCGACTATAACGACGCGAGATTTTACTCCATTCGGGTCGATCAGTTCGAAACGCTTGGCTTTACCTACGCTCAAATGGTCGTCGATGGTAACGTAAACGTACAAGCTTCGTCTTTGGCTGAATATCCAATGCACACTGATTACGGTATTGAATACTTTTATCGCGGCACGACGTGCTCGTCGCCAAAAACGTGCATCAAAACGCACAATTTTCGAGATTTGAATGAGATCGCCGCGGTCACCAAACCAGGTGCGTGCGCCGGGACAGCATCAGACGTAGAAGGAGCTCGCTTTATTCACTTTTCAGTCGAAGCTGCCGTAACGGTGAACACGGGAACGAGCGTATACCAGTTTTCCTTTTGGGGCGCCAAAGAAGGGTGCGGCTGGCGTCCGGATTGTAAATCGTGCGCCGCTGGAACCAATGACGATTGCTCCTGGTGCCAAGGTTTTGACGGGAGTTGCTTGGATCCACCGTGCCGAGGCTACTGCGCCAGCGCCTCGGAACTGCAATTGTCGACGTGGCCGGCGTCGAAGAAAACGTGCGAAGCGGAATTCAGTTGCCCAGCCAACGATTGTAGCGCGAAGTTCACGTGCAATGACTGCCGAGCCGTCAGTGGATGCGGTTGGTGCGCGGCGGAAGGCCAAAAAGGCGTGTGCGTTCCTGGCGATACGGAGGGACCTATTTATACCGAAGGTACCGGTGCAAAGCTCCCGCTCGGGGTATGCGGTAAGTGGGCTTTCGCCGGCGACGCCGACGGGTGCGACGAAGCGTGCGCGGTGCACGACAGACACCCCACTCCGTGCGAAGCATGTTCGCAAGAAACAAACTGCGGCTATTGTAAAACGAGCACTGTGGGCGGGTGTGTTGCCGGGAGCGGTTCGAGTTCGACGAGCGGTGAATGTCCGAGAGAAGACGCTTTGTGGGCGTCCACGATTGCGCAATGCGCGGCGAACGATCTCGAAAAAATACCCACGGGGAAAGAAATCAACGCCGATGGTTCCAATACTGAGATCAAGTTGGATAAAAACGCTCTGATTTGCGCTTTAGGATCGTGTCCGAGCGAAACTTTACGGTACGAAGTTCCGTCGACCGAAGATGGTCCGCGCGATATTCTGGCGACGATTCGAACGCTCGTGCCGAGCGATAAGAACCTCATCCTCGTGCTTGCATCCCTCGATGAGGTTCCAACGGTTGATAAATACATGGCCAAAGCGGTAGTGCCGCCGGTTGATCCGAACGGGGCGAACGACGCGTTGGTCTTACACTTTGGTTTGTGCGGAAACGCCGGAAGTAAGGTCTACTTTTCCATCGCATTTGACGAGACGCAATCGGGATCGGATGTCTTGGACGTTACTTTTAAACTCGAAGTTTTACCAGACACAATCGTCGTTTTACCGAGAAACGAAACCGGCTTCGAGGAGACGAAGACGTTGTTGACGTCGGACGCGTGGTTGTGTTGCGGTCAAAGTCGTCATTTTAGCATGCCGATGCCGCGCGGGATGAACTCGGCGCAAACGCACGTAAGTATCAGTCCGAACAATCCCTCTCAAATAGCGTTACTCTCGAGAAGAGGCACGTGCCCTTCGCTCGGCTTAGCCGACGTCATCGCAAAAAACGGGACGGTCTCGTCCGAGATGGAAACGACGGAAGATTTGTGGTACGTCACCGTCGTGGCAAATAATTCGGGCGTCGGCTACCAACCTTTTAGGCTCTACGGTTGGAGCAGTGATATCCCGACTGAAAAAAACACTTGGTTCGAGAAATACTTTTGGTATGCTTTTGGAAGCGGATGCGCAGCTCTCTTTCTCTTCATCCTGGCTTGTATCCGATCCTATCGCATCAAATCAAAGTACAAAAAACGATTGAACGACCAAGTCTCCAACGCGTTGGCTATGCACAAATCTTTCAAAGGTTTCGGCGACGTCGAAAACGCCGAAAACGCCGTCGCGGTCATTCAAGCGGCGTCTGAGGCGGAAGAGCAGTTGGTTGATTTGATCATGGACTTGCAAACGAAAGTTCAAGTGCTCGAGGAAGACAGAATTGCCAAAGAGGACGTCGCTCGCATGACTGGCGGTGCGAAGAAAAATAGCAACAAATCGGCTCGCAAACCGCCCAAAGGAGGAAGCGCGCCGAGTTTAGCCTCGGTGGAAGAAGATAACATCTTGGACCCGATTTCGCCGTCTGTCATAGATAAGAGTAAAAAACTCGTCTCTGACTGGGATATCTCCGGCGCAACAGGCGAAGGTGCCCCGTCCGGCGCGAAATATTCCTTTGAGATTTTATGTCCGGACGGCTCCATCATGGAAATCAATCGAGAACGACAAACGCTCGGTCGCGGCGTCGCGGGCATTTCGTCCAAGAAAATCTCCCGCGAACAGTGCATGGTATCCGTCGATTTCAAAACCGGCGAAGTAGAAATTGAGACGCTCGGTAAGAATCCAATGGCGAGTAAAAAGCCGGGCATGTCCGTCTGGGAAGCCTTAGATTGCGGCAAGCGAAGGGACCTCACCAGCCAAGATAAATTTATGTTGCTCAGCCCAGACGCGATGTTACGCGAAGGCATCGAAGAAGAAACCGCGTTCGTGTTTACTCTCAAGGTTTCGAAAAACCCACTGAGACAGGTGTTTGGCGCGGATTCGACGGATAGACCTCCTTTACCGCCGTCGCAATCGCCGAGCCCTTCGCCCTCGCCGCTCTCTAGTTAATACTACTACTACTACTAAGAAGAACCAACAACAACTACGACGACACGAAGAGAGAAAAGGAAGAAGAGTTTTTTATGTAAATAGCGCGTTTATATATACATATACCACCACTGTGTAACATCAAATCCACAAAGTTACTTTAAAATCGTAATAAAAGTAGAAATACCATTCCGACAACGCAGCGCGCGATACGAGGACCACCGCTCGCGCTTTGGCACTCTCGCTTCTCGTACAATTTTTTTTCCCGCCAAAATTTTCCTTTTTTTAACAACCTCTGTCTCATCACACAACGAACTCAATACACTCGACACACCGCAGACGCACGCCTTTAAAGCTTCGTGAGCTTTTGGCCTTGAAAGAGGAGGAGGACGTCTCTCCTTTTGTCGTCGTCGCGGATATAAGAGAATTGCAACTTTTTGCGACGACGACGTGTACTACGACGACGGAGGAAACGGACTTTACTACTACTGCTACTAAAGCGAAGTTGATGAGAACGACGACGACGGAGATGATGTCGTCGCAAAGTCATCATCATCGAAAGTCGAAAAAACGCCTCGACTCCGCGGGGAGGACATCTTTTTGCGACCACCTCGGCTTAGCCGAACAAATCCACCGAAAATCTCTGGACGTGAAAGAAATGCATCAGCTATTAGTGGAACGGTTGAAAGGGATGAACCATCATCACCATCACCATCGAGAGGAGAAGGAAGAAGAAGAGATGGGAGGAGAAGAGATGGAAGGAGACGATCGGCTTTTCTCAGGAGCCGCTTCTTGGCCAGAAAATGGTCGAAAAGAGCAGAACGCCGAGGAGGAGGAAAATTTTCCAGCGTCTATCCGTTCTTCTTCTTCTTCTTCTCTGTTCATGCACTCGCCGATGACGAGTTTAAGCAACGCCGGAAGACGACAGAGCAGCAACCGAACAACGGGTTTTAGCGCTGAAGAAAGAATAGAAGAAGATAATAATACTAATACCACCACGCGCGAGGAACAAGAAATGATCAAGATGTTGCGAGAGTCGAAAGCGCAAAGGAGCGCGGCGGAGTTGATGATGTTAGAGGAAGAGGAGGAGGAGGAGGAGGAAAAGGAGGAGGAAGATATTTTCGCGACGAACCACCTGAGGATGGAGGAGGAGGGAAAAACGATGGCGACGACGACTGTGATGTCTACGAGTAGTAACGGTACCGCCACTCCTACCACCAAGAAGAAAAAATCCGCCGCCACGGAAACGGATTACTTAATCGACATCGAAAATTTGAAGAAAGAACGCAACGCGTTAAAGCGAGAACTCGCAGAGCTCGGGGAAGATGTGGAATATCATCGAATGGCCTCGGCGGCGAGCAGAATCGAGTGCGATAACAACGAAGACGAAAAGCAACGGTTGGAAATTGAGGTGCAAGATTTAGAAATAGAAATAAGAGAGGTGGAGAATCAATTGGCGCAAGCGAGAGTGGAAATGCAACACGCGGACCAAGAGGCGAGTTGTAAGATTTCGTTTTTGAAAGAGTTGGACCACGAGCAAGGTGAAGCGGAGAGAGAGTTGGAGCATTTGAAGGAGAGTTGTTTAGAGGAAGAGCGGAAGATGGAGGAAAAACTCGCTGAGAGAGAAGCGGTGGAGGAAGCGTTGCACAGTTTGAGAGGAGAGTTGGAGGAGGAGAAGATGTGGAAGGCACAGTTTGTAGACGAAGTGAGAGAGGCGGAAAGACAAGCCGAAGAGGCGACGACGGCAATGAAAAACGCGAACGAAAAGACGCGAATAGAGAGGAAGAATTGCCAGTTGTTGGATCAAAAGAGACGAGCGTTGGCGAAAGAGTGCGAGAAATTGTTGGAGATGAAGAAAGATTTCGAGAATTTTTTGGAAGTGAAGACGAGAGAAGACGTGTTATTGCTCGATGAAACAGAAGAAGATTTTCCAGTCGTGAACGACGAAGAAAAAGATCAAGAAGAGGAGGAGGAGGAGGAAGAAGAGGACGACGCGCCGAATGGATCGCCGTCCTCAACATTTTCGACGCCGGGAAAAGATTCGGATTACACGCAATACTCTCCAGACTCGCCGTTACCTCCGCAACATCAAAAAAAGTACTCCTTTAAGGAAGAACAAGAAGCGTTTACGCCGGGTGGATCTGTGAAAACGTCCCCACGCGTAACCGCGCTCATCGAGAAGGCGGCGAAATCGCCTCTCAGAGCAAACGTAGGAAACGGAATAGTAGTAGAAGAAGAAGAAGAAGAAGAAGAAGAAGAAGAAGAAGAAGAAAGAAGGGTAAACGTTCGACGAAGACAACAACCACAACCACAACCACAACAACAAGATCACCTCCTCTCCCCGTGGTTGATGACGTTCGAGGACGCGCCTCCAGAAAAGAAACGAAACTTGATCGATTTGAAAACGCCTCCGGCTCCTCGGGAGGAGTCGTACGAGTCGGTTCGATTACAAGCCGAGTTTATCAAAATGCAGCAAAACGCAGCCGCCTTGGAACGGAAAAAGCAAAGTAGAAGTAGCGGTAAACCAAAGAAAGTAAACAATAGCGACGACGCCGAAGACCAAAAAGAACAAGAGCTCTTCGCTTTACGCGAAAAGCTCGAAACGCAAGAGCGGCGCTTGCGCCAACTCGAAGCCGTCACCGCGAAGAGCGCCTCCTCTTTGACCGTACCAAAACAACATCGCTCTCGACAACAACAACAACAACAACAACAACGCGCGACGACGACGACGAAAATAAATCGCGAAAACGAGGAAAAGAAAATCGAAGCTCGAGTTCGTTTACTCCAAGCTTTGCGAATAAAATGAAATAGTTTATTATTAGTAAAAACGTTGTAGTATTGGGGTAGAGAGTAATCTTATTAAAATATCAAAAACTCTGATGTTCCCGACGTTTCGTATCATCATGTTCGAACGTTAGAGAGACAAAATCGCTCCTTTTTACAGCGATTTTTCGCCAGCAAGAAAGAACAAAAAAAAGAAGAGATCACCACACGGACGCGCAAGTAATCGTTTAAACGACGAATACTCTATTATTCCTCTTAAACTCCTCCGTTTGATCTTTCCGAGAAGAAGAGTGAACACTCACACACATAAACACAGAACACTTTATTAAACGCGCGCGCGCTTTCGAGTATATATATAAACACTACGAGAAGAAGAAGAAGAATGTTCGGAGGACGGAAAAATTCCGCGAGCAACTCGGAAGCCTCCGAGTCCGATTTTCAGTCCGCCGACGATGCGAGATCGCAATCGCAATCCCGGTCGATTATGTCCGCGAAATCCGCGCAAAGTTCGAAATACGACGACGCGGACGAAGCGTTCGACGCCGCGAAAATGAAGAAAGGGAAAGGGAAAGCGGTGAAAGCCGATCCGGGGTTGATGGACGAAGAAGAGAACATGAGCGATAAGAGTTCGCAGTCGTCGCAGCAAGAGAAGCGAGGAGGCGTGGCTGGATTGTTTCAAAATCCGTTCCGAAGGCGCCCGTCGGTGGACGGACCGCCTCCGAATACTACCACCAGTAATAACAACAACAATCCGTTCCAAACGAGCGAGGCGATGGCTGCGCTTAACGCGGCCATGTCGGAAGACTTTACCGCCGAAGAGAAGAGAAAGTTCCGCGAGCAGTTCAAGGAGAATTCGAAATACAAACCGCCCGAGGACAGCGAGGACCCGACGGTGAACGAACAAATCGCCAGGGAGGTTTTAGCGAAGGCAACGTCGAAGAGAGCCGCGCAGAAAGCGAAGCAAAACGCGAAAGCGAACCCGACGATGGACATGATGATTAGAGACGCGTTGGTGAAAGGTTTCGACGTGGATACCATGCGACGATTGCCGCCTCCGCAAGAGTTGGGCATCATCAAAGGTTTCATCGTCGTCGACGACACCAAGAGCAAAAAGTATCCGATTTATAAATATTACGTTCACGACGAGCAAGGAAAATACGATAAATTGGTCATGTGCTGCCAAGAGGAGCAAACGTTAGCGAAAGTGAAAATTGGTAAGAGATACATCTTTTCGACGTGCACGAACTTTAAAGCGGAAGGGGAAGATTACCTCGGGAAAATGTCAGGGAACTTTTTAGGCTCTCGATTTACCGCGTACGACCAAGGCGAGAAGAAAAGCGACGAGGTCGAGGAGGAGTATGAGCGCAGAGTCGTCACGGCGATCGTGTACGAACCGACTATTTTTACTCTGGGCGGAAGCTACCGAAAGATGACGTGCCTCGTCCCAACCTTATACAAACAAGACAAGAATGGAAAAGCGCGATTGGAAAAGTGGGAAGCGATGAGAGATATGAGACACATGCGATTATTAATGTCCAAGGTCCCGGAGTATAGAATGTTTGACGGGCAGTGGCATTTCTGCTACAAGTACGGCGGCCGCGTAAAGATCCCGAGTAAGAGGAACTTCCAGTTGGTCCGAGACAACAACGAAGACGAAGTAGTCATGTTGTTTGGTAAATTGGCGCACAACGTGTGGGCGTGCGATTACTCGCACCCGTTGAATGCCTACCAAACCTTCTGCATAGCGATGAGCGCAATGTCCGAAAAGTTAGCTACGAAGTGGTAAGAAGAAGTGAGGAGAAGAGTGAATATCTTTGCGGTTCGAGAGCGAAGAGCGAAGAGCGGCGAAGATCATCTATGCTTATACCATAACCACACGCGAACACACACACACACACACAGACATCTTGTATTATTTTAATAAGAACATATATACCATTATATATACCTGGTACACACATACATACATGCTCGGTAACTAAAAAAGCCTCCCGCGTTCTTTCTTTCTTTACTTTTTCCACTGCTCGAATTTCTTACATCGAATAAAGACGCACACGAGGAAGTGAGCGAGCGAGAGAGAGCGTGTGCGTGCGCGTGCGCGCGTGTGAGAGAGAAACAGAGAAGAGTCTGAATTCATCATGTCCACCTCCCTCTCTCGCGTCAAGTCTCTCCTCTTCCCGCCAGTGACGAGCAAAACCATCTTCCTCTACGCGTTCGTCGTTCGCCTCGCACTCGTACTCTTCGGGCGAGTCCAAGACGCGCACCCGGCGTTCTTCTCTGGCGTTCGGTACACGGATGTCGATTACGACGTGTTTACGGATGCCGCGAGATACGTGTGCAACAACCAATCGCCGTACGAAAGAAACACGTACAGGTACACGCCTTTACTCGCGTGGATGTTGACACCGAACGTGTTCTGGTTCGCAGAGTTTGGGAAGGTTTTGTTCAGTCTGTGCGACGTGTACTGCGGGAAACTGGTGCACGAAATCTTGCGAAAACGAAAATGTTCGGAGAGTTTTACCATTCAAATGACCGCGCTGTATCTGTTTAATCCTCTGACGATGGCGATTAGCACGAGAGGGTCGTGCGACGCCGTCGCGAACGCTTTAGTGTTGTTCTCGTTGAAGAGTTTGATGTTTGGGACGATATTGAATTCCGCGGTGAGTTTTGGGTTGGCGGTACATTTTCGGATGTATCCTGTTATATACATTGTGCCTCTGATTGTGGCTCTGGACGTACAGTATCACGTGAATTGGAACTATTACGGCGGAGGAAGTGGAGCGAAGTTGGAGAGAAGCGGGTGTAAGAGTAAAAGAGAAAGATTGCCGTCGTCCGGAGTAGGAGATGATCAAGAGCTACAGCAGCAGCAACAGCAACAACAAAATAAAGTAGCAGCAAAAAACAATAGCGATCGCCAATCGATGGCGATAGAAACAAAAGAAACCAGACGACTGCGAAGAGCGCGCGCGTTAGCTTCGAAAAGTGCATTCGGCGCCAACGGATTGTTCAACATCGCTCGACTCTTGTTTGCGGGCATCTCCTTCACCGCTTTCACGTTCTCAACGTTCGCGTGCTACTGGAAATACGGCCAAGCATACCTGAACGAGGCCATCTTGTACCACTTCTCTCGAAAAGATCCGAGACACAACTTCGCGCCGAACTTCTTCAGCGTTTACCTGGACACCGCCATCGAAGACGCCGAATCCGATTTCGGCGCCTACATCCTCTCCAGATCTCTCACCAAAGCGTACGCCTTGGCGAGCAAAATCACCCAATACGGCTTAACCGTCCTCATCGGCATCGCGTTCGCGTACGACCTTCCTTTCGCGATGTTCGCGCAAACCTTCGCGTTCGTCGCGTTCAACTCGGTGATCACCTCGCAATACTTCGCCTGGTGGTGCGCTTTACTCCCGATCAGCCTCGCCACCTTCGACTACTCCAACCGCGACTCCGCCGCGCGCGTCATGAGCGCAACGATCACTTGGATCGTCAGCAAACTCGTCTGGTTAAAAAACGCGCACGCTTTGGAAATGTCGGGCGAAGAAAACGGCCACTTCAACGCATGGGCGGCGAGTTGCGGCTTCCTCTTCGCCAGCGCGAACGCATTGCGCGCTCTCGTATCAGAGCAGAGAACGAAGCGAGTCTTCGTCAGAGGAAAAGTATACACGTTGGAGAAAGAACCACGAGTAGGAGGAGGAGAAGATCATCATCATCACGACCACCAATCCTTCAACGCGGGTTTTGGTGGTACCACCGCTCCAGAAGGTAGTATTTATACGTAGTTTTTAGTTATTAAAGTAAAGAGCAAGACTTCTTGGTTTTAGACTGTCCAAGAAGATAAAAACTTCTTCACAAAATTACGCACAAAACACTTTACTTTCCTCCTCTTTAAATGTCGTCGTTACTCTTATCCGCATCGTCGACGACGAGTTTCAGAGCCTCCTCGGCGTATACTTCTTCATCCTCTGGACGTCAACTTCTTTACGCGTCGTCGTTTAAGAAGAAAGTGACTCACGTTGTTGTTCCAATCGAAGCCGCCAAGGCGAAAGAACAACTCGCGCCGAAAGCTTCGAACAAGAAGAAACAACAATCGTCCTCGAAAATGGCAATCGATAGTGGTGCAACAACACAAACGCCGGATTTCTTACACGTTTCCAACGCGGTCGTCTCTTCGCAACCGTTCGCGTTCGTGGTTGGTTTTGTCGGCGCGATTGCGATTGTCAAAGCGCACAAAAGAGACAAAACGAACGCGTTGCGCAAGACGAAAGCGGTTCTGAGATACTTCGACGCGAAAGGCGCGGCGGAGGTGATTCGAACGTTATTTGCAGCCGCGGAGTGCGATTACGAGGATTTTAGATACAAATTTAACATGGTGGAGAACAAGCCGACGATTGAAAAGCAACATCCGTTGGATAAAGAACGCGGGTTGTTTAAGCAAAATCTGGATAGGTTGCCGATTTTAGAACACTCTGGGATGTCTGTGGGACAATCGAAAACGATCGAACGGTACGTGGCGAGAGATTTAGGTTTGTACGGTAAAAACATGGCGGAGAGTTGGAGAATCGACGCGTTTGCAGAGCACGTGAGAGATGTTAAAGACGCGTGGGCGAAAGTGAGAGGGAACCCGTTCGCGCCGCCGGACGACGACCAGATTGCAAAGAAGGAGAAATGGTACAACGAAGACATGACAAAATGGTGCGAACGACTAGAAAAAGTGATTGAAAATGGTGAGGAAGGGTTTGTGGTTGGTGATAAAGTGTCATTGGCGGATGTGGTTTTGTACGTGACGATGACGCAAACGTTCGACGACGCCGCCAGAGCGGAGAAAGCGAGAGAGAGTTGCCCGAAGATGAATAAAGTGATTGAAAACGTGGAGAATTTGCCAGGCATTCAGACGTGGTTGGCGAGTCGACCGGAGAACCGATTTTAACGATGCGTAGACGACGATGGTTGTGCCGAGGGTGAGAGCGAGAGAGAGCACGAGTATCACCAGATTATTTATTTCTTCTGTTTTAACGCACGTTCAACTCAGGTATTTTTATTACTTTTAAATAGATTCTCTTTAATAATCAACATCCAACGACCCGCCTAAATCTCCAGACCCACCCATGTGATCGCAATCATCGTCGTCGTCATCGTCGTACCCCCAACTACCTTTTGGTTTCTTCGGCGCGACTTTCGCGGCGTCCACGATGGCGTTGATCTCCTCCAGCGATTGCAGCTCCTTCAACATGTCCCCATCTGCAGGCCCGGGTTGCGTGTTTCCAAGCGGCACATTCGGCGACAAATCGTGCCGAAACCACGGGTGCATATAAATATCCTCAATCGACGCTCTCTTTTTCGGATCGGTCACGAAAATCTTCCCCATCAAATCCTTACACTCTTCGCTCAAAGAACTCGGAATCTCCGTCGTGCCGCTCAACACTCTTTGCATCATCTTATGACTACTCCCGGGATCTTTCGGATCTTGAAACGGGTATCTCCCAACCAACGTCACGTACAACAACACCCCGCACGCCCACACGTCACTTGCCTGTCCATCGTACGGTTGCACTCCGGCGTACACCTCGGGCGCGATGTACGCCGGCGTCCCGATTTGCGTCTTTGGCTGCGAATCAAACCCACCTTTACTAAACCCAAAATCGCAGATCTTCAGCGTCGGCGTCTCGTTCAAATCCACCAGAGTGTTTTCTAGCTTCAAATCTCTGTGTGAAATCCTCATGTTGTGTAAATACTCCACTCCGCTGATGAGATGTTGGAAAAAATACCTCGCCTGCGACTCGTTAAACTTCCCTTGCTGTTGGACGTAACTGAACAGTTCGCCTCCGCCGACGGCTTCCATCGCGACCGCTAAATGCGTCGGCGTGAGTAAACACTGCCTAAATTTCACCACGTTTGGATGGTTCAAGTTTCTGTGGTTCACAATTTCTCGTCTCACGTGTTCGGTGATCTTATCGCCTCGTTCGATGTATTTAATCGCGTATTGTTTGCCCGTAGATTTTTCCCTCATGAGTTTCGTCAACCCGTACGAGCCGGATCCGAGAAGTTTATCGTTCACGGGTTCGTACGTGGAGTCGTGGAGGTTTTCGTTTATTTTGTTGTTAGTATTCGTGTTGTACGAGGTTGACGTCATCTTCTTTATCTTTTCTTTATCTCTTCTTTCTCTTCTTTATCAGCGCGCAGCTCTTCGATATTCTTCTTCTCGCAGGAGTAGGGGATTTTTGTTGTCTGATGTCCCAACAAATGCTTTCCTTTATCGATGAGAGAAGAAGAAGAAGAAGAAGAAGAACAACACTCTCGAGAACAACAACAACAACAACAACAACAAAAGGAGAGAGCGAGAGAGAGCGTGGGAGGAAGTACCCGCTGAGAGAGCGAGCAAACGCGAGCGAGAGAGTTTAGAGCGAGAGAAAGAGAGAGAGCGCTTTTTTAATGGAGAAAGTACTTTTGTGTTACCAAAACAAAAGGGGGCAAAATACGAGAGAGACAAAATGCCTAAACACCAGACAGAGAGACAGACAACAGACATGACAGAGAACAGAATAAAAGAAGAGGAAAAAGAGGGATTTCAAAAATTTCTCTCTGCTGGTCTCTTCTCTCTTTCTTTTTTTCTTTTTCAACTGTGTTTTCGAAAAAAGAACAAACTTCTCTCCAACGAACGTTTTTTTTTTTAAAGGTGGTTTTGTGCAAATTACATGCGCAATTTCTTTACATTTAGACTCGCGCGCTTTATCGAGCGACGACACTTTACCAGAGAGAGAGAGAGGGAAAGATGAGCAGCACCAGCGCGTCCTCCGAGGAAAGCGCGGGTGGTGGTGGTGGTGGTCGTGGTCATTACGAGGGTGCAAACATATCCTC
>Ga0115555_1002266_pt1 | contig 12876 bp, 8 predicted proteins | sample COGITO_mtgs_1104_2_FD_87285 | JGI IMG/M metagenome (GOLD analysis project Ga0115555, IMG submission 87285) | Pelagic marine microbial communities from North Sea - COGITO_mtgs_110407 | ecosystem: Environmental > Aquatic > Marine > Epipelagic | place: Germany:Helgoland, sampling site Kabeltonne... | reverse complement strand
CCCTAGGAAAACAATCGAGCTTGCGAAAAATGAAACCATTGTTTTGACCATAAAGGTGGTTGTTGGGGTGAAACCTGAATATGCTAGGATGGAGATTAAGTTCGTCTAAGCTCGTCTAAGTCTAAATTTGAGATTTTGGGAGAAAAAAATATATTTTTAAGGCTGTGGATCGAAAGGTCCCTTGGGGACGCCCTCCTGAGGATATCATAGCACGGCGTCGAGAGCGCACTAATCATAAGCTCCACCGCCAGCGACTTCGTGATAGTCGTTCCCAAATTGACTCCTCCAAGCCCACAACAACTGATATGAATCACTTGCGTGTTCGGGCCAAGAAGCGGCAGATTGCTGATGACCGGTTGCAGAGCATTGCGATGGAGAACCGGAAATTGATGGAGAAGATGAGCGCAATTATGCGCAAAGCTGGGCCGGCCACTGGTGGTATTGGGGGTGTGAAGGATTCTATGGGCTCATCAAAGAATCGGCCGCTCATGAAAGGCGAGGCTGTGTACAACAAAGGAGGGTTACATGACGTCATGAGGAAAAAAGAGCAGCGTCGTATTGCACTCGAGAACAAGACAATTTTGCAGAAACTTAGAGCCGGAAAGGAAACTAAGTCTTTCTACGACCATAACACCATGGCAAGGAACGAGATTGAACGACTCAAGTACATACGGAACATTAGCAAAAAGTACCAACGCGATTTGCGGGCGCAGAAATACAACAAGCGCAAAAAAATGCTGGCCGAGCGCAGTCCGGAGAGAGACAATAGTTTTGAGGCGGATCAAGAGGGTTACGGCTTCAGCCAAATTATGGATGGGGCAATGAACCTCAGCCTCCACACAGCAAAGCAAATTCGGATGGATGTGGCAAATCAGCGTGGAATGCCTCTTCCCGACATTATAAGCAAGCGGCCCGGCGATGTTGCGGCTCCCCGTAAGATTGTAAAGATGCCTCCACTACAGCAGCAACCACAACCGGGTTTTGTGTTGAAGCATGAGGGTCAAAAGGCTGGTGACAATGTGTCTTTCGATTTTGCTGGTGATGCCAACGATGACGGCGGCTTCGCAGACTATGACTACAACAGCGCCGAAGGAGGGGAGTTTCACGGTAGAGGGTACTCTGCGAGCACAAACCAACGGCCAACAACCACTCAAGAGAGTGGTCGCGGGTCCCCTTTGGGCGAAGGACTTGACGGCTTCGTTGAGGAAAGTTGAGTTTATGGAGATTGTATTTTTTTTAATGTTTTAATGAGTGTGCGAATTGTTGCAAAAGCTGCACCTGCTCTCGTGTTAAAATGTTGTCGTCATTCTCACTGTACGAATAGGCCTCGCGTCAGCGTTATTCCAGGGATGTCACCAACTCCATTTTTCATTAAATTTGCAGCATTGATGCCATAGAGTCCAGCAATCCCCAAAATTTCTTTTGCCTCCCTTTCGCCCTCGGGGGCATTCTTCCTACCATTCTGTTTAAAGATATTCACATCATCCAACCATTTTCTCACCCCTCCCCGCAGCACTTCCTCGTCGTCGCCAACTCGGCAGCAACATCGGTCAATGCAAATCTCCCTGAGATCGCTAGCCTCCAAATCCTCCAAATTGTAACCTGTCAAGAAATCGTCCTCTTCTTTAATCGACTGGAGTTTGGATTTAATTTGAGTCCGCAAGAAGTAGTTGGGGATGTATGAAGCGTAAGGAATACTCATGGTAGAACCAAGAAAGGTCAAGACGGGCTTGGGCACCGTACCTAGGTTGGTCACAAACTTGAAGTTGGTGTTTTTTTTGTTTTTTGGCTGCCGACTGAGGTTCGCTAGAGTAGCGTCGACGGCGCGCTAGGGGGGGGGTTATGGTTAGCAAGCAAAGATAAGATAACGCAGTGTAAGAACGTCAAAATGATCTCACCTTGACCTCGCCGATAGCTTCGTCTCCTGTTGACATTGCAAGCACTTTTTTTCCCAAAGAAATGTTCTCAAGGACAGTTTCCTTCCTCTTTTCTTCTGATGACCCCGAAAACGGATTGATCTTTGCGGTAAGTCCTGACTTCCAAGCGGTTTGCTCAAATGCAAGCGCCCATTGCACACACTTAATACCGACATCACGCTCCCGCTCCTCCAACTTTTTTCGGATTGACTGAGAGGAGGCAGCAGAGTAGGTTGAGGGCACCATCTCCGGGAAGAAATACAAAGCGTAAATTAACTGGTTGCTAGCACCGCAAGCAAGGAGTAGACCGATACGGATAATTTTCCCCCTGTCACTTGCTGCAGTTTTCATCACCTTGAATTCAGGGTAAGTGATCGAATTAGGCACAGCAGTGTAGCGCCTGGAGATGGATGACGACAACCTCTGATTCTGGTACAAAGCTACCGAGCCGTCCTTAAGGGTTGTTATACTCGTCTTGAGGGAATTCGCAATCATTGTGAGCGGGTTCGAATCAGATGATTTCGTTGCTGCTTTTTGGGTGGTGGTGACTACTGTCGCTGAGGTCTTTTTGACCTTTGCTGCGGCAGGGGTATTTTCACTCAGCAACAAGGGCGGTTTGTTCCAACGGTTGCTTGGGTGTGAACCGCCAACGATCATGACCACCAGAAATAGATTAATGGTTCGCATGGTCGAAAAATGCGTACGTAGATAAGAGGTTACTCTACAGTCAATCAACCGAGCAGAAAAGGTTGGACGGCGTTGTTGGAGGCCGCTAAAAGGATGGATTCCTCACTTTGTTTATCTTCGAATTGGCAATCCCACGCAAAGGTTATAAAATGGGAGCTGACAACGTTTAACGTACTTTCGGTTCCTTTTTGACCCTAGCGGGGAAAAATTTGCTTTGCTTCGACGTTTTGACGTTTTGACGAATTTTTGCTGACTCTCTTGCAGTTCCAGCGAAGCAAACAGTTCTCAGAAAGGGACGCTTCGCTCGTTTAATGGCATCTCCAGTTAACGACGAACCCTTGACGGCATCTCTATCATCCTTGTCAGCAGCACTTGACTCAATGAAGGAGGCCTGCAGCAAAATTGAGCACAAACAACGGGAACAGGGGGGTAGTTTGTTTAGTATCGATGCATTGAACGAGACCATTGAAAGCAGCAACGATACTGATGAAAGAATGTTCGTTTTTGAAGACAAACGAGACACAGGTGTCGGTCAAGTTCTTCCTAATATTGAAGATTTTGATACTGATGAAAGAATGTTCGTTTTTGAAGACAAACGAGACACAGGTGTCGGTCAAGTTCTTCCTGTCATTGAAGATTTTGAAGCCAGCAGTATTCTTTATCAAGATGATACCAGTAGTCCCTCTCTCTGTGTGTATGTAGCAACATCCGACACCCCCTCCTCTGTCTCCCTAAAAAAGTGGACCAAATTCCTTCGCAAAAAATGTCCCCCTTCTTGCCCCCTACTCTTGGAGCACGCTCTCTTCGAAATGTTCGCTCGGATTTCTCCGCCCGCAGTCACATGTGACGATATTGGTCTCACGATGTTCAATCTGAAGCGCCGGAGGGGGTATGAAACAATCTTGGTACAAAGGGAATGGAGTGAGTTTGCGTCCATCGATTCGACTTTCAGGCACTGTAGGTACGACTCCTCGGATGTGTATTGGAAATGTATCTTCCCCGACGTAAAAGACGACAACGAATGCCTCTTGGACGCATTTGATATGATGCTAGACTGCCGAGGGATGATGTTTGCGCTTTTGACAGAATACTGTGAACTCGCTGTTGACAAGCTTAATTGTGCAATGGACCGGGTTGAGGGGCGTGCTGGCGTCGAGAGCTATTGTAGCGATGGTGAGTCAGTTTTATTGCGGCTCATCGATGTCTTGGAAGGGGAAATTCAAAACGGCAAGAATGCGATTGAATTTGAGACACGGAGGTGGTCACTCAAGGGCGATTGGGGAGCAGTACGTTCACTCCTGAGCCGGTCTGAATCGCTCGGTGATGAGGTTGAAGTTTTGAAAGGTCAGATGTTGACCCAGATCGAACTCACCGAGGATCTGCAGCTGCAGAGATCTGAGGCGATGGCAGCTCGTGTTGCTGCTGAAGTAAAAATAGGGAAACTCGAGGGCCAAGTTTCAGAACTACAACGCCGATATGACGAGGCCATCGCAGAGACAGAGCAGCTAAAAATGACGATACAACAGCTAAGGCAAGGTCACAATAGAAATTTTGAACGTAAGGAGGAAGAAGCGCGAGATAATAGGTTACTAAACGAGAATCAAATTCAAAAGCTCTCTGTGACCATCAATGAGACAATGGCGGATAACGATGCTTTGAGGGCAGAGCTCAGGAGGTTGCGAGGTTTCTCCGGTTGCAGTAGCCTCGTGGGTAGAACCTTCAATAGTGATGCTGGTAGCGATACTGGAAGTGCTGTTGATTCAGTAATATCCTCGGTATCCTCTTCCACAGCATCCAAAATGGACGCCATGAAGCAGCGGTTAAGAGCAAAATTGGGGCAGAAAGATGGGTAAACATAGCGAATACATAATCAGGAAAAATGTATGTTAAACGATTGGTTGGTTTGTTAGTCTATTGATAAAATGTTATGTTATGTTATTTTTTGTTTAGCAGCACTTGGATTGCCTGTCACTTTCTACCCCCACGGTTGTCTCAGGAGTGGTAGTCCTTGCCGATGTGGCACCCGCTTGCTTCACGCACCGCTTGTTTCACGCATTCAAGTATCGGAAGGAATAGGGAGAAGGAACACCTGCAAGAAGGACCTCATCACGTTCCGACCTCATCACGTTCTATGAATTCCTTTGACTTATCACGTCTAAAGTTATAAGCGCCCAGTCTGATCATTGGAGTAAGTATTGAGTGGTGGTTGAGGTTTCATAGAGCTTAAAAGAAAGAAAGAGTCAATACAACCCTTTTTTGGTCTTGATTTTTCGACCCCAATTTTGCAAATTTGTAGGTCAGGAAGACTATCAGGTATCATTTACTAATTTGTCGCTACCAGAAGGACGTACATATCATCCATCACAGGTTACGATGAGTTTATCAGAAAAATCTCTACTAATCGCTTCAGGGACAATCCTTGGTGTCCTGAGCACTCTCACTTTGGAGAGATACAAGTCACGATCTCGCGATGTCTGTTTCAAAGACGGTCGTTCGAAGGTATGTATAGTCGATGGTCGGTCGAGATGCAAATAAAGAATCGGGTTACAATCGAAAGACAATTTTTTGCCTTCTGGGTCAGACAGCTGGGGGAGGTGTTTTTTTGTTGCACTTTCCACCCTCACTCACACACACATCCTCGTTCCTCTCAATCTCTCTCCCCCGAACATCGCAGGGTCTCCCGATTCTCCCGTTGATTATCTCTACTCTTATGGAGAAGTGGAACGGCTCCGCTCATCTTTCAGGAGATACTGGCACTTCTCGGAAGGTGGTGGAGTACCTAGACCCCGATGACCTTCGCAGTGCTCTGAATAGCGATTGGCGTAACCACCCTCACAACCCTGACTCAGCTGACCTTCTCGCCTTGGGTGAGACTGGCCTGGACACTTTCGGGCGCGATGGCTGTGAGTCCCTGGCTGCCCTCCTCAGGACCATCGTCGGATATTCCGTTGACACATCCCATCCCATGTTTTTCAACCAGCTCTTCGGAACTCTTGATCCGTCTGCGATTGCTGGAGAACTTGTGAGTTTGTTTCAGAACACCAGGTGAGAATTTATCATCGCGCATCGCAGATTTACAGGAAGATTCTTTGTGAAAAGGAAGGTCGCAAGCAAACACGAAAGGGCCTTTGAAGAGGGCTGCAGATGGGCACCGGAAACTTGCACAACAGCACCACTAACACAACACTGGCGCACGCACACACCACGCACAAAATACAAAACACGAAACACAATCTCCAAAACAAAACACAGCAACTACACGTACGAAGCTTGCCCCTGTTATTCCATGATGGAGAGGGAGGTAATGACCGTGTTCACATCTCTTCTCGGGTGGGATTGGGAGAAATCTGATGGGTTAATGGTCCCTGGCGGCTCCGTTGGGAACATGATGGGGTTGCACATTGCGCGGCATCACAAGTTCCCCGAGACCCGTGACGGTGGTAATGCTGTGGCTCCCAAAATCACAGTTTTTGTCTCCCGCGAGGCGCACTATTCGTTTCTCAAGACCATTGGTCTTCTAGGCATGGGTCGCAACAATCTCGTTAAGGTCGACACGACTGGACATGGCGAGATGTGCAGCAAGGACCTGGAGAAGAAGATCAAGGAGTGCAAGGCTGCTGGCGGGTGCCCTTGGTTCATTGGCTGTACCGCAGGCTCCACAGTCAAGGGCACTTTTGACAAGTTCGACGAAATAGCCGACATAGCCGAGAAACACGGCCTGTGGATGCATGTTGACGGGGCTTGGGGCGGCAGTGCTCTCTTCTCGGACCGCCCCGATATCAAGAAGCTCCTTACTGGGATCTCTCGTGCCGACTCAGTCACGGTGAACCCACACAAGATGCTTGGTACCCCTCTTCAAACCACAGTCTTTATGACAAGGTACGCAGGTCTTATGCTCAAGTCCAACGGCTCCGAAGCAAAGTACCTATTTGATAAGCGGAAGAAAAACGCTCATCTCGACATTGGCGATGGGACATTCATGTGCGGGCGCAAGACTGACTCGATCAAAATCTGGTCCATGTGGAAATTCAGAGGTCGAAAAGGCATCGCTAAACGAGTCGATAGCGCCGTCGTCAATATTGATCTTCTCGCCCAGAAGATCAAGGCCCACCCAAACTTCATGCTCGCCTGTTCTCCCTGGCCATTCAACGTAAATTTCTTGTACCTTCCCAAACGGATTCGCGAGATGATGGCCGATGCGAACATCAAGACGGACCAATCTGAAGCCGAAGTCATTTTCCCTGCCCACATTGCTGATGCGATCAGCACTGTAGCGATCAAGTTGAAGATGCGGCTGCAGGAGAAGGGGCTCACGATGCTTCCTTACCAGCCCCTTGCTGGACAGAAAGCGCAGGTTTTTAGGGTCGTTCTTAGCGGTACCAGGGATGACTTTGGAGAAAGGGAAATTGATGAGCTCATGCTAAACCTCGTGAAGTATGGAGACGACTTGTAGTTGATTTTGGTTGTAGGACCTTTGATAATGAGAGAAAGAAAAAAAAAAGAAACGAAGTGGAAAATATGTTGTGAGAACTCGAATGGAGTGAGAGAATGATTTGCTTGGTATTAGTGTTTTTGAGGCAGTTTTGGTGAAGGCGAAATAGGAATTTTTGTGGGAAATAGTGGTAGTGCGATCAAGCAAAAAGGACTGGAAATGAGAGAGAGGTTGTGTGCTGGAACTTTTGTGAAGGCTGTAATAGGATCTGTGTGATGGAAATAGTGTGAAGTGTTACGTACGAGCAGCAAAATTTTGTACTTCCGCATCCAAAAAAAAAACATATAATTTCTCGCACGCATTATATAGCTACACGACATAATCGATCACTCGGTAAAGTTGCGCAGCTCTTCGAAGACACTCCTCCCCTCCTCCTTCTTCCGCTTGTCGGAATTTTTTTCCACAGCCCCAACTGCGACAGTCTGTTTGCCTTTTGCCTTCACGATGGGTTGTGGGGCGACTGCAACACCTCCTAATACGCCACCCCCTAATACGCTAGCCCCAACCGAACCACTCATTTCACCTCCAACGCCCTCAAGAGCCCCCCCACCTGAGTTCGAATTCGAATTTTCTTTGTTCTTATAGACCATGACAGGGTCCATATCTCCATCCTCATCTGCGAACAGGCCCCTCGCCTCCCTCTCCTCCTCCTGCATTCGCTTCTCCCTCTCCTCTTCTGCCTCCCTCATCTTTCGCTCCCTCGCCTGCATATCGGTGAACTTCTTCATGTCGTAGGTGAGTTCCGCGAGAAGAACAGGATCGTTTGCCAGCACCTCCTTCACCTCGTAGTTGTAGAGCTTGAATACCTCCCGCAAATAGCGCATCAAGGACTTTAAGAGGGGGCTCTTGTTGGCCTCGAAAACGTTTTTTAGCTCGCACAGCACAGGTACGACGCTCTCGATTAAGTGCTTACGGCTGATTTTGTTGAGAAGCTTGCCCTTGGCAGCGGCCAACTGCTGGCTAATCACCGCGTTGCCGTTGATTCCGCCGTTCTCTTCAAAGCTTTCTTTTTCCTCTTCGTCGTCTTTCCCGGTCCCGCTCCTTACTCTGACCTCCGCGCAAAGCAAGATACTAAAGCAATCCCCCAAGACATCAGCGCTCGCTTGGCAGTCTTTGACGTAATTAATACCCTGCTCCCCAACATCCTTCTCGATATCCCCCATCCTCTTGCACCCTCCCATTAGCTTTCCCCCGTTGACGGCCCCACCTAGCACCTCTTTGGCGAGGCGAGCTACGACACCGATCTTCATCTCGTCGCTCATGCTTGCGAGCATCATTTTGTAGATTTGCATTCGCAAGCCTTTTTTCCGGGCCCCAACAAGCATGTTGCAATCGAAATCGACCGCTCCTGCGCCATTATCGCCGCTGCTGGCCGCGTTCTTGAATATGGGATGGTTTGTGCTCCTGTTGAATACAAATATACTCTCGACGAAGTTGTTGCTGAATAATAGCGGATTTTTCCTCAGTAAAGGACCGCAAAGGGTCATCTCTGCCATTTGAGCGACACTCACGTCCTTGTCACAGGTCGCGGCCAAATATCGATGAACCAACAGTCCCCTCCACTTGACGTAGTCTTGCAGTAGCAAACTACTCAGAAGCAAGACGGCATGCCGTCGCACCATCGCGCAGTTTGCATCCCCGAATTCGATGCCGTCCTGAAGGCATTCCGCCATGGCAGGCAGCTGTCGATCAACCAAACTTGTGTACCTTACGCACAGGTCACCCAGCACCACAAGGGCATTAGATCTGACAGCAGCGCTAGAATTACTTGTCTCCACATCGTTCCTATCAAAGTGCAGCTCACTCGCCAAAATGTTGACTATATCCTTGGCCAATTCTGCGTTCCGAAGACAAACTTTCCCCAGCGCGACAAAGGCGAGAGCCCGCGCGTTTGCAGGGTTCTCGATTTCGACCTTGTTGCCAACGTTGTGGGGCATCTTGGGGGGTAGCAAATAGTGAATCAATTCTACAAGGCGTGGGGGGGGAGTCACGTGGATTCCTGTGGTCCATGACTCCGTTGACTTCTTCTTGTTCCCCTTTTTGGGTTTGTCCTCCTTACCATCGTCATCGCAACCAGCAAAGAACGCGTGGCTGCTGGTGCTCTTTTTCTTCTTCTTTTTCAAGGCGAGCGCGGCGGAGTCCTCGTCGACAGTAAAGCCAACCATGCTAGCCTCTCCTACGGTGAAGAGAGCACGATCGAGGGCTGCAAAGTTCTTGACGTTGCTGTTCATGAACTGTTCCAGTTTCTTCTCGCAGCGTTCGTAAAGACTCCCCACCCAGTCTTCGCAGCTTTTCACGGCAGCGTCCTTGGTATCGGATGACGTCACAGTCAATGATGTGAGTGCATGGATGCAAGAACTAATCAAGGGGGGGTCAATAGCGAAGTTGACGAGCAAACTTTTCATCGACTTGGCGCTCTGCTTGGCATCTGCGGTAGGAACAATACTTGCGAGCTCGCTTACGACTTTCAAGCAACTCCTCGTGCTGCACGCAATGCTGATCAGCATCCTGTTGTCAGGGATATCATCTGGTTTGGACCTCAACTCGCGGAACTTGTCCCAGGCACTAACAAGAAAGCTCCCGTCGAGCTTGCTTTTCTTGACGGCTGAAATAAGATCGAACGACTTCGTACTATTGCCGGTACCGCTTGATGGCCCATTGCGATTTTTGTTGGAGGCGGTGATGCTCGAACACGACGCGAAGGCCTCCAACATGCACCAGACTCCCTCCCTCATGAAGGTGATACTTTGCGCAAAAAGTTTGATCTTGGTCGTCTCCAGGCCCAGCGATTTGACAGCGGCGACCTTCAAAATCTTCAAAAGCGGCAAGCTGTTCTCGGGGAAATCGTCCAGGTTCCTCTTCAAAGCCGTCTTTAGCGCGTTCATGCCCCCTTTTGCCCCACTCCTGCTGCTACCGCCGCTGTCGCTCATCTTGCTCAGGATCCTCCACGCGCTCATAGCGTCCTTCTCGTCGTCAGCATTGAGAAGCGGCACTAAAACCACCTGCCTGAAAAGTTCGAGCCCCTTGTTGACGCACGTAACTTCCGTATCCATGGCTAATGGGAGGACACTGCGGGCCCAAGCGAGTTCCAAATCGACATTTTCTTTTGCAGCTAAGAGCAACTCGGTCAACCCCCCTGCCGCGCACTTCCTGGTAGCAATGCTCTCGTCCCCGCAGCGCTGCTCCAAAACTGCGATGTCAGAGGCATCGACTTTTTTCTTGATGCAGAGAAAGGCAACCAACGCCGTCACGGCGCATTTCCTCGCGCTCGCCCGCTCGTCTCCTTCCGCCCGCTTTCGAAGCGATAAGCTGAACTCTACCCCCATCGATGAGCGCGCGGCGGATTTGATCCAGAAGGCTGCATTTTTCTTCTTGGTGGCGCGGAGGGCGAAAGCCATAATGTCGCTGATCGACTGGGCAGCTCGCGCTCGCACTCCCGGGATTTTGTCGCTGAGACGGCCGGAGAGCTGGCTGAAGACGTTGAGTGGGATACATCGTGTAGGATCACGCTCCCCGAGCCCCTCCAGAACAGCAGTATTGTAGTAATTGGTGCTCTTTGTCGAAGTGGTAGTGGCTGTCGTTATGCTCAAGCCGTCTTCCATCGCGTCGCCGCCGACTTCATTATCCTCGTCATCGTCTTCGTCGTCGCCGTTATCTACGATATTTCCCTGATCCTCGCTGTCCATGGGCCTACCTCCGTCCAAATGTTCAGTCCACAGCCAATCCTCCATCAACAGCTTCCCTGCGACCTCAGTGGCGAAGAGCCTATGCATAGGCCGTTTGGATTTAACCAGTTTGACAAAAAACTTGAGAAAGTGAGTCCTCTCCGTCTTGGGCAGCATTGGAAGGCACCTCATAATTAATAGCGCGATTCGCTGACGTGCGTCGACCCTCTCGAGCGAAACTGTTGAGATCTTCTGTAACATGCCGATAATTGCGCTCAGGATGGGGCGTGGTTGCTTCGAGCCAGCATTGATCTTGAGGGGAGACAGGAGGACACTCTGTTGGGCTCTGTCTTCTTCGTCCATCCTCTCCTGGCGCTCCTGGTAAGCTTGGTACGCACGTTGGTCCTGTTTGGACTGGTGCTCAAAGTCAAAGCCCGCAAGCTCCTTCACAATGTGCTCCAAACAACAAGCTGCCCCTTCATGGGCGCCAAGTTTTCCTTTCTGTCCATTGACGACCTCGACGTTCAAGGAGAGAACAGGGAGCAGCCCGCGGAGCAAAAAAACTGCCAATGTGTGTCGCCGTCGCAGCGTCATATTTGGTGCGGAGGTGGCCGCGAGGAGAGCTTCGGTCATCTTGGTCTTGACCTCCAGTGCCTTTCCCATCTCACTGCGAGACAGGTTTTTCGCCCCGTGGGATAGAATTGCGCAGGCACCGGAAAGCGAAACGGTGCAAATCTCGACAAGCAACTCGGACGCGTCGTCAGAGAATGAGGTGAAGGAGGAAAGAGAGCACGTGGCGGAGAGGGTGGAAGCAATGTTGGCTCCGAGGATCGCGGTGGCAGGAGTGAAAGAAGCGGGCACAGCCTCGCTTTTGACATCGGTACGAGTCTCATCGTCAGAGCCTGCGAAATCGGTATCATCATGATTGTCGTCGTCGTATTCGTCGTCATTGTCGTCCATCTCGCTTTCCCCATTCCTCTTGGATCTCTTCCGGCCCCTGGTGAATCTGGTCGACCTTGTCCTCTTTCCCCCCTTCTTCCCCTTGGCATCATTAGCTCCCTTCGCATTGTCCTTCAACTCCTTCTCTGTGTCATTGTCCCTAGCCCATCGCCGCATCAAAGCTGCCAACGAAGATAAAGTCGCTGTATCGACAAAACCTGCTCCAAAGGATCCAGAGGAGGAAATCAGCCTGGCATAGATGGCCGCTGCAAGGTAGGCGATCCTAGAAACCTTCACGGCAGTCATGCGAGGAATTGTGACGGAAGTCTCGTCCAGCATGGCCCGCTGCGCCTCCTCGTCGCCAGTGACCTTCTCAATGGCTCTGTTGTTCATCAATTCCGTGAGAGACGTGAGTAGACGAGTCACGTCCTCGCAGGTCAGGCGACCGAGCTTGCGGATTTCAGTAGTGGCTTCCTGGGAGTTGAAAGATGAGCGGCGGGAGTGGCGAGGAGTGGTCGGAGGAGTTGAAGGAGGGTTGAAGGTTGGGGAGCTAGGGGAACTCGGTGAGCTCGTGAGGTTGTTGACCAAAGAGGATGAATTCACCCTCTTGCGAACAGCGCGGGGGCTCCTCGATTTACGTCGACTGCTGCTGTGAGGGGTGTCGTCACTTGCCACTACTTCGACTTCCTCGCTTATTGTGAGTTTCTCAAATACAAACTCACGGAGTTGCCAAAGCTGCTGCTCAAATTCAAGCAGACGAGAATCATTAGGATCTTCGCTGGAAAGCGCAGAGGTCTGGGCGAAAACGTCATACGCGTCTAGAAATGTTGTGACTTGGGGAGAGGCTTTCGTAGACAGCTGACTCATATTTCGAGTACAGGAGATGGGAGGGGGGCAGATCGAAGAGACAGTTCAAAAAGGGAATTCGAATGGAATGAACAATTGACCGGTTTTCGATGATTTTTATCTTTGTTTTGACCTTTTTTCCTTCGGAGGATCTGTAGGGGGGGGGAATGTGAGACTTTTTGCTCGAAAATATATATGTTTCAGGGGGATCAATTTCACTGAATGAAAAATGAAAAATGGTGCAAAGAAAATTCGTCATTGGTACTCGAATCATTTGACTCTCTCGGCAAAGCACGCTCTCTTAACCCCCTAACCCCCTATCAGACAACTT
>Ga0115555_1002264_pt1 | contig 12884 bp, 9 predicted proteins | sample COGITO_mtgs_1104_2_FD_87285 | JGI IMG/M metagenome (GOLD analysis project Ga0115555, IMG submission 87285) | Pelagic marine microbial communities from North Sea - COGITO_mtgs_110407 | ecosystem: Environmental > Aquatic > Marine > Epipelagic | place: Germany:Helgoland, sampling site Kabeltonne... | reverse complement strand
GAGCGTTTCAGGATTGCACCTCACTGACGTCCGTGGTGTTGCCTGACAGTCTCACAGAGATAGGAAAGTGGACGTTTCTTAGATGCTCCTCCCTGACGTCCGTGGTTTTACCTGATAGTGCCGTGCTTGGCGATGAAGTGTTCGATGAATGCGATGCCTTGGTGCAAAAAGCAGCTTTGGCTGGATTTGACACAGTTGAGCTCTATCTTCGAGATCGCTACAAGAGCATCACTCTACGTAAATTAGTTCTGCGACTTTTAGGAAAGTATAATCAAGCGGTCAACAATGCTGACGGAACAGAGGCAGAAAAGCACGCAATTGCTCTTGCTTACTTCCCTACAGACAACTCTAGTTCACTAGACGTTGGTCTTTTTCTACAAACGATGAGTGCTTCCGGGGGTAATGGAATTGAAGGTCTGATAGGATACATATTGAAATTTGTGTGAAACGTTAGCAACATAATAACAATTGGAATTACTTTTCCCCCTGAACCTAAACCTAACCTAGCTAAATTTAGTTTACTCCCTTCGAATACCAATATTTTTTTGTTCTCCCTTCTTCAAAAGTTCGCGTCCGCAGGCTTCCTCTGCAAGCTCATGACCTTTGCATCAATACCATTCTTGGAATCGCTGCTCCCTATATCGTACATACTGCTGTACATGGAAGATTGCATCAGGCTTGATCTCCGGCGGGCATTGCTATCGTGGACAGCCTTCTTAGCGAAGGAGTTGATTTCAGATACAGTGTCGTTGGGAACCAGCGCTGCCATTTTACGATTCTCAATCTTGAGTTCGTTGAGTTCGTCCTTTGCATTCACGAGCATGGCAACGATGGTACCCTTAGGAGTATCTTTGTACTCTTCGTACTCGGCAAACCCAGAATCCGCTTCTTTATTACTAAATAGATTTGCCGCCCCGTCTCCTTGCGCCCCCCCTTTCATCCCTTCTGTGATGATTGCGTTGTGCTTCCAGAACTCATCCAATTCTAGATGCAGCTCGCTCATCGATGGGCGATGGGCGTGAGCTGCGTGCCAACAAAGAGAAATTAGCTTTGTAAGCACTGGGAGCTTCTCGTTCCATTCGGGCGGAAAGGTGGGCCGCCATCCCATCGCGAATTTGTTGGGAATAACCATCCCAGTGACGCTGGCGTCGCTGTTTACGCCTCCCCTCTCAAATGCTCCCTTAAAGAACCCACTCAAATCCCCATTATTTGCTACAGCACACATGATTATTGCAAAGGAGAATACATCGGCCGACTCATCATAATGTTCTCCCCGAAAAACTTCAGGTGCAATGTAATATGGTGTCCCAACGCAGGTCATGGTCACCTCGTCCATGGTCCGGCTCTCCCCAAAGTCACACACCTTGCAGACATTGTGTTCTTCGATCAAAACGTTTTCGCACTTCAAATCCCGGTGAATGACGATGGGCTGCACCGGAGTGTAAAGTGGTGTGAGTCCTCCATTGCCCGAAGTTTTTGCTTCCTCCAAGTAAACTTTACCACTCCCTCACTCCCTCACTCCCTCACTCCCTCACTCCCTCACTCCCTCACTCGCTCCCTCACTCGCTCCCTCCCTCCCTCCCTCCCTCACTCACTCACCTTTAAACTGTGTAGATACTCCATCGCACGAACAATTTCCAGCAATACTCTCAATTTATGATTGTGAAAAGTCGCACTTTTGCCCAGCAGGTGTCTGCTGAACGGAATGCAGATCACCTTTCTTCGCGTACTCGAGAATGATGCTCAAATTATCTCGGTCCAGCACGCATCCAACAAACCCGATAATATTCGGATGGTGAAGCCGCGTCATCAACAGAATCTCAGATATAAAGCGTTGCATGTTGGTAGCGTCCACCCTTTCCTTTGCCATTGTCTTGATCGCAACTGGACGTTCCCTATAGGTGCCGTGGAAAACGACCCCAAAAGAACCACTGCCTAATTTGTCATCGAACTTGATAGCTTGGGGCAAGATTTGCCAGCCGCTCAGTTGTTCAATAATTTCTGTAGACAAAACCTGGTCTATAACCCTCTCATTTTCCTTGGCCGACGTCGTAAAATTCCCAAGCTCCAAATCCTTTTTGTTCAGTAGCCTCTTGACGGAAGACATTTTCCGAATAAATTTTCTCTCATGGAGAAACAGTTTCCTACGCTCAGTGTCAATCCCGTGGCCCACAACAACAGAAGCCATTAGTAAATAAGCGAAACCCAGGCTGTAAACCCCAATTGAGGTGACCACGTCTCCAGAGGATTGGGGGATGTCCGCCTTGGTGAAAACCATGACACACATGAAAAAATTCGTTGCAAAAAAGCATGTTGCGACGATAGTTGTCTCTCGAAAGGGCTGACATTAGTCGCAGCGACCAAGAATGCAAGCATCACTGTCGGGTAGTATTCCCTCCAAGAACGTAGGTTCGATAAAAAAAGATGCATCAGAAGACACAACAGCAGTTCAATAGAATGTGACACGATCATATATATACTGCTTGTCTCCCCCTCTCCCCCAAAAGTCGCCAACGAAGTGATGGTTATGCTAGCGTTGAAGAAGCTCATGATCTTGACGAAAGTATGGAAGTAGGCTTTGTGCACCGAGGGACGAAACAACATTGCATATTGTGAGACAGATGCTTGTGTGCTGCGCAACAACGCGTACTAGCGTTGGCATACAACTTCAATAGTTAACTCACCTGAAGTTGCCCGGCGGATGTGTTCAACATACTCCCGTTCCAGCTTCACATCTACGAAGCGGTTGGATTTTATCTTGCGGTGGCCATCAACTCCATGGGAATCATAGCCTGTTTTTACAAAAGATACCCTGACGCCGAGCAAGCGTAGGCATAGATTAATTTTTTTATCATTCATATTGCTGATAGCATACTCGTCTTTATCTTCAACACCTGCCTTGCGTGGGTCGTAATGATCATCCAAACCTTCGGGGGCAGAATCCTCCATGCGTTGCTCTCTCTGATCGGAAGTTTTGGCTAATTTATTCCCGGAAAATACGGGAACCACACCTTTCAATTTGTCCATGGCGAAATTTCCGGTTTAACTCGCAATGGACGAGGGGAAGACCCCAAAAATCGGTTTTTTTCAGGTAGATTTTTGAGGAGAGTAGAGAAAAGAAAGTGCCAAAAGGGTAAGGATATTATCAGAGCCACTGCGCATTATATAGTGTAACGAGGCAAGGCTAAGTGGCGTTGGAATTGAGTAAAAGGGCAAGACCAAGAAGTAGTTAAGTTTGAAGCATGTCAATGTGACCCCCAAGCACACCCCACCGATAATCTCAAAATCCCACTCTGATAATCCCGTCAAAGTACCGTGTGGACGTCAACCTGAAAAGCGATATATCCATGTAAATCGAACTTTTTTTTTCTACAGTTTAACCCTGAAACCCCAGTTCAATTCAGTTGTAAATATTGCCCCCCCCCCTTCCCCCCTTTGTTGTTAACCATGATGCCGTTCTCATCGAAACTGGACGTCCTCCCCCCTCCTCCTCCTCCTCCACCTCCACCTCCACCTCCACCTCCACCTCCACCTCCTATCCCACCCATTCCCTCCAACACAACAATAGGCATCTCACAGCTCCCAACGTCTTTGACAACAAGCTGAACCTCATAGGCCATCGCAATTGCTCCTGTCTTGGTCCGGCAAGTGGCCGGCTGACCAGTCAAATTAACCTCCAACTCAAGGCTTCTCGTAAAGACGCTGTTTGGCAAAATTGGTCCCCACTTTACGCTTTGGATCTTCGCACAACCACTTTTTTTATGTGTCTGCTTGCTGCTCTTTATTGTGAGCTGCTCATGTCTGACAACGCAAATTTTGAGTTGCGGAATTTCTTCCTTTGAGTTATTTTGCACCTTGACACTACCATTTATTGTGATAATGTTGCCATTCAGCTTCGATTGCTCGTCTGCACTACTGCTAGTTTTACCACCGTGCTTGTAGCCTTCACACTTCCAGAAAATTCGCCTGGCAAGCTTCAGATCCAAAGTTACACTTCCTCCGCCTCCAAAACCAACGCAGCCACCAAAACAACCGCAGCCACCTTCTTGTACAATTCTACCGGTGCTACTCGTCACCATGCTCCCGTAGTTGTCCAGCTTTGAGTCATAGCTCATCTCATTAACCACAATGATGTTGACTCCAGTGACGAGTTCCGTTGTCGGTCCTAGTGGCTCGATTACGTTGCTTCGACCAGTGATCCAGCCCTTCAAAATCGGCTCTATAGAACAGTCTATTATGTGCACTCTCCAGAAACCGTCCGGATGTTTCCGCTGAGGGTCCGGCTTCTTCTCATAGTACCACTCTTTCTGGTCAATGCAGCAGATAGTGTCCTCGGCCAAAAATCCAACCTCCTTGCTGTTTAGCCGACTGCTATTTCTCACGCGTACCCCGCCAGCCTTAACGATCCTGAACTTTACCACGGCATTTCCGTCCCTCCTCGGGCTCAGAGGCTTGACCAATCTCTCATCAAATACACATTGCACAGACAAATGATACTGAATATAGGTTTTGCCGCTCGTGTAGAGCGTAGTGGGTGGGTAGGAGCCTTCACCCATAAAGAACTCGAATGGGAGTGTATTCAGACCTTTCTTGACGTTGAAAGGACTATCCTGGTCGTACAAAACATGCTGCATTATTCACGTCAATCGAAAAATTAATACATGACGAAATTAAAAAAAACAATACACACTCCATCCAAACAAAACAAGCACACAAAACGCGCGACAAAACAATTTCACGACTCACCTCCTCCCTCACCACCTCTTTCGCATGCGTTGCTACCATCTCGTGAGATTCAAGCAGCTGAGTGTGATTATTTTTCTTCTGTTGGCCACTCTGCAAGCTTAGGTCCGACTGGTCGAATTTCATTTTGATCCTCTCTACGCCCGATACAACGATTTTAACGCACTTCACAATTCTTCCGTTGACATCTCCCTTGATCATAAGAAGCGCACTCCCCTTGCAGCAGGTGTGCTTCCCGTTGGGTATCACCACTACTGACAAGTTCTTCCTAGAAGAGTCGTGGTTGTATACGTAGTCGCGGTCAACGTGGGACAAGAGAGAAGGATTCTTCTGGAGCAAGTTTTGGGGCGACAATTGGAGGGTTAAAGTGGCAAAATCGGACTCCTCAGATCGGATGTTGATGAGCTTTGTTGTTGCTATTGTCGTTGATGATGACGATGATGATGATGGGGATACTGTTGTTGCTGGAAATGTCTCCCCACTATCGATTATCCCTCTCCCATCATCATTCTTCACCAAACCTAGTTCCATACCTTCGATGCCTTCGGTTACTGAGTACCCCGAAAGGCGGGGCTGATCGACCATTGCACTTGCGTAGCTGCTGAAGCTGCTTGCTACTGAAGGAGGAGGGGAAGGAGGTGATAGAGGACGAATATCATCGTTGCTGGGCCGCCGTAAAGGTGAGACTGTCTGGTCCATGCTGTCTATCGAAATAGCGATTGGATAAGCGTAACACACGAGGTGTCTTGTCTGTTGTTCTAGGGACAAATGACTAGAATCTTGCAAGGGGAAAGAAGGCTCTTTGTAGTGAAAAATCCTCGATCAACAGGAATTTCTCGCCCACACAAGTTAATTGTGCGAAAAGAGGCGAAGAAAATTGCAGAGGAAGCTAAGCTGGCCCATCAACCTGGCCCATCAGTATTGTGCCCGTGAGAAAAAATCCAAGCATCTGAACAGCCTTCAACTGAACCTCTAACCTCTCTCCATACCCAAAAAGGATTCCAATACTCCACTTATAGTCTTTCACACCCTCGCGCAACACAGTTCCCTTAGAATCCTGGCTCACCTATCTGATCAGAACCAACACCCTCAGGATGGAAGAGGATAAGAAGTCTCCGCCCCCCCCCTCCGAACGTGAAATATCTGCCAATTCTCCCTCCCGCCGATTGCACAAGTCAGCGAAAAACAAAGCGGAAAACTTCCTATCCAACATTTCGGGGCTTCCTCGTGAGTTTGAGAAATACTTTATTGATTCACCACCGGAGATCCAGGTGATTTCAACTTCCGTTACCAAGAGTATGCCGCGAGACGTTATCATTCACCATGTATTCTGCAGACACAACGGGTGGGAGTGGCACTTTAATGTCCAGCGCCACCAGCTGAGGGATCTTTACTCATTGTTGAAAAAATGGGAGCTCGTGACGAGGGCTCATGCTACTTTCAATAGCTTGACAGGGAGCAATAGCAGCAGCACTCAATCAGAGAGGAGGGCGATGGGGACGATTAGCTCAAGGAACCTTAGCACGAGGAAGGCCACGGGCAAAATAGGGAAGAGCGCCTTCAGGAGGACAGGCAGTTTGAGTGAGAATGCCGCTGATGCTGACAAGAAAGGCCTGGAGATGTCAACAATTAGTAACCCTAGCGTAATTGGAAGCAAAGGCGCCATTCGCGACGATGCGGACAGAATCTTGCGGTCTGCAGAGGATGACATACGTGAATCCAAAATTAAGAGCAATATTCTGAAGTTCAACCAACACCATCAAGACCTAGCCATGGATCGCGTCAGATCTGCCACTGACATCGGTTTCGATGACGACGAAGAAAGGGAGGTGATTGACGTAGGTGGCACTACTCTTGAGATCACCCCGGCTATGATTGAGGCCAACAAACGGCTAAAGCGATACCAGCTCATCTTTTTGAGTCCCTCCTTTTACCGCAGCGACCACGATAGTCTGGTCAAACAGCGCCAGATCATTCAGGCATATCTTACTGACGCGGTTCAACACCCCAGAAACAGAGTTTGTCCGGACCTGTTGGTTTTGTTCGAGATCTCAGCGACAAGTTTTGTGAAAACCACTGGCCCGTCTCTTATGGAGGGTGTGGTCCGAGTCCGGTGCTCTGCAGATAGCAGCGACCGCAGCCTTAGGAACAGGAGCGATAGGGCCTGTTGCGGAAAGTCTAAGGGGCTACACTGCTTTTGTTGCGTGTGCTTTTGCTTTCGAAAACGGATGGCATTGAAGAGGAAGAAGCGATACTGGGCAGTTTTGAAGCACAGCAGTCTGTGCTTTTACGAAAAGCGAACTGACACTCTCCCCCGAGAGTGCGTCATGTTCCAACCATCTACTGTCCTGGCAGATCAGCTATCTACCACAGGAAGCAACAATGGCGCACTCATCGTCGACAGTGCCTGGCTCTGCGAGCTTAAGTTCGATAATCAACTCCTCCAGAGGCAGTGGGTTGGAGCCATCAAGAGTGCGATGCACCGGTCACCGTACGTCGAAAGAACAAGGTTTCTATACGACATCAACGATACGAACAGTCTGCTGGCAAACGAGTTCGGCAGTCACACCTGCCACGCGCAGTGGTTTGTCAACGGGAAGGATTACTACGGGAGGTGAGTAGAGCAGCTTTTTTCTTTTTTCATTTCCTCGATGGTGAAACAAATTGCTGGCCAATATGCTTGAAATCTTGAATCGGACTCCTTCTTTAAAACCCTAGAACTAATTTTTCTTTTGTGCAGTCTTTACGACGCTATTAATAACGCGAAGTGGCAGATTCTGCTGAGTGGCTGGTTTCTTTCTGCGGACACGTATTTAAAGCGACCCATCAGCAAGTATCCAGAGAGCCGGATAGATTTGGTCATCGAAAAGGCGTGTCAAAGGGGAGTAAAGGTGTACATCATGATCTTCCACGAGCCTAAGGTCATGGCACACAATTCTCGCTACACGCTAGAACGTTTCAATAAGCACTTGGATCACCGCGGAAACCTATATGCCATCCGACACGCTGACACCAACCTGCCATTCTTCTGGAGCCATCATGACAAACACGTTACTATTGACCAGGAAGTCGCTTACGTGGGGGGCATCGACATCACCTTCGGCAGGTACGAGGACAGTCATTACAGGCTCAAGGACGACGCCGAAAAAACGGGGGACCAGCTATTCCCTGGAAAGGACTATGCGAATCCCCGCATCAAGGATGTTGTGGCGCCTGAGAAGCCGCTGGAAGACAACCCCACTTTCGACAGGTCAAGTATTCCGCGGATGCCTTGGAGAGATATCCATATGTGCATTAAGGGCACTGTGGCCCTGGACGTTGCATGGCATTTCATCCAGCGGTGGAACTACACTCGTTACGCAAATGGCATCAAGCATAGAGTCCCTGCAATCGCCCCAAGTGGGCAAGGGAGCGTGGCGCTTAGTTGGCTGGATAGGCAAGACGTGGACTATCACCACCATAACGTTAACTATGCTGTCGAAAACCCCAGGAAGGCCCACGAGCCAGCAGTCAACCACCTGACATGCAGGGTTAATAGGGCTCTCACCGAGACGAGCGAAGGTAGGGTCGGAATCAAGCAAACCACTGTGCAGACGCACGCCTTAAACAGCATGTTTGTTAGCCGTGCCATGTCACCAAGCGGAAAACACTTGGTAGACAGTTCTCGAGGCGACGAGGCCCAAGCCGGAATCGATCTGGAGAATGAGATCAGGGAGATGCAGAAGGTGGGGAGGAACCGGAGGAGTACTATCGGTGAAGGCTTGTCTAGAATTGCGGAGTCAACGGTTGCGGCTGTTCTGCCTAAGAGCAACAAGAAAGAGAAAAAGCAGGGTGTTGTCCTGGACGGCGCCGACTTCTCGCCTGAAGAGATCGGGAACATGCCTAGCCACCTGCGGCCCAGCAATATAAAATTAACAATTGAGGTGCAGGAAGAAAATGACGAGGACGTATACTCTTCTGGTGTTGAACCTATTAACGGAGGAAGTGTCAATAACGAGAGCAACAGTAAACGGACCTCTGTCAGGGACCGGGTTAGCTTCTTGAATAGCCTATCCAATGACAATAACAAAAATACTGCAAGCACGAGGGGTATCCACCGCGCCAACAGCTTCAAGCAGAAAAAGAACAAGCGCACGAGCATGATTAAGATTGGAGAAATTCCTGGTGCCCGTGCCATCGACGATGACAATGACGGAAACGATGGACACTCTAGTGGTATCCACATGAACAGTAATCATCCTAGGCAGCTACAATCCCAGATATTGATCAGTAGCGAGGAGGGTCTCGCAAGCAAGGATTTGGAGAACCAGATCAGGGACATGTCAATCCAAGAGCAGTTTGACGGGTCGGAGGCCCTCTCCCCACAGTCCGTCGAGCTGCTGAAGGAATGGGGGAGCAACGAAGAAGGCCACAGCAGAGACAATAGCGAAAGCAACACCGGAGATCTGCACCAGTGCCGGTGCCAAGTTGTCAGAAGCTACAGTGGCTGGACAGCTGGGCTGAGTGAGGCAGAGGATGGAATCCATGATGCATACAAGCAACTTATCGAAGGCTCTCAGCACTATATCTACATTGAGAACCAGTTCTTTGTCAGCGCTTGCGGGGACAAGGATTCCGTGATACAGAACACCATCGCAAATGCGCTCTTCTCGAGGATCATGAAGGCCCACACCAACGAAGAAGATTTCAGGATTTATGTCGTGATCCCGTTGGTACCGGGTATGACTGGGGCTATCAAAAGCGACGGAATGAGTGGGATAGCCTGTGTTATGTACTTTCAGTATAGGACTATATGCCACGGGGGCGAAAGTCTGTATGAGAGGCTTGAAAGGCACAATGTGGACCCCACAAAATACATCTTCTTCAGCGGTCTCCGCACATTTGAGGAATTCCCCAACAGTATGGAAACAGAGATGGTATACATACACAGTAAACTAATGATAGTGGACGACAGAAAGGCCATCATTGGGAGCGCAAACATAAACGATAGGAGCTTGGTGGGATACAAGGACAGCGAGATCGCTGTTATCGTTGAGGACACGCTGAAAGTTGACGGCAAGATGGGAGGAAAAGACTACAAGGCGGGACCATTTTGTCGAGGTTTGAGATTCAAATGCTGGTTCGATAACTTAGGCTTGAAGCCCGGCGAAAAGGGCAAAATTGAGGACCCCAAGTGCACCCAAACTTGGGATTTCGTTTTGAACAGGGCCAAGAGCAACACGAAGCTTTACGAAAAGGCTTTCCCGGGTATCACACCGACCAATCTGATCGAAGGTTTCAAGGAGTGGGCGGCCAGCGATCAAGTCAACCGGTATACAGAGGCGGACAAGGACTCTAGAGACACGATTATAAGGGACACAAGTCACGGTGGTCACACCCAAAAGCACAGTGGCAAAGGCTCGGGCTCGGGGAAACTGTCTAGATCAGGATCGGAATTCGCTACGACGGGAATGGATAAGAAGGGGGATGATTCCGAGAGAAAAATGAAGAGGGGGCTGCTCAAGTCCCAGAGCATAAAATTCCACAACAAAAAAAATCTCCTATCCAAAGATGAAGTCATCGAGGAAGAGAGCGACACTGGCTCCTTCAGGGATGGTGATGACTCATTCAGCTCAGATAACCCTATGCTAGATAAGGATCACCATAAGCACAGGACAGAGAGTTGCGTCGAAGCTAGAAGCATCTTGAGTGGCATCCAGGGTATCATTGTGGAGTTCCCCTTGAACTTCTTGAAGAATGACTACAGCCGGATGAAGAGCACCATCGTACCGTCCGAGATCTTTAAATGAGAAAATATCCCGCAGATTCTATTAGACTTGTGTGTACTATATGATGAGTAATGTAAGAGTGATTAGTAAATGTATAAGAGTTGTTTTGCGCAATAAAAAACACAATCAAGTTGTTGGTTGTTGTGCGACTTCTCTTTATTATCTACGGTCAAGTCGTCGTCTTTGTATCGCTTCATGTCGTATAGTTAGTTGGTCCTTCATTCAAGGATTTCTTCATTCTTTTGGCAAAGGACTGTGCAACCATCGAAATTAACGTACGTGTTGTACTGATAGACCAAGTTGGGAATGGAAGGCTGGAAGGCGCATGGAATCCCACCCAGGAGCTCATTGATCATGTCCTTGTTCTCGACCACTGTAGTACCCAAAAACATCCCTCCCGGAGCATTGAAAGCTGGAGCTTCTTTCAACAAAAATTTTGAAGTCTCAGCATATCTCTCCCACACCTCGCGGGTGATAAAGGGGGGGTCAACCACCACCATGTCAAAGGATGATTCCAAAGGAGTTTTCGTCTCAAAAGTTGTCGGGGTGTTGTAATCGTAAAAGACAAACCCCCTGTCATCTTCCCACTTCCTATCGAAGTCAAATACGTAGGCGTGGCTGCGGAGGTTCTCAGAGAGGGCGAAATACAGGGACGGGGTCGAGAGGAAGGCAACCTTGAAGTTGGGGTTGGAAGGGAGATTTTCTTGGATGATCCTTGAACACTCGGCAGTCAACGCATCAATTGTCGGCATGCTGTACCAATACTGATTTGTGGTCGGGTCTTCAGGATTATGTTTCAAAAAATCGCTCCCGCAAGCTGAGGAGGGGTTGGTAGAGGAGGCTGAAACGTTTGAAACGCTTTTGACAACTTTCTTGTCCATTGCTTCATAGCGAGCGTCACTACGCTTGTTGCTGATCGCCTTTAACTCAGCTAGTAGAGCGGCTTCTTCCGCGGCAGGATCCATCGGAGGAGGGTCAATGAGGGAGGGATTTTGTTTTTCTTCTAATTTTCTTGAATCGGGGAAGGTTGCAAAATCCCTGTTATTGTTGAAATACGTTTTAAAACCGCATTTCTGTGTTCGTGTCCTTTCTCAACGCTCGTAATCACGCCAATTAATCCTCAATATCTCTCCACATCAGAGAAATATTGTGCCGCTAAGGTTTTAGGAACTCTAACTATAGACCTCCCTGTCGCGCCGGCACCAACCCACTCACGGGTGTGTCTGGGTGAAAGGGAGTCGCCACCCCCTTTAGACCCCGGTGGAGGCACTCTCCCCCATGGATCGGACCACTTCTATCCCCAAGCGCCCCTTCTACATGCGCTACAAGGGGACCATCCTGTTTGTTGTTGTCGGCATAATTACCACCGCATTGTTCATAAATACAGCAAGTGGGTTTGCGTTGTTTTGGTTCTTCATGTACTTTGTCGGACTACCAATGTGCTATCAATCGATCCTGTACGTCTGGAAACGCCTCTGCCGAGACCCATTCCTCCACCCATCTGCAAAGCTCGGCTCCACCTCTCTGAATGCTTTCACGACCTGTCCCCCCAACCCTCGCACCACCCTTCCTACACTGATCTTTTACTTTGTCTTCTCGATGTTCTTCATTGGCGGCGCATTCATGGCCAGGCCATTAGGGCACAATCAAAAGGAGCCGAACCCCTTTATGGTGTTCAACTATAACGGTTTTGGCTCATTGGTATCCCTAATATGTGCGATTTGGCTTGTCGACACTCTGCATGTCTTCCATCTTTTCTATTTAGCATTCAGTGACAAGAACAATAAACAACTTCACTCTTACTTTTTTCTCCCCCAGTATCGTGAAGTTGTCGTCGTCGCTAACGACGACAGCAGCAGTGGAAGTGGCGACGACAACAAGCAACGGCGAAGAATTGCTGACAATCAGACGAGCGCCCAAAAACGCCTTTTTCTCATCATTGTCCTGTATGTCTGGTGGTTCGCTTGGTCCTGGGTTTCTGGCTATAATCCAATCATAATCAAGCACGATATCCCCATCAAGAATCTCCCCCCTCAATGCGACGGCTTCCAACTCGCCGTCGTCGCTGACCTCCACGCGGGAGCCTTGGCCGGCGTAAAAGAGACGATTTCAACAGTGAAGTTGGTCAACGACTTGTCCCCAGATGCAGTCGCTCTTGTAGGCGACATAGGCGATCAACCTGTAACCGACATCTTACACGAAAAGCTTGCCCCCCTTGTCACTCTGGAGGCCCCTGACGGTGTCTACTGGTCTCCAGGTGAGATGAGAGTTGAAGAGAGTTTTTTTAAGGAGTTTTTTGAAGAGAGTTTTTTGAAGAGAGGTTGTAGAAAGTTGGTTTGTGTTATTAACCCAACCCACTCCCTCCTCTCCCCT
>Ga0115555_1002263_pt1 | contig 12885 bp, 17 predicted proteins | sample COGITO_mtgs_1104_2_FD_87285 | JGI IMG/M metagenome (GOLD analysis project Ga0115555, IMG submission 87285) | Pelagic marine microbial communities from North Sea - COGITO_mtgs_110407 | ecosystem: Environmental > Aquatic > Marine > Epipelagic | place: Germany:Helgoland, sampling site Kabeltonne... | reverse complement strand
TTTTTAATAGGCCCGTTCGTCTATCGGCTAGGACGCCAGGTTTTCATCCTGGTAAGAGGGGTTCGATTCCCCTACGGGCTACTAAATAAATAATATGGCTAATCATAAATCAGCGTTAAAAAGAATCAGAAGAAATGAAGCTGTTAAACTTAGAAATAAGGTTCAGCACAAAGCTACTAGAAACGCTATCAAAAAGCTTAAAGATTTAAGTGCTAAAAAAGAAGCTAAGAAACTTTTACCGTCTGTTGTTTCAATGCTTGATAAATTAGTTAAGAATAATATTATTCATGCTAATAAAGCTGCAAATCTTAAATCTAAGCTTACAAAGCAAGTTTCTTCTTTATAATTTTTTATAATTAAGAATTCATTGAAATAAGAAACTCTTCATTGTTAAGAGATCTTTTTATTCTATCATTAATAAATTCCATTGCTTCCACTGGATTCATATCTGCTAGATATTTTCTCATTATCCACATTCTTTGAATAGTATTTTCATCTAATAATAAATCGTCACGTCTGGTTCCAGATGAAACTAAGTCAATTGCAGGGAATATTCTTCTGTTAGAAATTCTTCTATCTAATTGCAATTCCATATTACCAGTTCCTTTAAATTCTTCAAAAATTACTTCATCCATTTTTGAACCAGTTTCAGTTAATGCAGTAGCTATAATTGAAAGGGAACCTCCTCCTTCAATGTTTCTTGCAGCTCCAAAAAATCTTTTAGGTTTATGAAGAGCATTAGCATCTCACCACCACTAAGAATTTTACCAGATGCTGGTTGAACAGTATTATATGCTCTAGCTAGTCTAGTTATTGAATCTAGAAGAATGACTACGTCATGACCGCATTCGACTAATCTTTTGGCTTTTTCTAAAACAATATTAGCTACTTTCACGTGTCTATCTGCAGGTTCATCAAAAGTAGAAGCTACTACCTCACCTTTAACATTCCTTTGCATATCAGTTACTTCTTCAGGTCTTTCGTCAATTAAAAGAATAATTTGGTAAACTTCAGGATGGTTAGCTGCGATTGCATTAGCAACATCTTTTAATAACATTGTTTTTCCCGTTTTTGGCTGAGAAACTATCATTCCTCTTTGTCCTTTTCCAATGGGTGAAAACAAATCCATTATACGAGTTGAAATTGTACTGCTTTTATCGGCAATATTAAATTTTTCGTCTGGAAACAAAGGAGTTAAATGTTCAAATGAAACTCTGTCTCTAACAATATTAGGGCTTAATCCGTTGATTAGTGAAACTTTAATTAAAGGGAAATATTTTTCACCTTCTTTAGGTGGTCTAACATGTCCTAAGACTGTATCTCCAGTTTTTAATCCAAATAATCTTACTTGAGATTGTGAAACATAGATATCGTCAGGAGATGTTAAATAGTTATAATCGGATGATCTTAAAAATCCATATCCCTCTTGCATTATATCAAGAACACCTTCACTTTCTATTATTCCATCAAATTCAAAGTCAGGCTCTTTGTACCTGTTTCGATTGTCTTTATTGTGATTTCTTTCTTTTCTGACAAAGTTATTTGGTTTATGATGAGGTTTGTCTTTTTTATGTGAAGGTTCTTTAGAAACTTCGCTATTTGGTTTAACGTCCTCTTTTTTAGTTTCTTTTTTTGAAACTTTTTTCTCGTTAGAATTACTTTTTTCTTTTACAGTATCTTCTTTTCCAGAGTTAGGATTAGCTGCATAATGATCAATTATCTTGTAGGCTAAATCCATTTTTTTTAATCCTGTAACCTTAGTAATGCCGAGTTTTGAAGCAATTTCTTGTAATTCAGCAATTTTTTTTTCTTTTAATGCGGATATTTCAAACATTTTTGTTGTTTAAGTTTATAATAATATGTTGAAGAATGTGATTCGTTATATGTGATTGTGGGAATGATTACAATAATCAATGTAAATATACAATTAATTATTAAATCAATTTAAATACATAAATTTATGTTTTTTAAAAAAAAAATTATGTTACAAAGAGTTCAATCATTATACATGTTTTTGATGTTTTTGTTAAATATCATTATTGTAATTAGTTTAGATTCTGATCCAACAGCATCACTGCCTGACTCTTATTTTGGTTATTTTAGGCCATACGTGGAAAATTATTTTTTTGCTGAAATTTCAGCAATGATAATTTTGATTAATATTTTTTTATTTAAAAAACCATCCTATCAAATAAACATATTGAGGTTTTTATCTTTAACTCTAGTATTTGGATTAATAAATTTATTTGACGAAAGATCTTTAAAAATTTCAATTATAGATCCTGGGCTTATATATTTTTTAATCTCTTTTTTCTTAATTTTTATGTCAATTAGTTCAATAAAAAAAGATCAAGCTATAATTAGTTCATCAAATAGATTGAGGTAGCTTTGAACGATTTCCTAGTTCAATTACTTCCATATTTTCAATTTTATCTTCATTAATTTCAAATCTTATCATAGTTCTTTTTTTATGAAAACCATGTCTACCTGCGGCACCAGGATTTAGGTATAATACATTATTAATTTTATCAAATTCAATTTTTAGTATATGAGAATGTCCACATATGAATATTTTAGGATTTTCTTTTTTAATTAAAGATTTACTTTTTTTATTATAATATGGAGGCTTTCCAGCAATATGAATCATAGAAACCTTTACTTTCTCACAAATAAAAGTATTAATCTCTTGTATTGAAGACCTTACAAGATAGTCATCAATATTTCCATAAACAGCTCTTGTTTTTGTAATTTTTTTTAAATTATCATAGACCTCAATATTACCTATATCACCAGCATGCCATATTTCATCTACTTTTTTTGCATATTTTTTTATACTATCATCAATAAAACTATGTGTATCCGATAATAATAGAATTTTTTTCAATTAAAATTTTTTTGACTTTTTTAAAAAAGTATATTTGGTTTATTAAACAAAAGTAGTATTTCTCTTGCGATATTTATTAGAATTATCTTTTAATGGAGCTAATTATCATGGTTGGCAAATACAACCCAATTCTGTTTCTGTTCAAGAAACAATTGAAAAGTGCTTATCAACTATTTTAAATACAAAAATTAACATCGTAGGTGCTGGTAGAACAGATGCTGGTGTTCATTCCTCTTACTTTTGTGCACATTTTGATTATAATCAAATAATAAATGATAAATCAAATTTTATTTATAAATCAAACTCTTTTTTACCAAAAGACATTTCCATTAGCAGAATATATAAAGTCAAGGACGATTTTCATGCTAGATTTGATGCTTTAAGTAGAACTTATCAATATAAAATCAATACGTTTAAAAATCCATTTCTCATTAAAAGTTCTTATTATCTTAGAAAGGATATAAATTTTCATAAAATGAATTTAGCAGCCTTGAAGCTTTATAATTATAAAAATTTTAAGTCTTTTTCAAAATCTAATACTGATGTACATACTTTTGATTGTACTATTACAGATGCAAAATGGAGTTTAAAGGCAAATCATTGGGTTTTTGAAATATCAGCCAACCGTTTTTTAAGAAATATGGTGAGAGCAATTGTTGGAACTCTTATAGAAATAGGGGAGGGAAAGTATGATATTTCCCACCTTGAAACTGTCATTTTGAGTAAAAACAGAGAGAAAGCAGGTTATTCAGTTCCAGCTCACGGTTTAAGTTTAACAAATATTATTTATCCAAAAAACACATTATTAGATGAGTAAAAACTCAAACCTTTTTGATGTCACACTTTTTAAAAGATTATTAGAGTATGTTCTAGTTTACAAAACTGTGTTTGTTTTTGTAGCAATTTCAGCAATATTAATTTCTATTTTCTCTACACTTACTCCGTACCTTATAAAAGTGGCTGTTGATGATTACCTAGCGTTAGGTAAGTATCAAGATTTTATTTACTTGATAATCTTTATGCTTTTTAATTTATTACTTACTGTGCTTTTTATGTTTTTATTTAGTTATTATGCCAATTTACTTGGGCAAAAAGTTATTTATGACGTTAGAGTTCAGTTATTTAAACATATTTTGGATTTTAAAATGTCATATTTTGACAAGTCTTCAGTAGGTAGATTAGTAACAAGAGCTGTAAATGACATGGAAACTGTAGCAAGTATTTTTAGTCAAGGTCTTTTTATGATAGCTGCTGATCTAATGCAAATGTCATTAGTAATAGTAGTTATGCTTTTTTTAAGTTGGCAGCTGTCACTTACTGTTTTTATAATTTTACCTTTCATTTTATTTGCAACCAGAAAGTTTCAAAAGTCAATGAAAATTGCTTTTAATGAAGTTCGATCTGAGGTTGCTAATTTAAATTCTTTTGTTCAAGAAAGAATTACTGGAATGAAAATCGTTCAATTGTTCAATAGAGAAAAAATTGAATATGACAATTTTGTTCAAATTAATGAAAAACACAAAAAAGCTTGGTTGAAGACAGTTTGGTATAATTCAATCTTTTTTCCAATTGCTGAACTTTCAACTTCAATAACTATCGGCTTAATTGTCTGGTTTGGTGGTTTAAATGCTGTTTTAGAAAACTCTTCAGTTACATTAGGAACTATATTTTTGTTTATACAACTATCTCAAATGCTTTTTAGACCATTACGTCAAATTGCTGATAAGTTCAATACTTTACAAATGGGTATGGTTGCTGCTAATAGAATTTTTAAAATAATAGACACAACTAGTAATATTTCTGATTTTGGAACAAAAAATAAAAATTTAATTAATGGAAAAATAGTTTTTAAAGATGTTAGTTTCTCATATATTGAAAATGAAAAGGTTATTAAAAAACTTTCTTTCAAAATTAACAATGGTGAAAAAATTGCAATTGTTGGTTCAACTGGATCTGGTAAAACAACAATTGTTAATTTAATATCTAGATTTTATGAAGTCCAAAATGGTTCAATATTTATAGGAAATCATAATATAAAAGATTACAAATTACAGTCACTTAGATCTCGTGTAGCTTTGGTATTACAAGACGTATTTCTTTTTGCAGATACTATTCTTAATAATATCACACTTTGGGATTCCTCGATTTCTTTTGATAGGGTTGTAAATGCTGCAAAAAAAATTGGTATACATGATTTTATTTTGTCTCTGCCAGATGGTTATAACTATAATGTAAAAGAAAGAGGAGTAATGTTGTCACAGGGACAAAGACAATTAATTTCTTTTTTAAGGGCCTACATTAAAAATCCATCAATTTTAATATTAGATGAAGCAACTTCAAGTATTGATTCAAATTCTGAAGAATTAATCCAAAATGCTACTGAAAAAATTACTGAAAACAAAACATCAATAATAATTGCACATAGACTATCAACAATTCTAAATTCAGATAGAATTTTTGTTATGAGTCAAGGAATGCTGGTAGAGCAGGGAACACATACAGAGTTAGTGGCTAAGAAAAATGGATATTACAAAGGTTTATATGAAATTCAATTTCAAAAGGAAAAAATTACTGAAGCTCAATCTCAAGTTTAGATTTTAAAATTTCACTATTTTTAATAGCTATTAGTTCACCATTTTTAATTAAAGATAACTTACCATTCTCTTCCGAAATTACTATAGCTAAAGCGTCAGTTTTTTCTGTAATTCCAATCGCTGCCCTATGTCTTAAACCAAGTCTAGAATTAATATTTTTACTTTCAGTTACAGGTAGAATAACTCTAGATCCGGTTATGTAATTACCCTCTATAATCACAGCACCGTCGTGAAGGGGACTGTTTTTGTAAAAAATACTTTCAATTATCGGACTAGAGATTGTTGCGCTTAACTCATCTCCAGTGGTTCTTATGAAATCTAGACTGTTGTTTCTTTCTATCACAAAGAGGGCTCCTGTTTTATTACTTTTTAAATTTTCACAAGCTTTAATAAATTCATCCAAGTCCATTTCAGTTTGTTCGCTTGAAATTTTAAAGAATAAATTGAATTTTTTTAAAATATTCTTGTTATTAGTAATATTAGAAGATCCTAGTAAAAGAAGAAATTTTCTTATTTCTTGTTGAAACACTACAATTAGCGCAATTACTCCTACACTTATGAAGCCTCCAAGTATATTACTTAAAATTGGCATATTAACTAATTCAGTTAACCACCAAATTATATATATTATAACAAATCCTAAAAAAATATTAATCGCTGCAGTGCCTCTAACTAATTTATATGCATAGTAGAGCATTATTCCAACTAAAATAATATCAATAAATGGTATTATATAATTATGAGTTATGTTTAAGATGTCTTCCAAATCTCTACAAAATTAGTTAAAATTGTTTTAAACGTTTTCTTTTAAAAAACTATAAAGCTTAATTACTTCTTTTGCCTCCTTAACATCATGAACTCTTAATATGTTAGCTCCATTAATTAATGCTATTGTATTTAAGCTAGTTGTTCCATTTAAAGCTTTTGACGGGTCTGTTTTTAAGAGCTTATAAATCATCGATTTTCTGGAAATACCAACTAATATTGGTTTCTTTAAAACGGTATAAAGTTTAAGATTATTTAATATTTGATAATTGTGTTGAATTGTTTTGCCAAACCCAAAACCAGGATCTATTATAATATCACAAACTCCTTTTTTTTCTGCAGAATCTATCTTAGATGTAAAATCTTTTATTATATCGTGATTAATATTTTCATATTTTGGATTGTTTTGCATGTTTGAAGGAACTCCGTTCATATGCATCATTATGTATGGTGCCTTATATTTATATGATATTTGATAAATGTTTTTATCTAAATCACCGCCTGAAATATCATTTATTATTGAAGCCCCCTCATTTAATGATTTTTCTGCAATTTCACTTCTAAAAGTATCAACTGAAATAATAATTTTATTAAATGTTTTATTAATTAGTTTTATGATTGGAATTACTCTTTTTTCTTCTTCTTTTAAAGATATTGTTTTTGCTCCTGGTTTTGAGCTGAAACCTCCAATATCAATAATGTCTGCACCATCTAAAATCATTTTTTCAACCTGGGCTAATATTTTTTTTTCGTTTGAAAAAACTCCTCCATCGTAAAATGAATCTGGGGTAACATTTAAAACACCCATGATTTTAGGACTTGATAAGTCAAAAACTCCTCCATTAATATTTAAAATCATGATTTTTAATAACTTTTTACAAAAGTAATCTACCTAATTCAATTTTTTCAACGAAATTTATACAAAAAAATAATTGGCTACAAATACTTCAACTCAATACGATCATATTGCTTCAATCTGTAGAGATCTTTTTAAGAAAAAAATGACAGATTATGGAAGTGCGTGGAGAATATTAAGATTAACATCTTTAACAGATCAAATTTTTATAAAAGCTCAAAGAATAAGAGGTCTTCAAACAAATATTGAAAGAAAAGTTGATGAAGGTCAGTCTTCAGAGTTTATAGGAATCATTAATTATTCTGTAATGTCTTTAATTCAAATTGAAAAAGGGGTCGTTGAATCACCTGATTTAAGTACTGAACAGGCCCTTGAACTTTATGATTTTAACTTTTCAGAAACCAAAAGTTTAATGGAAAATAAGAACCACGATTATGGTGAAGCATGGAGAGAGATGAGAGTAAGTTCACTAACAGATTTAATTATCCAAAAAATATTGAGAATTAAGCAAATTGAAGATAATAATGGAAAAACTCTTGTAAGTGAAGGAATAGATGCAAATTATCAAGACATGATAAACTATTCTGTTTTTGCTCTTATTCACTTGCAAAGCAAATAAATAATTATGTTTTGGTTTTGGAAAAAATTAGGTAACATATTAATTACTCTTTTTGGAGTAGTTACTGTAATCTTTTTTCTATTCAATATTTTGCCTGGCGATCCTACCCAGATGATGCTTGGTCAAAACGAAAATTCAGAACAATTAATTGTTTTGAAAAAAAAATATGGATTTGATAAGCCTGTTTTTACTCAGTACTTATATTATTTGAATGATTTATCTTTAGTGTCTTATCATTCAAAGAATCCGGAGAATATCTCTTTTTTAAAAGAAAATAAGTACAATTACTTTAGCCTTTTTGAAAACAAAAATTCATTTATTGTTGTAAAAACACCTTATTTAAGAGATTCTTATCAAAAAAATGGAGTTTCTGTAATAGAAATTATTAGTAATACATTACCAAATACGTTTGTTTTGGCTTTTGCTTCAATTTTAATTGCCGTATTCTTGGGATTATTTTTTGGTATTATTTCAGCATTAAATAAAAATACTTGGATTGATTATTCAATTCAACTATTGAGTACACTTGGAATGAGTGTGCCTTCTTTTTTTAGTGCAATTGTATTTGCTTGGTTTTTTGGATATGTTTTAAATGAATTTACCGGATTAAATATGACAGGAAGTTTGTATGAACTAGATGATTATGGTGAAAATATGAAATTACAGCTAAAAAACCTTATTCTGCCCTCGCTTGTTTTAGGAATTAGACCAATTGCTGTAATTTCTCAAATGATGAGAAATTCTCTGTTAAAAGTACTTTCCAAAAATTATATTAAAACAGCATATGCTAAAGGATTATCAAGATTTAATGTTGTAAAAAATCATGCTATTAAAAATTCTTTAAATCCTGTCATAACTGCATTATCAGGATGGTTTGCAAGTATGTTAGCTGGTTCTGTTTTTGTAGAATACATTTTTGGATGGAATGGTTTAGGTAAGGAAATTGTTGATGCTTTGAATAAATTAGATGTTCCAGTCTTAATTGGATCTGTTCTTACCATTTCGATAATATTCATAATGATCAATATATTTGTTGATATAATTTATACTTGGCTTGACCCAAGAACAAAAAATAATTTTTAAAATTAAATAATGAGAAAAAAAATAGTTGCAGGAAATTGGAAAATGAACAATACCTTAAATGATACAATTAATTTAATTAATGATTTAAAACAAAATATAGTTAGTAGTGATGTGAAAGTTATGATTGCTCCATCTTTTCCATTTTTAAAAACGGCAGTTGATCAATTAAAGGACTTAAATATTGAGGTTATAGCTCAAAACATTAATGATAATAAATCTGGAGCTTTTACAGGTGAGGTTTCAATAGATATGTTGAAAAGTATAGGAGTAGATTCTACTTTAATTGGCCATTCTGAAAGAAGAGCATACTATAACGAAGATGATGAACTGCTTTTGAAAAAAATTAATTTAGCATTAGAGTGCAATATGGATGTAATTTTTTGTTTTGGTGAAGAATTAAAAGACAGAAAATCTAACTCTCATTTTCAAGTTGTTAAAAGCCAACTTGACAACACAGTCATGAAATTGAATTCAAAATCTTTAAACAAAATTGTTTTAGCATATGAACCAGTTTGGGCCATTGGAACAGGAGAAACAGCATCAGCAGATCAAGCTCAGGAGATACACGAGTTTGTTAGGAATTATATTTCAGAAAAGTTTAGTCGAGAAATAGCTAATAGTGTATCCATATTATATGGAGGAAGTGTAAAACCATCAAATGCAGTTGACATTTTTAATAAAAAAGATGTAGATGGTGGTCTTATTGGAGGAGCAGCTTTAAATGCAAACGATTTTATTGAAATAATAAAAGCTAATAGCTAAGTTATTTATTTTGTAAATTAGAGTGATTTTGGGAACAAAAGAAAAAATTTCTGAAAAACATCTTTCTGAGACTGATTTAATGCATGAAAATGAAATCATTCTTTACAATGACGATGTAAACACATTTGATCATGTTATTAATACCTTAATAAGTGTTTGTGATCATACTTTAGAACAAGCCGAACAGTGTTCTTTAATTGTACATTATAAAGGTAAATGTAGTGTAAAATCTGGTTCATACTCTGATTTAAAACCTATGTGTACTAAATTATTACAAGCTGGTCTATCAGCAGAAATAGTATAATATCATTATGGCATGAGTTTTGTGAGATATATTATATGAAAAAATTAATTTTTTTATTTATGGGACTTTTTACGTTTTCTTGCAATGCTCAGGAACCTTCAGCTAATTCTGTCAAAGAAACTATTCATCAATTTAAATTAACTGATTTAAACGGAAATACTTTCAGCATGTCTAGCTTAAAAGGAAAGAAAGTTATGGTAGTTAATACTGCTTCGAAGTGTGGTTTAACATATCAATATGAAATTCTTGAAAAAATGTATAATGAATATAAATCAGACAATTTTGTAATTATTGGTTTTCCAGCAAATAATTTTTTATGGCAAGAACCTGGTTCGAATGATGAAATTGCAGCATTTTGCGAAAAAAATTATGGAGTATCATTTCCAATGATGGAAAAAATCTCTGTTAAAGGATCTGACATGCATCCATTATATAAATTTTTAACTAGTAAGAATAAAAATGGTTATAAAGATTCCTCTGTAAAATGGAATTTTCAAAAATATTTAATTAATGAAAATGGTTACCTTGAAAAAATAATTTCACCAAGGACAAAGCCAGATGATCCCTCTGTTATCCAGTGGATTAAAACTTAGTTAAATGAAAAATAAAAATGGAGTAAGTACAAAATGTGTTCATTCAGGAGAATTAATTGACGATCGATTTAAGGGTGCAACATCTCCACTTTTCCCCTCAACGGCTTACGATTTTGTAGACGTCGAGGATGATAAGTATCCAAGATACTTTAACACTCCAAATCAAATAGCTTTATCAAAAAAAATTGCTGATCTTGAAAATTGTGAATCAGCTCTGTTGTTTAGTTCAGGAATAGCAGCAATTTATACGTCCTTGTTTAGTTTTATAAAATCAGGTGACCATGTAATTTTTCAATCTTCAATATATGGTGGTACATTAAACTTAGTTATAAAAGAATTTAACAAGTTTAATATTGAATACAGTCTTGTAGATAGTTTTTTAATTGATGATTATGAGACTGAAATTAAAGATAATACTAAAATAATTTTTATTGAATCTCCAAGTAATCCTCTTTTGAAAGTTATGGATCTAAAAGCTATTTCAAATCTTTCAATAAAATACGATCTTATTTCTATAATTGATAATACATTTTCTAGTCCAATTAATCAAAACCCAGCAGATTATGGTATAAATATAGTTATCCATAGTGCAACAAAATATCTGGGTGGACACAGTGATATATTAGCCGGTGCATTAGCTTCAAGTCAATCAAATATTAATAAAATAGTTGAATCTTCAATCAATTATGGTGGAAATTTAAGTGAGTATACAGTTTGGCTTTTGGAGAGAAGTATTAAAACATTATCTCTAAGAGTAAATAAACAAAATGAAAATGCTGCTCTTGTTGCAGAACATCTTTCTAAAGTAGATAAGGTTAAATCAGTTTTTTACCCTGGTTTAAAATCTCATCCTGATTATGAACTTTCTAAGAAACAAATGAGAGGTTTTGGTGGAATGCTATCCTTTGAATTATCAGATTTAAATACTGCAATATTATTTACTAGAAAATTAAAATTAGTAAAATCTGCAATGAGTCTTGGTGGAGTAGAATCTACATTATGTTCTCCTTCACTAACTTCTCATTCAAAAATCACAAAAGCAGAGAGAGAAAATTTAGGTATTTTTGATGGTTTGTTAAGATTTTCAGTTGGAATTGAAGATTCTAAAGACATTATTGCCGATCTTAATCAAGCTTTTGAAAAAATATGAAAGATATAAAATTAGATATACTTGCGTTTGGTGCTCATCCTGATGATGTAGAGCTTGGATGTGGTGGTACAATAGCCAAGGAGATTCACAACGGAAAGAAAGTAGGAATTATTGACTTAACTAGAGGTGAATTAGGAACAAGAGGAGATGTTCAAACAAGAGATTCTGAATCTAATGCTGCTTCAAAAATACTTGGAGTTGAAACAAGAGAGAATTTAAATTTTAGAGATGGTTTCTTTATTAATGATGAGTTTCATCAGCTAGAAATAATTAAGATTTTAAGAAAATACAGACCAGAGATAGTTTTGTGTAATGCACAAGATGATCGGCATATTGACCACCCAAAAGGAGCAAATCTAGTAAGTAATGCTTGCTTTCTAAGTGGTTTAAGAAAAGTTGTAACTAAACTTAACGGTTTGTCTCAAACGGAGTGGCGTCCAAAAAACGTTTATCATTACATTCAGTGGAAAAATTCTATTCCTGATTTTTTAGTAGACATTTCTGGACATATTGATACTAAGACTAATGCTATAAAATCATATTCCAGTCAGTTTTTTGACCCAAATAGTAATGAGCCTGAAACATTGATTAGCAGTAAAAATTTTATTAATAACGTGATCAACAGATCTGCTGATTTAGGCAGGTTAATAAATGTAGATCATGCTGAAGGTTTTACATCTAATAAGTCAATTGGGATAAACGATCTGCAAAGTCTTATATAAATATATAAGCCCAATAAATTAGTAATCCCTGAATTGGTAATCGAATTATTGTTCCAATTATATTTTTTTTCTTTTTAATTGAAATTTGTAAATGATATAAGTTTGCGGGAAATACTATTATTAATAATAATATTATTCCAATGGCAGATATTGATCTTGTTGTTTTTAAAACAAGACCAAGTGCTAGTCCTATTTCAATAATGCCAATTATAATGTTCACTAAATCAGGTCTGTAAACCCATTTTGGTGTTATTTTTAGAAAAAATTTAGGATTTTTAAAATGACTAATTCCTGCGAATAAGTAAAAAAAAATCATCAAACATAGAGATATAGAGTTTAAATCCATAAACAGATAATTATTTGATATTGAATATAATAAATATTAAATACATCTTATTTAAGAATTTTTTTTCTAACTTTTAATATCAAGTATTTTATTAGAAATATTAGATAAAATAATATAAATTTGCGCCTGATTAAATGGTGGTTGTAGTTCAGTTGGTTAGAACGCCTGATTGTGGTTCAGGAGGTCGCCGGTTCGAATCCGGTCTTC
>Ga0115555_1002261_pt1 | contig 12886 bp, 10 predicted proteins | sample COGITO_mtgs_1104_2_FD_87285 | JGI IMG/M metagenome (GOLD analysis project Ga0115555, IMG submission 87285) | Pelagic marine microbial communities from North Sea - COGITO_mtgs_110407 | ecosystem: Environmental > Aquatic > Marine > Epipelagic | place: Germany:Helgoland, sampling site Kabeltonne... | reverse complement strand
TCTCTCTCTCTCTCTCTCTCTGTATCCAGAAAGAACTTTCCCGAGGACACAGAGATACAAAAAAAAACGCTCCCTCCCTCTCTCTTTTTCTTCTGGCTCAGACGGTTTCTTTAAATCATATTTCGATTTATCATGGAGACGATGTTATGTTATGTATTGTCATCATCGCCATCTCCGCGGGCTCGCGGGTTCTCGCGCGTGTTTTCCGCGCCCGAAAAACGCGCATTCCGCGCGCGCAATCTCTTTTTTTTTGTATCTCTTTCACGGGAAATGTTTGGCTCAACTGTGTGATATCGAGTCGGCTGATATTTTTTTGTGTAATCATAAACACATCCAATCATTCGTAAACAGTGTTCTCATCATCGCCAAAACGCTCTCTCTCTCTCCTTCTCTCGCGCGCGCGTTTAGTATCGAGGCATCGGCGAAAGAGAGAGAGAAAGAAAGAAAGAGAAAAAGAGATATACAATATTAATTTTTTTTTCTTGTGAGGAAAAAAAAAGGCGTTCGGATGAAAAAAAAGAAGGAAAGGAAAAAGACTTGAAAAGAGACGGAGAAAACCCTGACACAAAAGACGACACAAAATCATCGTCTTCGCTCGTCCTCTTTCTCTTTCTCTTTCGATATTGTAACGAAGAAGAAGAGCATCGTCTCGAAAAGACTTTGACGGAGAAGAGATCGATAAAGAAAGGCAGCGAGCGAGTGTGATATCGAGAGCTCTCAAACATGCCGCCGAAAAAGAAGCAAGACAAAGACGACGACAACGAACGGTTGGATCGCATCGCCATCGTGGAAGCGGAACGATGTCGGCCGAAAAAGTGCAAACAGGAGTGCAAAAAACAGTGCCCGGTGGTGAAAATCGGGAAACATTGCATCGAAGTGACGGAGAAGAGTAAGATTGCAAACATCGACGAGTTGTTGTGCATCGGGTGCGGGATTTGCGTGAAGAAATGTCCGTTCGAAGCTATCCAGATTATCAACTTACCGAAGAATTTGGAGAAGGAAACGACGCACAGGTACGGGCCGAACACGTTTAAGTTGCATCGATTACCGACGCCGAAATCTGGACAGGTGTTAGGTTTAGTCGGGACGAACGGGATCGGGAAATCTACCGCGCTTAAAATTTTAGCCGGGAAGTTGAAACCAAACTTGGGGAAATTCGCAAACCCTCCGGATTGGTCTGACATTTTGCTTCACTTTCGCGGGTCGGAGTTGCAGAATTATTTGACGAGGATTTTAGAGGATAACTTGAAGGCGTTGATTAAACCGCAATACGTCGATCACGTGCCGAAAGCGGTGAAAGGGATGGTAGGGACGATTTTGGAGGATAAAGATGGAGGCCCGGACGGCGGCGCGGATAGAGAGTATTTGATTGATATTTTGGAGTTGACGCACGTGATGGACAGAGACGTGGCAAAGTTAAGTGGTGGGGAGTTGCAACGATTTGCAATCGCTATTGTCGCGGTGCAAGACGCGGATATTTACATGTTCGACGAGCCGTCCTCGTATTTGGACGTGAAGCAAAGGTTGAAAGCGAGTCGCGTGATTCGATCGCTCTTGGCGATTAATAAGTACATCATCGTCGTCGAACACGATTTGTCTGTTCTCGATTACTTATCCGATTTCATTTGTTGTTTGTATGGGAAACCAGGGGCGTATGGGGTCGTGACCATGCCGTTTGGTGTGAGAGAAGGAATCAACATTTTCTTGGCCGGTTTCGTGCCGACGGAAAACTTAAGGTTCAGACCGGAAGAGTTGACGTTTAAAGTGTCCGAGAACGAAGACGAACGGTTAGCGCACGTGAACGATGAAGCGTTTAGCATGTACGAGTACCCGTCGATGGTGAAAACGCAAGGTGGATTTACTTTGAGCGTCGACGGCGGCAGTTTTACGGATTCGGAAATTGTCGTCTTGTTGGGCGAAAACGGCACCGGGAAAACGACGTTTATTCGTTTAATCGCCGGTTTAATTAAACCCGACGACGAGACCATCGAGTTGCCCGAGTTTAACGTATCCTATAAACCGCAAAAGATTGCGCCAAAGTTTGAAAAAACCGTTCGCGATTTGTTGATGATGAAAATCCGAGACGCGTTTTTGCACCCGCAGTTCATCTCGGACGTCGTGAAACCGATGAACATTGACCCGTTGTTGGACCAATACGTGAAGAACTTGTCCGGTGGTGAATTGCAAAGAGTCGCGTTGACGTTGTGCATGGGCACTCCCGCAGATATTTACCTCATCGATGAACCGTCGGCGTATTTGGACTCCGAACAAAGAGTCTGGACGTCCAAAGTTATCAAAAGGTTTATTTTGCACGCGAAGAAGGCGGCGTTTATTGTCGAGCACGATTTCATCATGGCGACATATCTAGCGGATAAGGTTATCGTGTACACCGGCCAACCAGCGGTAAACGCGACGGCGACGAAACCCCAAGGATTAGTTACTGGTTTGAACCAGTTTTTGAAGGCGTTGGAGATCACCTTTCGCAGAGATCCGACCAATTATCGGCCGAGGATTAATAAAATGGAATCCGTCAAGGATAGAGAACAGAAACAAGCCGGCGATTTCTACTACGTCGGTGAATAAAAGTCAACAACGACAAGAATAGAATTTATATTGATAATAATAGAAAGATATATACCCAGGTACTGGTATTATATGCGGTATATATGAATGCAGTGTATTCGCTCTATCTATTCAAAACTAATCTGCTCTATATAGTATCATTAAGAAGAAGACTTCAACGCTAAGCTGACTTGCGTAGCTTTGGCTGCTATCTTTCGAGAAATTTCATCTATTCTTTCAACCATTTTTTCTAAATCTTTTCCGTTTTCGCTCGTCGTTAACGCTTCAATGGACTCCTCGTGAGCCGATTTTAACTGCTCCAACTCTTTCGCCAACGTTTCCGCCAGCTGCTTCGGTCCTTTATTGTATTGGTGATGACGATGAACGTTGCTCGGTATCTTTGTAAACGCCGCGCGTTTTTGTTGTTGTTTCGCGAGACCTTCACCACCACCCGTCGCGCTCGCGTTGTCCATTGCTCTTTTTGTCAACTGCGCGTTCATTTCCCCGGCTCTTTGTAACGCTCTACGCAACTCGTCTCTTTCTTCCTCCAAGGATTCTTTCTCGTTCGCCAACTCCAACAACGCGTCCCGGACTTTCAAACAGTGCTTTTCCACGGACGCCATTCTCGTGTTCGCCTCTGACTCCTTCGCGAGAACTCGTGCAATTTCCTCGTCTTTTCTGCTTAAACTCGCTCTCGCTTCTTCCTTCACGTCCTCGATGGCGTTCCCGAACGCTACTCTCAACGCCTCGACTCGTTTCGCCATCCCTTTCTCCGTCTCCAACCGTTGTTGCTTTAATTCCACGTTCAACTTCTTCACGGCCAAAGCCATGTCCGCGCTCCGTTCTCTCACAGCCGCGTTCGCTTTCCTACACTCTTCCTCTAAACTTTTGATTTGGTCTTTTCTCTTTTCATTCTCGCTCGTCAGCTGCTCGTTCTCTCTCGTCAGTTTTCCTTCCTTTGCGTCCCTCTCTCTCCTCTCCTTCTCCCATTTCCGTTCCTTCTCCTCCAACGCATTCAAGCACTTCTCTCGTTCGTTTTCCACCTCCAATCGTCGCTCTATGTGTCTTCTCATCTCATCGTCCGCGTCTCTCCGCTCCCCGCTAAACGCCACCGCGGCGTCGTCCAGCGCCCGTTCCGCCCGCTCCGCTCGTCTCGACTCTTTCGCTCGCAACTCTCTCTCCCTCCGTAACTCCGCGTGTACTTCCGAAGTGCTCTGTTCCATCGTCAACTGCCGTATCCGCCTCTCCGTTTCCTCTTTCACCGAATACAGCTCCGACTGCGTCTCTTTCACCACTAATTCGAGCGCATCTCGGTTTGATTCCAACGTTTTCGTTTTCTCGTTCGTTCTTTCCATCTCCTCTTGCATAACTCTCACTTCGCTTGTCATTTTTTCAATCTCTCGAACACATTCATCGTTCTTGATTTTCAAACCTTTCGCGATCGATTCCGCTTTTGACAAATCTCTTTGCAGCAGTTTGTTTCTCTGTTCGGATCGCTCGAAATCCGAGTGTAATTTCAACGCGCGCAATTTGAACAGGTGCGTTTGCCGCGCGAGCAACTCATTATTGGACGTCGTTTCTTCGCCTCTCATTTTTGAATTTTCCCTCTGATTTACTCTTGGTATCTACGTTTGTTATTGCTCTGTTCAAATCGACGACATCACGCGCATACTTTGCAGAGCGTGCAAAAAGTGTGCCCTCGATTTTCTTCTGTGATTCACCTTACAGAAAACACACAGACACACGTGCGCTCCTTTTCTTAATCGTTATTACACGGGGCCTTTTCTTTGTTGTTGTTGTTGTTGTTTTGTTGTGTCAAGTTTGTTGTTGTGCGGTTTTTGAGCTTTCCCTTTAAAGTCCTTTTGTGTCCCTTGTTTTTTAATCACTCCTTTGGTCCATTTTTTTTTTAATTTTTTTCAAATTTCTGCCCAAAAAGCAGCCTGACACAAGGGAGAAAAGACACACAAAAACACCTCTTTGGGATTCCTTTATTCTTATTCTACATTCTCTCTTTTGTTCTGCGTTTAGGCGCCCTTTGCTTGCGGTGAATTTGAGATTGAACACACATATATATATATATACACACACACATATAAGATGATGCGCTGCGTTTTTGCGTCTTCTTCTTTTTCTTCTTCCACATGTCTGACGAGTGGTCGTTTTTCCAACGATTCTTCGAAGACGACTGTTGTTCACAAAAACAATCGGAACGTGTTCTCCTTCTCGAATGCGAATCAGAGACGTTTAAGACGAGGAGGAAGAGGTGTATTGGCGTTTCAAAAAGGAGCAGTGGTCTCGTCCTCGTCTGCGAAAGAGCAAGAAGATTACGATCGAAGATTCCAGGAATCCACCAACGCCGGTTTGATGTTAAACGGGAACCGAGCGCCGAGAGGCGGCGATTCCCCACCGGAAGGGAGGTGGAGTTGGACTTTGAACTGGGATTACATGACGTTTGATCGAGAGACGGAGGTACCGATTGAAAACCCATCCGAACAGGAGTTAAAGGAGTGCTCGATGCTTATTGGCTCTTGTCCGAGATCTCCGGGAGATATCGATCGGTTGATCGATGAAGCCGGGGTGGAAGCCATCGTCTGTTTGCAGTGCGAGTTGTGCCACGAGGCGATGGAAATCGATTGGGAACCGATTCGGAAGCGGTGTTTAGAACGGAACGTGGTTATTTTAAGAGTTTCGGTGAGAGATTTTGACCGGTTGGATCAGTCCAGACGGTTGGCGGATATGACCAGGGCGTTCAATTTGTTACACGATGGATTAGGGAGGAAGACGTACGTCCATTGCACGGCGGGGATTAATCGAGCGAGTTTGACTGTTTTGGGGTATTTAACTTTTTGTCGAGGGATGGAGTTGCAAAAAGCGATGAACATTATTCGAACGTGTCGACCTCAGTCGAACCCGTACGAGGTTTCTTGGCAACGCGCGAGGAAGATGCTTTTGAGCGAACGCGTCGAGGACTTATACTTGTACGCGAACACGGACGGCGGAGGGTGTTCGAAAGAGGAAGGAGGGGATTGGATCGCGAGAGATATGGATAAAGCGGAGAGAGGAATTATTCAGCAAATGTTTCAGAGGAGTCTGGAGGTGGATAAAGGTCTCTCACACGCGCTTTTGAATTTGAACCAAGACGGGAAGTGATGATTTAAAAGGATGGACGAATGATGATATGTGGGGACGTTTGAGAGGAGGAAAGACGAATTTTTTGTACAAGAAGAAGCGCGCGTTGTTATTTTGTAAAAGTGTAGCACTCGTTGTAATATCCGAGTGTATTTATGTTGCATTGAATGTTACCGTAAAGCAACTCTCATGAAGTCTCTATGTGCGTGTAGGTATGTTAACGTTTTCAATTAAAATATTATCCTAGCATCGACTCTAAGTCGATATCTTTCGCCGAGAGTACTTTTTTGGCGCCCAACTTTAGAGGTTTCGCGCCGAGTTTCTTCGCGCCTAGACTGACGTGCCCGCCACTGTTCATCGGTCGTCTTTGCGCTGCCGGAGCAGGCGCGGCGAAGGCTTCGTCCATGTCTTCGCTCCCCCATCCATCGCTCGTGGCGCTCGCGTTGCTCATTTTCTTCGCTCCCATGCCGGCAAGAGAACCTCCCGGTCGGGCAGCCGTCGCCGGTCGCGACGACGTGGTGGACATTTTACTCAAACGCGCTCTCGCTTCTTCTTCTTCTTTATCGAATCCAGAGTAGTCGTCGTCGTCGTCGTCCATATCACCCCATCCGTCCGAAGGATTTTTTGTTGTCCCTGCTGGTGCTTGTTCTCGGCTATTAAAATTATTATTGTTATGACTAAGATCTTCCTCACTTCCGAAATTCTTCAACGACGGAGGCGGCTGTTCTTCGTAAATCGGACTGGAGTTGTTGACGTACCCACCGCCTCGAGATTTTACCGCTTGCGCTGGACTCGGGTTTGGCGACGGGTTCGGACTCGCGTTTGGAGTTAAACCGTACAATCTTGGCGGCGGTGCCGAGGACCCGAAACTTTTCGCCGCAAACACCTCGCTGTTCAAATCGATGTTATCGCCGTTGTTTACGCTATCGCTATCGTTGCTACCGACTTGACCAACTGCATTGGCCATCTTGTCAACCGCCCACGATAACATCGATCCAGCTTTGCTCGCTTTCTTCTTCGCTTTCTCGTGCGCTTCGGCTTGTTCCGCTTCTAACATTCTTTGCGCTTCTTCCGGGCCTAATTTCATCGCGTTTGAGTTTCTTCGAAGAATTTCCATGAAGACATTCATAGTCTCAAACGCCTCCTCTCGGACTGATTGCTCGACATCAGTCATTAAAGGCGCAATGGACGGTACGATTCTCGAGGAAAGTTCAACTGGTTCATAATATTGCGTGGTATATTTTAACGCCATCAAACCAGCCTGTCGCGCGTTTGGAAACGCGTCTCTCAACGCCCTCGTAAACGCATTACACAAAACTCTCTTCGCCGTGGATTCCGATAAATACGTCGCCACGTTTCCTAGACAAATCGTCGTGTTTGCTCGAATAGCCGGTTGTTCGTCCACTTGTAACTTAGATAAGTGCTTCAACAAACTCGACCCTAACGTTCGTTGCGTTAATTTCGGAGCCAACAATAACACCGTGCGTAAAGTCAACTCTCTCACAAACGGATCTTGATCGTTAAATCCAGTCGATATCTTATCGTAGATGATTTCATCCGTCATCTTTTCGTCCATCGCGTGGACGTATTTTTGCAGGTGCTCCAACAATGCCACGCGAATTGCTCGGTCTGTTTTGTCGTACAACTTCACGATGGTTGGGATAATTTTCTTCTCGAAGACTTCAACCGGTAAATTTTTCGCCGCTTGCAACATCGGGGTGATGGCTAACGCCGGCGCAGCGCCGAATTCGAGAGCGGAGCATAGTTTTGGTAGGATTTTTCTTTCAACCGTGACCGTTGCCAAACCTTCCATAACTCTCGGTAAGTGTCTGAAAAAATATTCTTTCTCGATGGCGTCTTTCAAGCTCAAGTTGTCGATGAAGGCAATCGTTTCAACCAATTTGTTCTCGAACAAGGTTGAGTTTTCAATCAACTTTTTAGGATTGTATCGTCTCGCCGGTTGACTCCCCAACAACTTTTGATACTCTTTCAATAACACCTTCGGTATGTGTTGAATGTCTCTCAACTGTTCCGCGCTCGTCATCGCCCCGCCGCCGTAAACTTCTCGAATCAAACATCCCAACCCCCACGAGTCGATGGCCCACGGCGGCCCTTCCGGAACGGACTGCCAATCGCCTCTGCGATACTCGTCCGGTTTATACTGATCTGGAACCATATACGCGCCGTGCACGATAGACGCCTGCCCGTTCACCCCTCGTCCAATCTCGTTCAATTCGGAGACTAAATCGAACCCGGCGATTTTCCACTCTAAATTTTCCGTCACGACAATCGAGGACAACCCTATCGCGCCGTGGACTAATCCAACCGCGTTGTTCAAGAACGCAATCCCAGTCGCGACTTCGCGAATGCCCAACGCAAAATATTCGTCTCTCTGATGCGTCCCCTTCGGCACATCTTTCAAGTGATCTTCTAACTGCACGCATTTTTCCTGTTGTTGTTTTTGTTGTCAAGTAGATACCAAAATGAAAATTTTACGACGCCGGGTGAGCGGAAAGTTCGTACCACATCGAGCGCGGGAAGCGAGTACGTCCAACGATCGATTTACGGAATCCTTTTTTCCGTAACAATACAATATTTGGATGATCGAAGAAAAGAGAGCAGAAATCAAAAGAAGAAGATGTTATCGAACGCCGTTCTCGAAAAACAAACAAACATACCGTGACCACGTGAATGGTAATCTCGTTCCCACTCTCGATCTCTAACGTTTCTTTCACTTGCAACACGTTCGGGTGTTTGCACAATTTCAAACGTTTCGCCCCGTTCCTGGCTAACTCTAACGCCACTCGTTCTTTCTCCTTGTCTTTAATCTTGCACGTGAATACAGTCACCACCTCGCCGGTTTCCTGCGATTTGCCCTCGAACGTTTTCCAATGCGAGCCGAACAAAGTTCGCGAGGAGGAGATGATTTCGCCGCCGACGATATCGTGCGCGAGCTTTGGACCGGATTGGAAGAGAGAGCCGATCGCTGATCCGAAGTACGAACTCATCAGTATTGTTTTACGCGTTCTTCTGTTTTTGTGCTCTCTCTCTCGCGCGCGTTGTTCTTCGTGTAAGAGTCGTCGAAGAGTGGAGCAAGAAGGAGTGGAGGAGAATTTTGCGTCGATATTTTAGGGTTTCATACCCTAATAACAAGGTGAGAAGAAAACAGCATCTCACATGTGATTGAATATTACTCTTCATACTACTACTCTCTGATACGTTTAAACGCGTGGCAAGAATAGCACACTAACAATGAGCAGACGAAGAAAGAACCCACACCCTCAGCGCGCGGTGAACGCGAGGACGGTTTTGAAGGCAGAGAAAGAAGAGGAACCTTTGGTGTTGCGTTCGAGGATGATGATTCCTGATGCCGAGGACGAGGACGAGGAGGCAAATCGTCAGATGCGACGAAAAGTTAAAAAAGGGGAGAAAAATTCAAAATCAGCAGAGAGAAGTGTAGCGCGAGGAGAGAGGGAAAACAGAGCAAAGACGATGATACCGCCGAACGCGAACCAAAAACCAGATGAACCTGTACCACGAAAACCAGCGCTCGATGCGACGACGACGATTTCACCTCCTGCTTTGATGCAACAAAAAGTGTCACCCAAAGGAGGAATGCAACTCCCCCCGATACCGCCGCTCCCGGAACACCTCAAAAACGCGGACACGGAAACAAAGTTACTCTATTTCCGGGAGGCAAAACGCGTCATAATTGAAAAGTGCCGAGAGAATCGGTGCGGGAACGACGAGGTGACCAGGGAGACGCATGGTTTAGGAGAATTCACATCGGGTTGGAAAAGGCCTGGATTACGCGAGTGCACGGCGCAGGAATTCGCGTACGATTTCTTCAAGTTTCACGAGCAACGAGGCGAGTTTGATTACGAAAACGTGTGGGAGTACGTCCTCGTTCGTTCACGTTTGATGTTTTTTATGATTATATACGGTGGTCGACATCGAGAGATGAGATCTTTCTTCTTTGCCCGCGCGTCGTCTCGGCGTCGTCGGCGTCGCCGATGACGCCGCTTGGCGGCATCCAGTTGTCGTCGTCTCGGCGTCGTTTTACTGTTTTCTATGATTTAAAACTGACCAAAAGCGCGTTCTCTCGCGTTCTTCTTACTCTCTCTCTTTCGCTTAACAGTAAACTGGACCGACTCATCTCGCGCTCCGGGAAACCGTTCGATTTGTTAACCTTTTACGGCGAAGTCTGTCGAAGAGGTGGTTTTGGTCGAAACAGGGTCGAGGCAAAGTGCAGATTTTCAATCTCTAAGATCTTTAAAGTCATGTTTAACTACTTCGATCAGCACTCGTACACGGACATCGGGAATAAGCTGTTTGACGTGTACGAGCTCTTTTTTTTACCGTACGAAAGAGCGCACTCACAGGAAGACGTGGCGGAGAAGTGGGAAAACAGAGAAGGCGTGCCGAGAGTGCAAGATATTGCGAATCAGTTTTACTATTTGAGAGAACGGAAGGAGGTGGAGAAGGCGCAAATCGCGATGCATTTGAGACGCGGGAAGAAGTACGATCCGAATTTCGTGCCGATGTTTAGAATGAGCGTCCATCGAAGTTTGTTGTTGGAGGGGGTAGAACAAGAGAAAAACGCAACAAATTGAGCGAGATTTTTGTAAGTCTTGCAATCATCAATATTAGCATAAGAAATTATTAGCGCGGAAATTAGAAGTAGCGTATTTGGGGGAAGCGATGTAAAACTGAGAATCATTTCATACATGTACCTGTGTATGTGCAATAATACTTTTTCTTTTATAAAACAAATCTCGCTAAATCTTTCTTCTTGAGCAAATCTCCAATCGCTTCTTCCACCTCTTTTACATCGATCGTTACCGTACACTTACCGTCCAATCCTTTTTCTTTGTGCTTCCTCGCCTCCTCCGGCGCGTCGAAGCTAATCTTTTCGCATATGCGTTCGACGATGGCGTGTAACCGTCGAGCGCCAATGTTATCGACGTTCGAGTTGATTTCCTCGGACAATTCCGCCATTCTCAAGACTGATTCTTTAGTGAACTCTAAGTTTATGTCCTCAGTTTCCATCAGCGCTCTTTGTTGTCTCAAAATGTTCGCTTTCGGTTCGGTTAAAATCCGATGTAAATCGTCCTTGGTTAAACCTTTCAATTCCACGCGAATGGGTAATCGGCCTTGTAACTCTGCCAACATATCGCTCGGTTTGTTTTGGCTGAACGCACCGGACGCGATGAACAAAATATGGTCTGTAGAAACGTTCCCGTATTTCGTAGAAACAACCGACCCTTCAATGATTGGAAGTAAGTCCCGCTGCACGCCTTCCGAAGAGGCGTCGGCGCCGTGTCGAGAATCCGAACTGGAAACAATCTTATCGATTTCGTCGATGAAGACAATCCCATCGGACTCGACCGCAATCACCGCCTCTTTCGCGATGGCTTCCTGAGTTAGCAATTTATCAAATTCAGCTTCTTCGATGACTGGTTTACACTCGCGCACGGTCATTTTTCTCTTGTTCATGGACGGATGGGAACCTCCCGCGCCTCCCTTCTTGGAAAACATCTTGTCTACTTTAATGACTAACTCGTGGATCGGTAACGGACCAGCCGACGGATCAAACCGAACGCCATCGGGATTTCCACCGGCGCCTTCCGGTAACTCCACTTCAATCAACCGATCGTCTAACGCGCCTTCACGATATAACGCTCGAAACGCCTCCCTCGTTTCCTCCGACGCGCTCTCTCCGCAAACGAAATCCAAAATCTTGTTTTCAATCATCTCCGCCACTCTCGATTTAAATCGTTGCTTAAGTTTCGTCTTCGTCAACGTGATCGCGTTATCCATCAAATCTCGAATAATTTGATCCACGTCTCGGCCGTGAAATCCAACCTCCGTAAACTTCGTCGCCTCGACTTTCACGAACGGCGACTCGGTGATCTTCGCCAACCGTCTGGCGATTTCCGTCTTCCCGCATCCCGTCGGCCCAATCATCAAAATATTCTTCGGCACGATTTCGTCTCTCAAATCTTCCGGACACCGGTGTCTACGCCATCGGTTTCTCAGCGCGACCGCCACGGCTCTTTTCGCCGCGTTTTGGCCGACGATGTAATCGTCCAAAAGTTTCACCACTTTCGTCGGCGTCAAGTCGTCCGCCTCCGCGCCGGCGCCGAAAGATAAGTCTCCGGTTAACGATTGTAACGTGATCGGTTCTAAATCGCTCGTTTTCTTCGATTTGATGATTGAATTTGCTGCTGGTGGTGGTTCTGTTGTACTCGTCGTCGTCGCGCTGCTACTGCTATTACTTCCTTTCGCTTTCCCTTCTTTCCCTTTCTTCCTTTCCTCCTCTCCCTCGTCGTCGTCACCGAAATCATCGTCGTCGTCCCCGCTTTTCACCGTATCCGCGCTCGCGCTCGCGAACCCTCTCGATGTCGTCCGAATCGTCCTCTTTTTCGTCCTCGCCGAAGAAGGAAAAGTACTAAGGTTTTCGACGAATCTTGTTGATAACGGTCTCACCCCCGAGACGTCGTTTTGATCCAATCTCGTCCTTTGCGACGACGACGATGAAAACGAGGACGCGAAACTACTCACGGGAGAAGAATACGAAGAAGAAACGGACCGAACGACATTTTCGTTTACGCGTGCGGTGGTCGCTCGAAAAGGACGACAACTTTTTACGCTCCTTCTTTTCGCGAGAGAAGAGACGAACGCTTTTCTCATATTTATCTCTTCTTTATGAGGGAAAGTTCCCCATTTTCGAGTGCTCGAAATGTATCCATTTTCTGGCAATGAAGGATCAAAAACGAGAGCGGGGAGGAAAAGGAAACGTTCGGGTGATTGCTTCGAGGATGACGACGACGGTGCGAGAGTTTTAGATGAGTCGTCTCCGTCTCCGAAATCTTCTTTGTGGGAGGTGATCGTGAAGTGGGACGATGTGAGTTTTAAACATGTGCTTCCGAGAATGCATTCGAACGATTTGAAATTCTTGCACGGAGTGAATAGTGAAACGAGAAAGTTGATTAAGAGATCCTCTCGCGCGGGTGATTTGGAAAAGAGGTTTAAATTGAAACAGATGTCGTCGATATCGACTTTGGAAGTTGCATGGGAGAATCGATCGTTGTGGGCGTGGCGCTGGGATGAAAGATCTTTCTGCCATGCAGTTGCTGAAACGAATAAACTCGAGTTGCTCAAGTGGATACGAGAGGAGAAAAATTGTGAGTGG
>Ga0115555_1002257_pt1 | contig 12917 bp, 12 predicted proteins | sample COGITO_mtgs_1104_2_FD_87285 | JGI IMG/M metagenome (GOLD analysis project Ga0115555, IMG submission 87285) | Pelagic marine microbial communities from North Sea - COGITO_mtgs_110407 | ecosystem: Environmental > Aquatic > Marine > Epipelagic | place: Germany:Helgoland, sampling site Kabeltonne... | reverse complement strand
AGTCCACGAAATTACTACCGAAACCTAATAAAATCAGCTCTTCGGTCTCAATCAATATCGATATCAATATCAATATCAATAAAACCTGAGAAAAAGTAACCAAACCTAACATATTCAGGATATATCAACACAGCATCAGTAAAAATTGGGCCCGAAAACTGCGTCCCCATGATGCTCCAATTTGGCGGGAATATGCGCTCTCTTCGACCACCTCTCTGCTCTACTAGACACCCTTTTCTTCGAAGGCTTACATCGCTTCGGGATCGCCACCCTCCTCTGGACTCATATCTTTCCAGAATTTTGAACAGCAAGGTTTATGATGTCGCTTCTGAGACTCCCCTCCAGCCCTCGCCCCACATCAGCTCAGCCCTTGGCAACAACATCCTCCTCAAGCGCGAAGACACTCAGAGCGTATTTTCTTTCAAGATACGAGGGGCTTACAACAAGATAGCCAACATTCCTGCAGAGAAGCTGGCCAAGGGCATAGTTGCATGCAGCGCTGGGAACCATGCTCAGGGTGTCGCGTTGGCTGCTGCCCGTCTCGGCGTTCACGCCACGATAGTGATGCCCGTTGCGACGCCCTCGATAAAGGTCGGCGCGGTGAAAAGCCACGGCGGATCCTTGGTCAAGGTAAAGCTGTTTGGGATGACTTTTGATGAGGCTGCCAGCGAAGCTGTCAGGCTTGTAGAGGAGGAAGGGAAGACGATGATTCATCCGTTCAACGATCCAGACGTTATCGCCGGCCAGGGGACGATAGGAATGGAGATAATCAAGCAAACGAACTGCACCACGCTGACGAAGAACAAACCCGTGAGCGCCATCTTTGTGTGCTGTGGAGGAGGGGGGATGTTGGCTGGCATTGCCGCTTACATCAAGAAAGTCAGGCCCAGCATAAAAATCATTGGGGTGGAGGCCCGTGACGCGGCGGGAATGACGAGGAGCCTGGAGGCGGGAAAGGTCATCTCCCTGGATGAGGTCGGATTGTTCGCGGACGGCGCGGCAGTGCGGACAGTGGGCGACGAGACATTCAGGATATGCGACGCCCTCGTGGATGACATGGTCACAGTGAGCACTGACGAAATCTGCAGTGCCATCAAGATGGCGTACAACGATACTCGAATCGTCCTGGAGCCGGCCGGCGCTCTCGCAATCGCGGGCTGCAAGAAGTACTGCGATGCGACGGGTGTTCGGGACGAGACAATGGTCGCTCTGACCAGCGGTGCTAACATGGACTTTGATCGCATGAGATTTGTCAGCGAACGCGCTGACGACAGCGAGAAGATGATGAGCGTCACGATCCCTGAAGAGCCTGGAAGTTTCAGGAAACTGTACTCGCTCATTCACCCAAGAAACATTACTGGCTTTAGCTACAGGAAGGTCTGCAGCGAGGAAGCCAAGATATTCATGGCAATTCAGCCTCTCAAGGGGGAGAACTGTGAGGATGATTATGAGGAGGTGTTGAAAGTGCTGAACAAGAATAATTACAAGACCCACGACATTAGCAACAACGAGCTCGCCAAAACGCACCTGAGGTACATGGCTGGTGGCCGTCGCCGCCGCACCACTGACGACAGCATAAGGCCAAAGAAGAACGAGCGTCTGTTCCGGTTAAAGTTCCCTGAATCCCCAGGCGCTCTCCAGCGCTTTCTCGCGAGCTTGAACATTACCTGGAATGTATCGCTATTCCATTACCGCAATCACGGCGACGACTTTGGTCGAGTTCTCGTTGGGCTCGAGGTGGGGTGGGACGAGGAGGAGGGCCGGGTCGAGCAGTTTTTGGAAACGCTGGGCTACAGCTATGTTGAGGAAACTCAAAACGAGGTTTACGAGTCATTTTTGAAGTGAGAGAGAGATGAGTGAGTGTGGTGCAACATGGTAATGAAGAGGAGATGCGACTCTTGAGAGTAGAAAACTGAATTTAATTTAATGGCAATGAAATGACCAGAAGAACGAGAATGAATGAGAAGAGTGTAGTGTGTTTGTTGTTGTTTCCGGCATTTTTCTGTTGGTGTATTTTGTTTATTTTATTTTATTTCAACAAAAAATTAACTACTTCTGGCTTGTGTACATTGAGTGTGTTGTTTACAACACGTCCTCTTTCATCCCCGAGCAATGCAAGTCATAACAGAATCCACCCGCCTCTTTGTGTAATTCGAAGAGTTGATTAGGTCTTATCCTCAGAAGGTAATCACCCTTTTTGGTTGAGAATTTTACTTCACTCGCACCCTCAACAAACATGGGACCGACTTCCTTGACAATGGTATCATTGAGAAATATTTTCTTTTGTCCAGTGAGCAAATTGTGATCAATTCTAACAATCACAGACTCATCTTCGACAACCCAGGTCTTGGAGATCACCTTCAGAACATTTTTAACGCCCTGAGAAATTAGTATCCCAGCAACGGCACCAACAGGAACCAAAAAGGTTGTCGCTATGCCGAGAGCATTGCCTGCGGCAACGAGAGAGCCTCCAAGAGGCATTTTACGACAAAATATGCTACTGGGTGAACTCAGATGTTAGGAATTCTGACGCCAAAAGCGGGGACTTTGAAAAACTGTTTGTCTGGCTATGGCAATTAATTTTCTGGTGACAATGAGTCTTTTGAAGGTGCGTAATTTAAGTTAAACGGCGATAAGACAAGGAAAAACGAGCATTTAAGTTGCTTTTTATGTGTGCCAATCCATTTATGTATGTGGCGTCAGGCGTCAGGCGTCGGGCGTCGGGTGCTTTTTTTTCGGGTTCAACTTAGAGTTGTTTCCACTCTCCCCCTAAATTCTTGCTACGAACATATAATTCACTCTGCTGTTCGAAATAATTTAGTATACTGCACACGAGATTAAAAAAAAAACTCAATTAACAGTACAACTATAACTCTCTTCAAGAGAAAAACTCTCAACAACTTACATTGCAAATTGCGAATGACGCCTGAAGAGGCAGAGATAGCGCGGGATGAAAGGAAGAATGGCAGGAGGGGTGGAGGGAGGAACACACTGCCAAGCGACAGCACGGTGCAACAGTCGAATAATTTAACTCCAGAAGAAGTGGAGGTCCTCCGAGATCAGGAGAAGGAAAAGATGAGTGGTCAGCACAGTCCAGACAAGTTTAATTACGTGGAGACAATCCATTATGGAAACGGACAAACGGACAAATTTCTCAGATTCCAGAAGACATCTTCCGACTATGGCGGCTTTGGGTCGACTCCGAGTCCACCTAAACCCTTTAAGCCAAATGCTTATGGTTCATCTTGGGAAGCATAGGGACTTCCCATTGAGCTAATAATTTGTCATAGTAGGTTACTTAAAAGCTTCTGCCCGCTACTTTGCTACTTAATTTTATTATATTCGTCTATTAAGTGTGGTCAACTATAGTTGAGCCAGTCGGTCAACTTTTGTTGAGCCTCTCCTGGAGCTTCTGATCGAATTTCTCACATCGGATGGGCATCTCGAGTTCATAGAACGGATTTTTCAACACGTAGTCGCTGTATATGCAGTAAACTTCCCTCAGGAGCGTCGCGACAGCATTGCTCGCGTTGTTTGCCGCCACAGTGTTGGGAGAAGGAGTAGGTGAAAGGGCAGACTCCAGGGAAGGAGGCGGGATTTCAAGGGAAGGATTGAATGCATTTGCCGAGGCCGTCATTATAAATTTTGTCCCAGTAGGGGACTGCAGACACCTAATCACGAAGCTACCGCATTCGATACTCAATATTCCCTCATCATTTGACACAGGGGAGCATTGAGCTGCAATCTCATGCAGGGAGTGGAAGGTGGATCCCATGCGGAGCCAATCATTTATCGAAACGGAGGGAGCCGTGGGTGAAAGCGCAGTGTTGTAGATGAGTCCACCCGACTTCGACACGATCATCAGGTTGTGGAGTGTCATCCGTTCCTTGGCAGAGAAAAGAGACCGAAAAATTAAGCAGACAAAACACTCGAAATAATGAGCAGGGAGGTCTCAACAACAAAAAAGATAGCACAAAAGGCAACAAAAGTAAGCGGAGATGACAAGGTAGATCCTAAATTACGAGGGATGACGCAAATGGGGTGTGTCTGGTGGACTGTCTCAAAACCTCGAAATCATCGCTGCAAAATTTATTTTTGAAGCGATTTAGTCGTTTTTGGCCACATCACCAGCCAACAACACAGCAGCACTATATCTGGCGATCGAAGGGGTACACTGGATTCGCGGCGGGTTTAAACATACAAACAAAAATAACCCAAGACCAAAAAATGCAGAATCAGGCTCCCCCCCTGCTCGATATAGATGGCCTTTCTGCCGTCGGCATACCACTGTCCCCCCCAAACACGAAGGAGAGCACAGTTCGACCGCCCACCCCCGACTCAGGCGACAGTCAACTACCACCACCACCACAACAACAACAACAACAACAACAACAACAGCAGCTCCCACCCACGCCGCCGCGACCGTTCTTGATCGTACCCCAACGGATAGTAAATGGCGGCCACGACATCAAGTTCAGCTCAGACCCCTTCAATCTAAATTTGCAAGGACTGATGACACCCCAGGAATTCAAGCGAATGGTTGAAGACATAAATAGGGAGCTTGTGAAGTGTCGGTCAACGAAGATGGACGTCATGCTTTTCTACAGTGGTGCCGCTATGATACCGCTTATTCCATGGGCCATCAGGACGAAGAAACGCAAGAGGCTTCGAAAAGAGTTGATGTTGAGGGAGGTTGATTCTTTTAATAGTTCGCATCCTGATCTTTGGATGAGATGGGAATGTGAAAAAGGGAAGGAGAAAAAATTGATGATATTTAGACGGTGTGACGTGAACGTGTGACTTTAATTAGACCAATGCAGGCATAAAATATTTAGCATAAAAACCAAAAATCCGCCCCTGCTTTGCTTTCCTTTATTTGGCAGTCAAAATGTGCTTAGCGAAAGCCCCTCCGGACTCAACACCGAAATTAATTTCATACTCTCCCTCGACGACAGACCTCAGCCCATCCTTGTCGACGACAGTGAAGTCATTCAACGTGGGGTAGAGGGTAACTGTTACCGTCTCCCCTGCTTTGACATGAACGCGCTCAAATCCAAAGAGGGACTTAAGGGGAACTCCATCAACACCAGCGCCTGGGGGCTTGTTAAACCCAAGAACAACTTCATCAGCATCGACATCTCCGCTGTTGGTGACTTCTACGACGTATCCATCCATGTCTCCTTGGCTATCAGCTAAATTGGTGAATGACTTCCCGAGTCTCTGGCTCTCGCTCAACATTTCTCTAACGGGGGTCAAGTCGACCTTCTTTGCGGCGCTGACGACGTTGTAGTCAAACTTGGTGTAAGACAAACCATACCCGAACTCAATAACAGGCTCATCGACGTAAAACCTGTACGTACGCCCGGGGTTTGTTCCCCTCTCGCAGCTGTCAAGATCGTCAGGTGTGGTGCAGTCAGGGCGGGGGAATTCAGATGGGCCTGGGCGCATGTTGAAGTCGAAGATGCTGATCTGATCGGCGTACTCTTTCTTGTACACGGTCTGGATAGTTCGGCCGGCAGGGGATCTCTTTCCGAAAATGAGATCTCCAGCTGCGTAAATATTGATTCCGGGCTGCCCGACATGTAAGACAGCACCAATGTTCTCGTGAGCAAGGACGTCAGTCAGATCAAGAGGGTTAGCAGTGAACATGACAAGCACAACAGGTTTGCTCGCCGCGTCGGCTACTTCCTTAATTAGCTGTGCCTGTTCATCGCTAAAGGCGACAGAGACAGCGTCTGTGCCCTCTCGAGCCCAGCCGAGGTCGGTCCCGACGGCAAGAATAACTTGGTCGGCGCTCTTAGCTGCGGCGACAGCATCGGGAATTCCAGATGTGTCGGTGGACGTGTTATTTTCGATTCCTTTCACAGTCGCCACATCATCTGCGAACAAGCCAATGGCGCTCACAAGATCATACTTCCCATCATTATCGCAGTGGTTATGTGGTCCATAGTATTGACTGATGTCACCCTCAGCGAGCTCGCTGTTTGGGCCGATGACAGCAACGCTACCAACATTGGCGGCGACAAGAGGGAGAGTGTTCGCGTCATTTTTAAGCAGCACAGCCGACTGAACGAGCCCATCACGTGCCAAATTGATGCTGTAATCCGTGCATATGGTATCCTCTGCCTTAATCTCATCAAGTGGACCGGTGGGGTCAAAGTGGGAAAGGCGCATCCTAATCCTGAACAAATAGTATAGCCTCTCATCAATGTCAGCTTCGGTGACAAGGCTCTGATCCAAAGCGTCTTGGATGTTTTCTTTCACGAAGTTACCGCAGTCAACGTCGGTGCCAGCCTTCAAAACTGCCTCGACGGCCTCCGCCGCAGTGTCAGTGTAGTTGTGGTTGTTGAAAACATCAGAGTCAGCGTCACAGTCGCTCGTAATATAACCGTCAAAACCCCACTCCTCGCGAGCGACAGTTGTGAGCAACCAATCGTTGGCGCAACTAGGGACACCGTTGACAGCATTGTAGGAGCACATAAGCGAGGTAACATCGCCCTTCTCTACACAGGCCTGAAAAGGGATCATATAGCTGTCCATCAGATCCTGCATTGTGACGGCAGTGTCGACCATTTGGCGGCCAAAAGTCTGTCCAACTTCGGTGGAGCCTTCCATCTCGTTAGCGACGTAGTGCTTGCAGCACGCGCTCGCCTGGACATGGGTCAAATCATCCTCAGACACTTGGAACCCCTTAACAAAGTGAGCACCATATTCACCGTTTTGGTAAGGGTCCTCAGATGCAACTTCGATGTTGCGACCCCAGCGAGGCTCTCGGGCGAGATTTACGACCGGCGTCCAGAAGGTACTGTAAGCTTCGTCCATATTCATGGCAGCGCGGGCCTCACGTGCAATCTGCTGCCCAGTCGCAGACCACATGGTTCGGTTGAAGCTCATTCCGGTAGTGCTAGGGAAAAAGAAATAGGGTTACGTCACCTAGGAGTTAGATTATTTGACCGACGAGCACAGATTGTCCGCGCACAGAAAAATACTCACATTGGGTAAGCGAATTTGGTCATTTCAACATCAGTGCCTCCCACACCCGAAGTTGCTTCACTCCACCAATTGTATGCAGGGAGGCCGATGGAGGGAGTGGGGTCAACAGTCGTGACGAGATTGTTGATCTTCTCTTCAAGCGTCATGCGCGAGAGTATGTCCGCAATACGCTCATCTATGGGAAGAGTGTGGTCACAAAAGGCGGCTTCCAAGAAAGCTGAATCCTCAGCAACACAGGGGTTGTAATTTGGGTGTGCACCGTTAAGCTTTCCGTTCACGCCCAAGACGACGACGGAAAGAGAAATTGCAGCAAACTTCATGTTTCCACCTGTTTTCTTCCAAGGTTAAAAAGGTTTAGATCTTCTTTCGGCCAATCAGGGTTGATCCGAAGTTGAGAAGCGAGCGAGAAGCCGCCGAAGACATCAGGTTTGAAGAGGAAGCCAAGCACAAAAAATTCTAGTAAATTGCAAAATAGTTTACAAAGAAAAAAATAAAACCTTCCCGAAAAATTTGCTAACAGCATTTACTTTCCACCTATTTCCTATTTAGCGAGTATTCTTGGCAGCATCCCATACCATCACTGGTTCACCTTCCCTTGCTGTCAATATTTCACATCCAGTCTTTGTGCACAAGACGGTGTGTTCAAATTGGGCACTCCGCTTTCCGTCCGCGGTACATGCCGACCAGTCGTCACCCCACGTGAAATCTTCGTAGCATCCCAGGTTGATCATGGGCTCGACGGTGAAAACATGCCCCTCCTTCATAACTCCACGTGCGCGATTGTTCTTGTAGTGAGGCACATTGGGCCGGCAGTGAAAACAACTTCCAATCCCGTGGCCACAATACGTCTTGACGACACTGCAACGAGCCTGCGAGAGACAATCGAGCGATCCGTGCGGTCAGCAATTGCAATCGCCAGGAAAACTTGGTAAAAAAAAACTTAGCGCCTGACTTTCCACAGCAAAATTACTCACTCACCTTTTCAGCTGTCCTTTGAATGTGCTTTCCGAGATCTTGATAAAGAAACCCCGGCTTTACTTTTGCCAAGGCCGCTGCGAGACAATTAAACGCGCACTCAACCAGCTTGGTACCCTCCTTATCAACATTTCCACACATGAAAGTCTCGTTCAGGTCCCCATGCATCCCTTTGACATAAGTAGTCACATCAATGTTGCAAATGTCCCCGTCTTGAATTTCGCGATAATCAGGGATTCCGTGGCAAATGATCTCGTTAATCGACGTACAAACGCTCTTAGGAAAATTGTAATAATTGAGCGGAGAGGGGTAGCAGTCCCTCTCCATGCATGCCTCATGTATAACCCTGTCAATTTCATCAGTGGTGTTCCCCACACGACAAACCTTGCCCCCTTCATCGAGAACCTCGCGCCCCATCTTGCAGGCATACCGGAGGTTCTCTAGTTCTTCGCTACCCGCCTTGTACTCAACTATGTTCGTCCCGCTTTTCTCTTCGATTTCACACTGAGAGGCCCCCTCAGGGTGATCAGCATAGTCAGGCCTGACAATAGAGGCCTTCACCTCACGAGTTGGGGAGAGCATGGCCGGCCGCAGACTACCGCTGAACGACTTCTCCCAGGTTTCCACCCAGGGGGGGAGGTCCATTCTATTCCCGACCGGCACTTCCGTGGTGTTTTTGGGAGCCCCGCCAAGCATGGTGCCCAGCAGATTTTGCTGCTGAAGTTGATTGGCCAATTGATTCTGAGAATGGCGCAGCTTGTAATCTTTGTGAGCGCCCTTATGCGTCGCCCAGGAGGATTTAAAGCAATCCTGACCGCAAAAGTAAGTCGTCACTTCGTACTTTAGGCAGGTAGGGCACTTAAGTGGTGGATCGCCACACCCACCTCCACAGGAGGAACATGTGACAGCCATCGTTGCAATTTCTGATCGTACGGAGGGGGTTTATGAGCTTATTGACACCACCCTACAGCGGAGGACGACAATTTTTACAGTAAAACAAACAAATATTTTGTGGTTTCGTTTCATGGAAAAAATGTGGTATGGAAGAATGCTCAGTTCGTGGCCAATAGATCATCTTTTTCCAAAAATACAGATCACAGCGCCCAAACAATCTATCAAGAGACTCCAAACGATCCGAAACACCTATTTAAACTTCGAATCTTTTGCCGTCTGTCCAATGGCCATGGTTGCTTCCGCAGCCTCTGAGCTTGTCTCACTGCTCCAATCTCCATCCCTGGTCGACTTCCTCTTGTCTACGGAAGGTGATGGTAGCTCAATTGCCCTGGACTTGCTAAAATCGACCGCGGACACGCTCTACCAGAGCTTGCAATCAAACTTTGGCGATGACGCCACACCTCTTGTGACGGAAGGCATGGATGCCGAAGGAATATTCCAGCAGGTTGACATGCTGTGCAACGAGAGGGTCATGAAACTGCTGAAGAAGGGCAAGAAGGGCCTCCGGAAGAAGGTTCAGGGCGAGGTCCGCCTTATTGCCAACGATGAAGACGAAGATGAAGATGAAGATGAAGATGAAGATGAAGATGAGGAGGAGAGTGACCAAAGTCAAGGCGAGAGTGACCAAAGTGAGGGAGAAGACGCGGATGCGCGGCGTATGCGCGAGAGAATGGAGGCATTCGACGACGACAGCGATTTAGGCGAGATGTCAGCTTCTGACGAGGATGATGCCGAGTTCGATGACGAGGAGGGCGACAATGACGGCGACAAGGACGGCGACAAGGACGGAATTTCCATGCAAAAAAGGAACGCGAAGCGACCGATGAACGAGTTTGATATGCTGGATGCCGGGGGTTCTGACGAGGAGGACAATGGGGGCGAAGTGACGGACGACGGGGACCCGATGAAGGCGCTCAACGACGGCTTTTTCGATGTGGACGAGATGGAGAGATGGGCAGATGAAGAAGAGGAATTTCACGATGATGGCAAGTGGATGAATGGGGAGGATGACGACGAGGACGGGGGGCGCGACAGCAGAAAGAAAAAGAGGGGCGACGACGAGGGATACAGCGTCTACAAAAACAAGATCAAGGGCGACAAAGACGACGGCGACGGCGACGGCGACGGCGACAGCGACAGCGATAGTGACAGCGGCGGGGAGAGCGACCCCGAGGCTTGGCACGAGCCCATCAATAAAAACAAGGTCCGCGACGAGGACACAATGGATCTATTGGCGAGCTTGTACGAAAAGCCCGACAGCGACGACGACGACGACGAGTACATTAGCGCGGAAGCCTTCTTTGGGAAGGTCACAGAGAAGGAGAAGAAGCTGAACAAGAAATATAACTCGCGCCAACATCATGCCGAGGACGAATTTGATAAAGACGAAGCAGACGGCGGCTGGGGAGAGGACGGCGACGGCGACGGCGACGGCGACGTGGGGGAGGACTGGCGAGATGAGCACGGAGAGGGCGACGGAAATGACCACGACGAGAACAGCGACGCAGAGAGCGAAAACTCCACCAATGGCGTGACACTTCCGGGCTTGGAGAAGTCCAATTACCAGATACACAAAGATAAACTGAAGAAGCAAACAGAGGCGATGGAAGAGGAGCTCTTGGCGCCGAAACCCTGGGATATGAAGGGTGAAGTCGTCGGCAGTGCTCGACCTGTTGACAGCTTGCTCTCCGCTGCCCCCGAATTCGAGCGCGCGGGAAAGATCGCCCCCACTATCACGCAAGAGCACAACGAAGAAATCGAGGACATGATCATGAGGAGAATATTGGAGGACAATTTCGACGACGTTCGAGAGAGGGAGCTTCCAGACATCAACCTGAAGAAGCGAAGGAAAGACGACTTGCCTGAAGTATCGCAGGAGAAGAGCAAGCTCGGCTTGGGAGAGCTCTACGAGAGGGATTACATGAAGAAGGCCGTTGGATACGACGCCGAGAAGGCAGAGAAAGAGGGGACAGAGGAGAAGCAGAAACAGGAGATTCGCATGATGTTTGCAAATTTATGCAGCAAACTAGATGCACTGTCGAACTATCACTTCACGCCTCGACCAATTCTGGAAGAAACCGAAGTGCGTTCCATCTCCACCCCCGCGATTGCGATGGAAGAGGCGATCCCCACGACGGTGAGCGACGCGCGAGGGGTGAACCCGGAGGCCATCTACGATGGAGGCAAGAAGCGAGGCATCGAAAGCATCAACAAGGGCGAGAGCGAATACGACCAAGCGGACCGGAAGAAAATGCGGAGGATCAAGAAGAAGGCCAGGAGGAAGGTGCGCGCGCAGAAGGAGGCGGACGAACGGCTCGTCTCCAGGCTCTCACCGGGATTGTCCAACCCGTACGAGGCCAAGAAAATACGTGCAGAACTGCAGGAGGCAAGGGCCAAGGGCGGATACGTGGAGGGCAAGCTGGACCAGGTTGGAGACTACAGCAAGAGTGGAGAATACTTCAAGCGGCTGCAGGAGGAGGGGGAGGGGGGCGGTACGATGAAGAGTGCTATTGTTTATTCCAAGAATGGGGACGGGGGAAAGGGGAAGAAAGGATCGCAGTACAAGCTATGATTGATGATGTTAATTTTTTCGCGCGTTTAATGGACGATGAATGAATGATGTGCATGTGATGACGTGATTATTGTAGTTAACATAATTGTCGCAAGTCGCAACGAAGACGAATCGCTTGAAACGAATAAAGTAAGAAATAGTGTATGGTTTACGTCGCGCAAACCTATGGGTTTCTTCCGATTTCGCGTACTACGAGTAACTCACGTGTAGGACATCTTTCTTTCTTATACTGCGTACTCTACCAAGGCAGGAAAATATTTCTTCATGTCCAGTTCAATTCTAGCGACGGTTTCAGGAGTTGCTTGGCTGGCGTTAAAGTTAAGCTGCAGCGTGGTCAAGTTCTCCCAGCGGATGCTGCCCCAAAACAAGGAGGAGAGCACGCTGTCGACGTGCAAGCAGTTGCCCAGTAAATTGACTGTGCGGATTGTGGATATGGACTTGTACAGACTTTCGTCGATGCTGTCTATCATATTGTCCTCCATCTTCAGAAACTGAATGTTCGGCGGCAGGGGCGGCGTGGTAGTGAGCGCGCACATCGACGCAGACACCACCTTCAAATCGTTGTTGAAGCTCAGGTCACCGATTTCAACCAGGGAGACGCACTTGCTGAAGTTCAGGATCTTGAGAGCCAGGAGAACTTTCAGAGATGGGATGCGTTTGATGTGGCTGTTTCCGGAGAGATTGAGCTGGACGAGACTCCCGTAGCACGAGGGGTTTTCCAGCGCGGCCTGCAAGCGATCGCTGGTGAAGATGCTGTTCTCGAGAGTGAGTCGACCAGTTGTGTTGATCCCTTGGATACGAGAAGAGAGGTTATATCCGTCATCGTCAGTTTCAGCGCCGGCAACGCCCGATTCGAGGACAACGCTCGTCCTCCTCAAACCACTGCTCACATCATCATCAATACGCATCAGAAACTCGCGGGCAAGGTAGATCAACCGCAGCTGGCGAGGGTGAGGCGGATAGTCAAGAGAAGCGGTTGCATCTTCGTTATCGTCGCCATCTCCGTCGTTGCCGCCATGTCCGTCGTTAATATTGAATCCCAGCGCATACAAGACGTTCCGCTGACCAACGAATCTCCACAAATCCTTCTTAAATTTTTTGCTCATTTTGATTGCGAAGTACTTGGAGTCGGCAGGATTCAGGATGATCTTCGTTAGGATCTTCACGAGGAGCGTGTTGGGCACATTGTGTTTCTGCGTGAAGAGCTGCGCGGCGGTTAGGTAGGCGTGTACGGTCGTGTACCCTGTATTTGTCGACGAAAAGGGGGGGGGGGGCTTTTTTGGAGATGGAGACGAAAGTTTTGATAACGATGCCGGCGATTGATGAGCTTTGTTGTTGTTGTTGTTGTTGTTGTTATTGTTGTCGTTGTTGTCGTTGTTGTCGTTGTTGTCGTTGTTGTCGTTGTTGTCGTTGTTGTCGTTGT
>Ga0115555_1002253_pt1 | contig 12936 bp, 24 predicted proteins | sample COGITO_mtgs_1104_2_FD_87285 | JGI IMG/M metagenome (GOLD analysis project Ga0115555, IMG submission 87285) | Pelagic marine microbial communities from North Sea - COGITO_mtgs_110407 | ecosystem: Environmental > Aquatic > Marine > Epipelagic | place: Germany:Helgoland, sampling site Kabeltonne... | reverse complement strand
GTGTAGCTGTGTACATCAAAGCCTGTAGCTACCTCTTTAATTGCAACCTTATCCTGACTGAGAAATGCAGCTACACGAAACTCTAACTGAGCGAAGTCAGCTTCACAAATCTGTCCACCATCCCAGCGAGAGACAAACACTTTCTTAACTGGAAATGTACCACCACGTGGCATGTTCTGCATGTTAGGATCAGCACCAGACAACCTGCCTGTACCTGTCCTGTGTTGTAGTAGACGTACATGCAACATACCATCAGGCTTTACATAGGTAGCTATGCCCTCAACAAAGCTGGACAGGTATGTATCCAGAGCAGACAACCTGCGTACTCTCTGTAGAAACATCTCAGCATCATACATACCTCGTGATCTGGCTATGCCTTCTAAATATATTAGAGTATCCTTACTTGTACTGAAGCCATTGGCACTTACCCACTTAGCATCAGGTGCATTGAACCTCAACCCAGCTAACTCTTTTCTGTCACGGTACAGATACCCTGCACTGCCACACTCAGGACAGTTGTTTGTATTCTTATATGGTGAGCCATCCTTACGCTTCTTACGTATCCAACCATGACCCATGCACTGTGTACAGACAACAGCATACTGTTTATACAGAGGTAAAGTCATCTGTCTTATGTTTGCTAGGTGTTGCCTATCAGACACACGATCATCATATGCTTCAGACCAGACCTTCTTATCAAATACCTTACGGCTAAATATAATCCAAGACAATTGCTCTGGGCTGTTAAGATTGATGGGTCTGTCACCCATGAGTTCCTGTACCTGTTTCTCTAGCTGTACTGTAAGCTCCTGCTTTTCTGCCTCAAACTCTTTGCGTACCTCTTCAAGTGCTTCCATGTCTACCTTGAAACCTCGTTGGTATATACGAGCTAGGTGTACAACTAAGTCATTGGTCAGTCGTATTGTATCTACCAATGTTCTACCTGTACCATATGTATACTGCCTGTCCTGATGCCTGAACAACTGCTGTGTTGCATGCAGATCAGCAATAAGATACTCAGACAACTCATCATGTGGTATCTCTGATACATTCAGTCCTTGCTTGAAGTATTCTTTCAGTGTGTCCTGCTTCTGTGTATGTAGCTGGTGTCTTTCTGCACATGCTTCAAGAGACAGTGGTTCTTTCTGCCCACGCTGTAGTATGTACTCACCTAACATGGTATCAAACACTCTGCCATCATAGGTAAAGCCTGACTCCCACAGCCACATCAAATCGTGTACTGCATTGTGAGCAACTAAACGAGTAGTACGATCAAGCATCTTCTGTACTATCTCTCTGCCATTTTCTGTGGGGGGATGCTCTGTGTGGTCAAACGTTACAATTTGCTCAAGCCCAGTACCATCTAGCATCCCCACCATAACAAGTGTATTCTCTGGTTCGAATGGATCAAGGTGCATCTTGCCATTCCTTTTAACTACTGTGTTCTCTACGTCTAGGATTGTTATCATGTTGGTTGTTCCTTTTTACTTGGGGTTAAACGCTTTCGTCATCTTTTTTACCACGTCTATCTGTTGGTTGTCAACCTTAGATAAAACTTTTACTGCATCATAGGAACTCATCTTGAACCACTCTCCTCTACGTTCCTCTGCTACAGTGTCAGCAAGAAGGTGTGCCTCTGCCTCTGCTGTACGCCTGTCACTGAAGAATACTTTATGTAAAAGTACATAGTCTCTGAGTGGGCTGGATGTCTGATAACTGTTAAGCCTGTCTTCGGCATCAACTGCCATGCCTATCTTGACCCAACCATCCCATGCTTTGTTTACTATTATGTATACGTCACCCTCTTTAGGCTTATCGTATAAATCGTATACCTTTTTATTAATGTAATGTACTCTTGATCTAAATGTTGTCATACTACATACCTCGCTGTTTTGTATTCTAATTCGCAATGGACAATACCATGCCAGCCTGACAGTTTATTCTTAACTAGGTTCAGGTGACGCATCGTATCCTCTTCGTCTTGCCCTTCTACTGGTGGGTTCTTTGCAATCAGTATCATCAGGTCAGCTTCTGCCGCCTTACCTGTACGTGAGCCTTCCATCATGGCCTGATTGAGTACCACCTTATTCTCTGCATCAGCAGATAACTGTGACATGTAGAATATTGCACACTCATGTTGCTTGGCTATTTGCCTAGCATGTATGGCGTTAGCCTTGAGTGCCTCATCTGTTCGGGCAAAGCCCCCTGTCTTTGCAAACTTGTCTCCCATGTCTAAGACTACGATGTCAGGCTTGTAGGATTTACAAATACTCTCAACCCACGCCATGTCCATATTGGTAGAGTCTTTAAACAATATTTTTTCTCTTACCTCTCCATATATTTCCATCGCCTTTTCTTTGTTTTTTACAATCTGATGTTTGTCCATTCCTGTTGCCGCTGTTATGTATCTGTGTACTACCCGATGGTATCCCTCTTCGTTACATAACACTATACACTTAGCACCCTGTCGTGCAAAACCATTCGGGCCTGCAACTATAGATGCATGGAAAGATGTTTTACCTGTGTTGGGTCTTGCACCTACCTCAATCAAGTGGCCTGCGTTAACTCCTTCTATTTTACGTGTAAGAGTAGGCAGATTAAATGTCCACTGAGACTCAAGATTTGTCATAGCAAGTATAGTATCTAGGCTAGTGTCTTCCCACTTTATATTTAAGTTAGGTGTGAAGTCATCAGCATACTGTTCTAATAGTATTCGTAGTGGTTCAAGGCTAGTCTTGTCACCGTTTACATAGTCAAAGCCAAGGTTAGCAATGTCTTCTCCTATTACTTGTTGGAATAATTTAGACAATACTTCCTGTGCTATGTCATTACCTAGTGGCGGCTTGCTCGTTATCTGTGTAAACAAAGCACTGTATGCCTGCTTCTGTGCCGTAGTCATTGTCGGATTGTTGGCCATAAATAGTGACTCTATCTCAGCAGGTGTAACTGTACGTTCATACCTATGCATTGCAGCATCGACTGCTTCCTTAATCTTTCGTACATCCTTGCTGAACAATCTGTTGGGGCATCTAGCTCCACGATGCTCATCGTAAAAGTCTTTGTCCATTAGACTGCGTATTAAACTTAGTTCCATTATTGTTCTCCTATGCGTGTTAGATTTTGTAGGTCATCAGGGTTTCTGTATTTCAAATCATCGTGTAGTTTTAAGACACGTACTGTGTCTACATATCCTCTTAGTTCTTTAGCAAATTGCAGTGTTTTACGTAGGGCATCTGGGTCTAGTGCTATTACTGCCGTTGAGAACTGTGAGAGATACCTTTTGTGTGCTTCTGATAATGACGTACCCAACACTGCAACCCCTACATATACATGACTACCAACAACAGCGGCACTCACACAGTCCTCAACAACTACTGCGACACTACCATAGCCGTAAACATATGGCAAGTCATTCTTTCCATATCGTTTCCATTTAGGCAATCGTTTACCTAAACTTCTTCCTGTAGCATCAACAGTGTGGCCATTATGCACCACTGGAAACACTACCCTATGTTCTCGTACATCATACAACAAGCCTAGCTTGTCAGCATCTAACCCCCACTCACTACAGTAAGGAGCAATAGCCTTTGTGTCACGTACTAACCACTCAGGTTTATCGAACTTAGGGATACCTCTAGTCTCCGACACAGTCTTACCTAATGACTTACGTATGTCATCACTAGATAAGTGTACTCTTCTACCACCTGACACAGTACACCCAGCCTTGTAACAGTTCCATACAATAGAACCCATGTTGTTTGTAATAGTAAATGTCTTCTTACCATTACACTCAGGACAATCTATTCTTTTTGTATCACCATTTATAAGTGTTATATCATTTAATATTTTATTAATATTCATTATGTATCACTTTCTATGTTACTCACAGTGTTCGATTGTACAGATACATTTCTACGTGTCAAGGCTTCATTTGCAGAAGTGTACGTATTTTTTAAATAGGGTTTCACAGAAGCCACATTAGCATGGCCTGTCACTGCCATAATATTAGTCAAGGGTACACCCTTATCTACCATCTGTACTACTCCTGTCCTACGTAAGTCCATTAGTCGTAGTCTCTCAGACAGCCCAGCCTTACGCATGACAGCCCTTCCATTTTTTGAGAACCTTTGCATCGCATAGGGATAGAACACGCCACGAGTAGGCGTTACATGAGGAGCTACATACCTTTGAAAGCCAAAGTCTTTATGCTGTTCATGTAACATCGACATCAGGTCATCTGATATGGGCAGGAATACCTCTGCCCTACGTTTGCTCTGCTCTAATGTTAATACTTTATCATCAAAGTCGATGTCTTCCCACTCCAATGTACGCATGTCACCTATTCTTTGACACCACTCATACGTCATCTGTATGATCAGGCCAATGTTTCTAGTGGTGAAGTCAGAGTAGGCTACGTCAAGAAACTTGAGTACGTCTTCGTGCTTCCAGACTACCTTACGTTTGATCTCAGGCTTACGTTTGATACTAGTGAAAGGATTCTGGATAGCATACTCCATCTCCACAGCATAGTTAAACACTCTGGATGCACAGGTAGCTACATGATTAGCGAAGCTGACACCTCGCCTGACCCACTCCTCGTATGCCCACTTAGCTTTCCTAGAGGTGAAGCCTGTAAACTTCTCATTGCCTACTGAAGCAGACACCACCCCAAGGAAATACTTGTAGTCATTCTTAGTTGTATCTCTAAGCATATCAAAGTCATTAGACCTGTAGTACAGTTGCACTAAATCATTTATGCTTACCATCTTATTCATTTAGTTTCTTCTCCAACATAACTAAGAGTGCCTCTATCTCAGATGCTTTCTCTCTCACAGTAGGTCGTGACTTGTGTACGGCATCTGTCTTTATGAGGTTAGCTACACGCCTAATCCTATATAGTATTACATCTACCTCTTTACTCTTGTCAATTTCTTCAGCGGTTTTATCTGTCCAGTGTCTGTGTTCTGCCCATTTAGCCATTGTCTATAGTCTCCTCTATTAAAAAGTTTACAGTTCTCAGTCCTTCCTCATGCCTGACCATCAGGTAATCAAATGGACATGTCTTTAGCCATGCATGTAACTGCTCCTCCTGTGACAGGAGATCCCATTCAGCCTGCGTGTTACCATGCAGTGACTTCACAGGGTGTGTGCTACTCAGTATTACTCTTCTCATTCTTCCACTCCATGTTCATAGTTTTTCAGTAGCATTTTTAACTCTAGTACACCTGTAGTTTCTATATTCTTTTCTACCCACTCGTATACTAAATCTAGTACCTCACCATCAGTTAACTCTTCATCCATCTTTATTCTCCTTGTAATAATTACACCTATCAGGTGTGTGATTTATGTCACAGTCAGGGTATGAAGGGCAGTCATTATGTACATACTCATACCACCCTTCGTTAGCACCCTGCCAGACAGTGACTGTCATGTTACGTTCACTGTCTAGCGTAGCTGTTACCCAACCTGCCAATGACTACTCATCACCAAACGATGTAAAATGAAACTCAAGTCCATCAACGTAAGGCAGGCGTCTATGCCAGTACTCTACCAGTTGAGCAAACTCCCATATGCCATGAACATTCTTGTCTATAGCGACAATCTCATACTCACGATCTTCAACTGGGATCTCCTCACGTTCTTTTATTTCATCATTCCACCTAGTCTTATCAAATGATCTGATTGTTACTGTGTCTATATTTATATACATATTTTTTCCTCCTATATGTAACTCTAATCATAGAGTCCTTGCTCTAAACATTGCCAAGCACACTCATAGGCATGATCCCAATTTGTATGGTAGCCTGTGTGTATGTCATCATCAGCCAGTCTTATAGCCCAATGATTTAAACTAGGCTCGTGATTAAGATCTAACTCCATATGTTGCCCTCCTTATGCGGCTAGTTGATTAAATTGTGGACTGTCTATCCACTTGGATACTTCCAACTCACGATTGAACATGCTGATATTCTTAGTATCATAGCCTGTGTTACGTAAGCTGAAACCATTGCGTTCATCTGCCCATGAACTGTAGTTAGTAAAGGCAGAGTACACTGCGTACTTGTTCTGTCCACGTACTGATGCTTCAGCACAACACAACTCATACATCTTCTCAGCCTTCTGCTTAGACGGTATCATAGACTCAAGCATAGCCTTGACCTCGTAAAGACCTACTCTCTGCCTAGCCCATAGCTGTAGCTTCTCAGCTTGCTCATTAAAGCTACGCTGACTGTCACGTAACTGCATCTGGAACACATCAAAGCTAAAGCCTGATGTATGCTTACGCTTCACCTTGTCATGCTCACCAGAGATGCATCCGTTGGTACAAAAGCTGTCAATCCAACCATGTAGACATAGGCTACTGCATGATGAGTCTACTCCGTGTAGGCTGATGATCCTCTGACTTACCTCAGTCTCATGCTTAGATGTACGTATAAAGTTGGTAACTTTAGGTAGTACCATGTCCATCATAGTCCACCCACCATTACGTGCAACTCTCCACCTAACTTGGGCATCCTCTAGTGCATCCTCACCCAGAGTATCCACTACTGTGTCAACTACACCATTGTAGTGTTCAGGGTGACTGACGCAGGTGAAGTCTTTGCCTACTACATTCAGGTATTTACCTGTAGTTTTGTTGATGACATACTTCTTATCATCTACCTTCGTATCCTCAAAGGCTATGTCAAAGTCTATTGACTCAGGTACTGTAAAATCAAATGGCATTATGTATTCTCCTCATCGTTTAGTTTCTCTTGTTGATCAGCAAATGTACCCCACTGTTTAGTCCAGTCATCTACCTTGTCTTCAGCCGCCTTCTGTAACTCAGGGGTTGGCATATCAATTATAATTTTCATAGTGTATTCTCCTTTATTGTTGGTTAACGCATGGCAACTGTGCCTTACTTATATGTTGTATCACATCTTTTATGGGGTGTCAACTAAGTTCTAAAAACTCTTCTGCCATACCATCATGTTCAGCCCACGTAAATGGATCTTCCAGTACACGATACGTAGCTAGTGGCTTGAGAGTCTGTGTCCTGCCATTACGCACAGGGTACACAGTGATCCACATCTTGCCGTCATTATCATCTGTCCACATCTGCATATCACAGTGTTCACCCATGCTTACCCAATCATCCTCTGGGTATTCCCATATTATGTCTTGGTCGTTCATGCTACTAACTCCTCCTATTATTTATACTAATTCTGGGATATACCACGGGCCTAATGGTTTTGTCACCAAGTCATCTTTGTATATGCCCTCTTGTAACCACTCAGGCATAGACCTGTTCTTACTCCAACGTGCAAAGGACATCTTGTCACGCTTGTAGAACTGTCGATAGGCTATGATAGGCCAATCCTCATCTGTCTTGAGGTCATCGTGACCTGAGAAACACTGAGGGTGTGGTGTCTTTCTGCCCTGTGGTATATAAGCAACACCTTCATGAAGAGAGTCATAGTGTTTTGCACAGCCATGTTTCTTGCCATACCTGTGTGTATACTCATCGAGCATGGCATCATACAATAGCCAAGCATATCGGTAGTTAGCATTAGTCTCCATAGCCCACAGAGTACATGGATGCTTCTGATGCACAGGCTTGTACAGCCCACGCCTTTCCGCATACTCTGGCCTGTGATGCCACAGTGCAGTGCATAACATCTGTGCTTCTTCGAGTGGCATTTTTACTATGTGTTGGTCACACAGTGACTGTGCTATGTCTTTAGGGTCGTGATATAATATAAATCTATTCATGTCATTGTATCCTCAATGGTGCTTCGTGAATGTTTTCCATCCCAACATAATCGTTGGAAGGGTACTCTTTATTAAACAGAAACTCAACGTCACTGTCTGGGTGCTGACGCATTACTAATTCCATAGCAAAGATCGTAGCAGATTCCCAGTCTTGTACGGCAGGGTAAGTGTCATCTAACCTGACGACACTTTCCACACCATCAATGGCAACGCCTATTTCATATGCCATTACTGCCATACTATGCGGCTTTCCACGTAACTTCCATACCATTTGTTAGTATCTTAGTCATTTCATCGTCAGCTTTCTGAGCTTCACTAGTATGATACAATTTTCTTGCATCAAGATCTTTGAGAGTTAACTCAACCTTAGTACGTCTTACTCGTTTCTTGTTCAACAAGCCCATAGACTGTAGTAGTCGCACTCTGTATTGAATACGATATTCATATTCATTAAGCATATGAGCAATCTCTTTTATAGACATAGTAGAATAGTTCTCAAGAATAACCTCATCTTGTGGGTAGTAGTTGTATGTGAAAGCTTTAGCTCTGCCAAAGTGTACTACGTGTCTTGCATATAGTGATGGGTTAGTTTCTTTGATAGGTGTTGGTATAGTCATAGCTGGATTCTCCTCTGTTGCTATTGGGGTTGGTTTAATTCTAGTAGTTTTAAAAATTGCTTGTGTCATATTATGCTACCTTTCTATGTGCATATTTCTGTTTACGTAGTTTCCTACGCTCTTTCTTCCACTCATCTGAGTGCTTCTTAGTCTGTCCGACATCGGACACTCTAACCTTTATTGTCTTTTCAAGATTCATTCTCTCGTATCGCATTTCTATTATCCTCCTTGCGGTTACGTTTAGCCTTGCCACCCTTCTTAGGTGGTATGACTTTGGGTGATTGACGTTCCTGTAGCATAGCCTTTGCAACAGGGTTACGATGTATAACAGTTTTACGTTTCATCATGATCTCCATGTTCTGACTACCCAATATAGTATCAGTAGTTGTATTGTCAACTTAATAATTTCAGACCACTCAAATAACATCAGGCTATGCCATGCATCTCTCTCCAAGCTACCCAAGTGATAGCCTGAACATGATATGCTTTGTACTTAGTGCCTAGCTTTCTATTGATAGCCTTGGCTGTCTCTATGTATGCTCCACGAATAAGCTTGAACTCACCCTTGGTGACATTAGTTTTAGGGTCGGTCAGATTGTATCTGATGCCGTGATAGATATTCTTAGCGTGTCCATCTATGCAACAGCTATCTTCACCCATTATACATTCGTAGAAGGCTACAATCTTTTGCCCTGATAGTGTCTGTTTAACTTGTCCAACGTTGGACAGTTGAAGTATGGATAGTGCCTTAGTCTTCATCATACCATAGGTACATACCTTGACTCGCCAGACATTGGCAAAGGCATTGGTTGTGTATGCTTCGCATAGATTACGAGCATCCAGTATGTTACGATCCCACTTGTTATTCGGGGATAGTGCAGAGACTACGCCAACCACTTTCCACAGAGGTAGTCCAGTGTCCACAGCTATCTTATTACACTCTCGCTTGGCACGTTTGTACCATGCTACACCATTACGTATAGTCTCAGGTGATGCTCTGTTGAACATCTTCATTATGTTGTTAGTCATACATCTTCTCCACAATATTTATCCCATTCCTCTGGTGTAATACCAGTCTTGATAAACTCACGATCATCCAGACTTGCATCAGGCATTGCAGTACCAATGTTTTCACCATCACGCCATCGGATTATTTGCCAGTTAGTGACAGGTATCTCACGAGTTGTGATGTTACCAGTAAGCATTGATTGTTTAGCTATTCGCATTTTAACTCCATTTAATTTGTCCAACGTTGGACGTTTTCATTTATCTTACTACATATACATATAATAAAATAGTATTCGTAAAACACTCATACTATTTATATTATTGTATATAGTAGAGCTATCTCAGATAATACAATAAGCAATGTTACTATTATAAATAGTAGTGACAATAATGCCGCAGTATCAAGTAATAATCTAAATATCATGACGTAATCCTTTTACAATTATACAAGTATCCATCTATCTCGTACTCAGTGTCTAATATATCCATTGGTTCAGGCCAAGGGAAGGTGATGTACATAGCAATGAAGAACATTGCCATGCACAAGATTGCTATGAAGAAAGCTGTGATTTGTTCACGTTCAAGCATTGGTGATCACTTTCCAGCCAGCATCAGATACTGCTACATCATAGCTTGTTACCTTTGTTTTACCCTTTGGGGTAACATCTGATTTTGTCTCATACTGTAAGTAAACGTTTATGAGATTTACAATCTCCTGTGGATCTATATTGTGATCTTTACAGGTTGCCATAACTTGTTTCACAAGATCGTTGGCATTGGTAGGTAACTGAGCTTGTCCAACATTGGACTGTTCAACTTCGTTGGAAGTAGCTTCACTAGGATCAGTTGCCTTGTCTTCAGTTGAAAGCGTAGCTTTGTTAGCTTTACTCATTGCTAATTGCAATGCAGTGAGTGATGTATAACCCTTTTTGCTTTCAGCAATAAAGGCTTGGCAATCTTTCAGATTGTTATAGAACCACTTAGCTTCCGCTAACCTTCTACGGTCAATCTTCAACAGTCCACAGTCTTTCTTGGTACTGTTGTTTTGCTCTATCTGTGTCATCAGAAAGCCTAGTCTAACCCATAAACCCTGTGGGTTTTTATCTGAGCCATTGAACTGAGATACATTTACAATGTCTCTCTTGAACTGATTAGCATCCTTACGATCTCTGCTACGCAGTTCCTTTGCAATAGCTTGACCTTCGGTTTCGAGAGTACCAAGTTGATTTGTAGTATTTTCCATTTGTTTTATCTTTCTATCTATTACTGTTTATATAAGAGAATATTTAAGATCTCTCAGTAAACATGAGATCCTTAAATATTATCTTTATAAACTATAGTAATAGCTAGAGTTGTCAAGTTGTCTCGTGATGTGGCATGGTGTCGCACCTTGTTTGCTCAACACTGTGTGATGTCATCTGCCACCTTCTCGGTGGGGGTATAGTATAATTAGCATCGGCCTTGCAACACACTCTTAGTGTGGTATTCTTGCAACAACACTCATACTATTGTATGGCAACTGATTGCATATCACTTGTCACCTTCAACTAAGTAGTTGATTTTGTTACATATTCTATGGAATATGAAGGGTTGAGACACTTTTTTTGCTACAAAACAGAGAAACACCAAAGGTGACTGCTGGATTTGCCTCATATGACAGGGGTACGCATGGGCCACCCACCCCACGCTAGATACTATATACATATATCTACACAGATCTGGAAAATAGGGTGTTAACCACAATGTATATAGTCGAATACACACAATGGTTGGGTGAATTTGTGATCACATAATGTGGTATCTTTGCACGTTATTTTAATATAATATATTTTATGGGTTGACATGGTTTTGTAAATGTGTAAAACTATGTATAACACAACACAACACTTAAAGTGTTACATTAAAACTATATAATAGTTATAAATATATTATACTTATATGTAACACTTTAAATGTCTTTCAAAAAAGATTAGAATACACTATAAATGTAACACTTTAAGTGTTATATTTGTATTAATATAAATTAGGTATTGACATTGAAGAGAAAATCAGTAAAACTATACACAGACAAAGTATTAGAAACATTCTATGACATGCTATTACGTGGTAATGTAGATAATTTACATATACCGCATAGCGATGTCTTCTACGTAAGGGCAGCATGTGAGGCTCACTTCGGTGAGAAGTTTACTTTAGAGCGTATAGAGAACGCAATGATAGCTGAAGGCTGGAAAGAGAGATCATACAGTGACCCGAACTACCAAGACAAAACCAAAAGCAAAGTCAAAAGTAAATGAATCAGGTAATTACACTAAACCTGCCCTGCGTAAACGAATATTCAGTAGAATTAAAGCAGGCACTAAGGGTGGTAAAGCAGGTCAATGGTCTGCACGTAAGGCTCAGATGCTAGCTAAAGCATATAAAGCTGCAGGTGGCGGTTACAAAAGCTAGATGCCCTACTTACAGAGTAACATCCCATACTTCAAGGCATGGGTACGCAGAGAATATACATGTAATTTTGAACGATACCACGGTGAGTTCCTACATTGCATGGTAATAGCTGTGACGACTATGCCAAATAGATCACTGAGCTTCCAAGTCATCTTTACTGGTTGCGAATCAGATGATACAGACGAACCTAACGTACACGGTGGAGCAATGTGGGCGAGAATGCCTATTACTGCACTCGTAGGTGACACACCCGTAGAGGAGTGGGCAGAAGAGTTGCCAGCATACGCAGCACAGCCTTGGGATTGTATGTCACATGATCACTCAGTCTACGTGTTGAACAGGGCTACACCAGCCCCTTGGATGGCGAAAGTAGACGGTGAGTTCTATCCAGCTAAATACCTATTCACTGTAGACTACACAGGATCAGAGATAGCAGATGACCCTGCCCAACATAAACAGAGCCATGTATTAGAGCTAGTAGACGCAGGTAGCTACACAGGAAACATTGTAGCATTACCAAATAACAGAGTTAGAGTGACACATCCTGCGTGGTTTGAGACAGGAGAAGGTGCGCCAGACTTCAAACCTAGTCAGAGAGTATTTCACTCTAAAGATGATTTAGAATATGTGTGGAATACAGGTAGAGTATTTGATAATCTGTATAACGAGGAATAGTAATAATGAAGAAACCTCAAAAGTCATTAGCTAAATGGACTAAACAAGATTGGAGAACGAAATCAGGTAAACCTTCCGCTAAGACTGGAGAAAGGTATTTGCCTGCTAGTGCTATTAAGTCTCTATCTAGTTCTGAGTATGCAGCGACTACTCGTAAAAAACGAGAAGACACAGCTAAAGGTAAACAATTCAGTAAACAACCTAAAAATATAGCTAAGAAGACTAGCAAGTTCAGGAGAACATAAATGAGTATAACGTATAGAGGTGAAACGTTTGCAGGGTATAACAAACCTAAACGAACACCTAAACATCCTAAGAAATCTCATGCAGTTCTTGCTAAAGAAGGATCAAAGATTAAACTTATAAGATTTGGACAGCAAGGCGTTAGAGGAGCAGGAAAAAATCCTAAAACAGCAAAAGATAAAGCAAG
>Ga0115555_1002252_pt1 | contig 12937 bp, 9 predicted proteins | sample COGITO_mtgs_1104_2_FD_87285 | JGI IMG/M metagenome (GOLD analysis project Ga0115555, IMG submission 87285) | Pelagic marine microbial communities from North Sea - COGITO_mtgs_110407 | ecosystem: Environmental > Aquatic > Marine > Epipelagic | place: Germany:Helgoland, sampling site Kabeltonne... | reverse complement strand
ACTATTAGTAGAGTACTGCGACGAGGCGAAAACGAGAGGCGAAAACGAGCAGCACTCTTTTTGAGGGCTTCTGCGGGAGGAGACGAAGGCGAGGAGAACGCGAGTCTTTCGGCGGGAGAAGAACAAGAGAGCGCGGAGGTCGTTGTCCCGGCGAGGAACTACGACGACGACGTGGACGACGACGAGGAGCCAAACTTTGGGGTGAAACCGCCCGAGTTGGCGACTTTTCACCGAAAGACGGCGTTGTTTGCCATTTCGGTTGGATTCGCAGTTTTTTACGGATTTCCTAAACCGGACGTGTTGACCTCGGAAGCGTGGCAACTGTTGGCGATCTTTTCGGCGACTATTTGCGGGTTGGTTTTGAAGCCGCTCCCGGTTGGCGCGTGGGCGTTCGGGGCGATGACGGTCAGTTTGTTGACGAAAACGTTGACGTTTGATCAAGCGCTATCGTCGGTATCGAACCAGGTTGTTTGGTTGATTTTAGTCACCGCGTTTTTTGCTCGAGCGTTTGTCAAGACTGGCTTTGGCGATCGATTGGCGCTGTTGTTCGTCTCGGTCGCCGGGCAATCGAGTTTGAGGTTAGCGTATGGATTTCAATTAGCGGAGGCGTTGTTGTCACCCGCGATGCCGTCGACGACAGCCAGAGCGGCTGGCGTATTCATTCCAGTCATTAAGTCTTTAGATCCGAGGACGCAGGAGTTTTTAATCGGGCAGCAGTTGCAAGGCACCGGGGCCACGTCGGCATTTTTAATGTCCGGCGCCGCGCAGAATTTCTTGTGCATGCAAATTGCCATCGGTATGGGCATTCCATTCGTCAACCCATTCAACGAGTGGGCAGTTGCGGCATTCGTTCCCGCGTTTATATGCATGATGGTCACTCCGTTGATCGTGTTTATCGTCGATCCGCCTTTGTTGAACGCGACGCCGAAAGCGCCCATGGAAGCGGCGAAGAAGTTACAAGCCATGGGTCCGTTAGCCGAGATTGAGAAGCGCATGTGTTTGTCCTTAGGGACGACTGTATTTTTATGGATCTTTGGTGCTCCGCTCGGGATCGCCGCTGTCGTGGCTGCCATGACTGGTTTATGTTTGATGCTCATCAGCGGCGTTTTATCCTGGGACGACGCTTTAGAGCAAAAAGGCGCGTGGGACACGTTGATTTGGTTTGCCATCTTGATTGGCATGTCGCAACAGTTGAACGATTTAGGCGTCATCGAATGGCTCTCTGGATTTGTTCGCGATTTTCTCATCTCGTGGAACTTAGTCGGTACTTCCGCTTTTGTCGCGTTGCACTTGGCGTACTTTTTAAGCCACTACATGTTCGCTTCGCAATCCGCGCACGTCGGCGCTTTGTACGGCGCCTTTTTGACCATGATGATTGCCGGAGGTGTGCCTCCTAAATTAGCAGCCATCTCATTAGCTATGAATACGAACACTTTTGGTGGCTTAACGCACTACGCGAGTGGTCAAGCCGCTGTATATTACGGGTCCGGTAAGATTGGATTGGAGAAATTATGGAAGCAAGGCTTATACGTCAGTTGCGTCCACGCGTTTATTTGGAGCACGGTGGGTATGGCCTGGTGGTCCGTCTGCGGCATATTTTGATTAGAGAATTATTATATTAAGAAGAGGAGGGGAAAACGTATATAAAATTAGAGCGAGAAGGAACATTTATATAATAGAGTCATCGGCGAAAGAAAAATACCAGGTACACACACACATAAACACACTAACAATTACGCCAGTGGATCGTCCGGACACCCCGGCGCTGTCGTATCCAAATCGCAATCCCCGAGCGGCACGAACCTCTTGTTAATCGCCGCGTTCGCTTCCACCGCTTTGAACCCTTTCAACTTAAACTTCCCTTTGTTATACGACTCTTTGAATACCGTCACCACAAATGTCACCTCACTCGTGCCTTCAGGAATCTCCTCGTCGATTTGCGCCAACACAACCCTCGACGTTCCGGTTTCGTTATTCGTCGCCGCGGAGTTCCCGTCGTAATCGTCGATGAATCCAAACACGTTCGCCGCGGAGACTTTTTTCTTGCTCTTTGCTGTTGCAGTGAATAACACGCACATGGCAGATTTCTTCGAGGGTAAGTATTGATTCGGCGGGCACTCCGCGGGTGTGTACGATAGATTCGTCAGTTCAATTTCCGATTGAATCGCGAGTGCAGGGTTGGTGTCTCCGTAGTGTTTGAGGAACATGGACGTCGATGCAACGCCGAGGAGTGCGGTTCTTCTTCTTCTTCTTTGTTGACTGTTGTTGTTGGCAGTTACATTTTCATCATCATCATCCTTCTTCTTCGCGCGGCAGCACGGTCTGCTCGAACCACTTTTCCGTCGCGTGCTCTCGAGACACCGTCGTTTAAACACCGAAGCGACAGATGATGATGACACTGATGGTGATACTAATTGAGCATGCATACTCTCTTTCGTAGGAGATAGAGAAAGAGAGGTTAAAGTCTGAGGGAAAAAGATATCCATTATATCCATTACGCAACACTCTTCGAACACGTTTCTGCTCTCGTCGAAAGAGTGTATACGCGATGACTGTTTGTACCACCGTTTACTCCGCGACCGCGCGAACGAGCGAGTTTTCGTCTTTTTCGTTCTTTAATGATAAAGATGATGCGTTGAGGAGGAGGAGGAGCAAAACGAAGCATCATCATCACATTCAACAGAAGCATTTTCAACGGATGAGCGCAAAGAAGAAGAAGAAGAAACTATCGACGACTGCGATGACTTCGAGAACGACAGAGGAGGGAAAAGAGAGACGAAAGAGCTGCTCTTTGCCGACGACGACGAGGAGGAGGAAAGGCGGTGGCTCGTTTTGCGCGTTGGAGGCAAAGTCTCATTCAACGACGAGAAACGACGAAGATTCCTCGGCAGAAGCGAAGAGCTGCTTCGTCTCCGAGAATACGAGAGGACGATGTTTACGGAAACGACGACGGTCGATCGTTCTTCTCCAAGTAACTTCCTCGATGGCTGCACTTATGAGCAACATTTCAGAGGAGAAGGTGTTTGCGGCTTCCTCTTCTCCCGAGGATGTGCCGAAGGAGTACGCGGAGAAACTTCGCTCGGCGTGCGAACTTCTCTTAAAATCGATCGAGTATGAACGCGCGCACCCGTCCGCGAGCGTTTCCGAACGCTTCGCCGCCGCCGACCCGGCGAAGCAAGCGGTGAAAGAGTACATCCAAACTTGGCAAGGACGACCGGAGACGAGAGATTTAGAGACGAGCGTTATTACCGGAGAAGTTTTGAGAGAGTTGGCGAGGTATTATAAGAAAAACGGCAGTCAAGTCGCTTTAGACGCCGAGTTGAGAGACGACGTCGTCGTGCCAAAGTTAAACGAGGTTCTGAACATGTTACCGGCGAAAGCGCCGACGCTCGCGGAGAGAGTTTTAGGGATTTCGACGAATTCGTCTAATAAGGCGAATTAGAGTACTACTGCTCCTCGTTAACGACGAATGTAAGTCGGCCGCTCGCTCTTCGCTCCCCTCGTAAAGAGGCAACTGCATCTCTTTGGAAGCCACACAATTTACTACTCGAAAGAGAAATAAATGCCGGCGCCTGGCCCGAAGGACGGCCACGCCTCTCGAGCGTCGAGGGATTTAAAGCTCACCCGTGGCGCGTCTGCAAAATCGAACGGGTTTAAATACGGCGGCGGAGGTCGTGATTTGGACCACGGAGGAGGACAAGGAGCAGGAGGCGTAAGAACGGGAATTTCCAACTCTCTTCGTGACCAACGGAGTCGGAAAGCGTTACAGAGGAAGTTCTTCGAGCGGAAACGGAAGCGAGAGGAAGAAGAAGAAGACAAAGAAGAAGAAGAAGAAAGAAAAGACCGTTTTACTACGCGCGACGACGACGAAAACTTCGACGACGAAACGAAGACGAAGAAGAAACGACGGAGATTGGACGAGGAAAGTGAAGGAGAGAAAAGAGAGAAAGAGGAGGAGGCAAAAGAGGAAGCGGACGCGGTGACGAGTTCGGATCCGATTTCAACGAAAAAAGAGAGTAAAATACTAATAACGTTTCCGTGGTTGTGCGACGTTTGTTTTGAAGGAGAAGGAAGGAAAGTCGTCGCGCAATCGGAGCATCAGAGGAACGATCATTTGAATTCGAAGAAGCATAAGAAGAATTGCGAGAAGCGACGCGGGAGGGAGTTGTTGCGAACGATGTTCTTCGCGGAGAAGAAGGAGACGACTTTAGGGACTTGATGATACGGTTTGTTTGTTAGAGAGATGTGTATTATTATTATATGCGCTGCAATTACTATATACTATTATTACATAGGCTATGAAACGAGTCACTACGGATCACCGTCTCCGTCTCCAAATCCTTCATCTTCTCGTTGGAACGTTTTCGCCTTCGCGATACATTTTTCGGCGTTTCCAACGTCGCACCACTCGACGCTCGCATCTTCTGCGTCTAAAGCCACGTTTCTGAGCAGAGCGTATTCAAAGTCCCTCTTCCCGTTTTCGTACGCGTTGGGTTCGAACGCCGGAGACGAAAAATAGCTGAAACTTTCCCCGGTTTGCGCTCGGTAACTGTAACTCGTGAAATCGAAGCCCCAGACTTGGATGTATTTACACGTTCGTTTGGCCAACGCTAACGTGAGCAACGCGGATGGGGGCGCTTGGTGACGCTGCAAGTGATGTTCATCCGCGGTTGAAGAATGCGAAGAAGATAACAACTCCTTCTTCACGTCGTTATACTTTTCGATAAACGGCGCGATGATATCGGGACTCATGATATCCCAGTCGTCCTCGGGGAACTTGGTCTTCAACAACGGAAAAAGTTCGTAACTTTCCGCGCGCCAAAGTAACAACTTAGTGTCTTTGAACTTCCTCAAGCGCGGATTTTTCGGGTCGACTAAATCTTTTCTTTCGATTAAAGTCTCCGCGGCGTCGCGGTCCAGCACGCGAAAGGTTGTGCGCAAACCCGCGACGTCTTTATACTTCGCGCCAGTCGGCGCCAAGTCTATGCGGAATATCTGGTCGATGTGCACATCGAGCACCTCGCCAGGCTTCGTTCTTTGCATGCTCCCCGAAGATCCAACAATAGCGCACGTGTTAAACATCATCTCCCCGTTTGTGTTGCGATCCATCCCGAGTTCGTCCACCTCCGGCAGCGGTAGTTTCGAGATGAACGAACGTTTAATCAAAGGCTGATCGCCTTTTTCATCCTTCACGTGCGAGGTCCATTTTTGCACGTTTCTCCATCCCTTTTCATCTTCAACGACGTCTTTCGATAACGTCAAAGCCGCCACGGTTCCCCCCGCGTTCATCAAACTATATCTATCTTTGCTCTCAAACGAACTCAAATCATCCCTCTCGCACATTTTCCCGCTAAACCCAAACTTACACTCGCACACGTCCGGTTTCACGCACTCCCCGTGAAACGAACACTCCTGTTCACACGTCGCCCACTCGCACGCCTCTCCCACCCACTTCTCGCTCTCGCACACGCACTTTTGCTCTAAAAATCTAAACTCGCCTCGCTCGCACCGCACGTCGCACGTCTGTCCGTACCACCCCTCGTCGCACAGGCAAAAGTTCGGATTCGTGCACTTCCCGTGTTCTGCGTTGCACTTCACCCCATCCTCTTCCTCGCACACCGGTACGTCGCACGTTTCGCCTTTCCACCCGTTCTCGCACAAGCAGTACCCGTATTGGCACACGCCGTGCGGGGCGCACTGGCGCGCGCACATCGCGTCTCGGCATTTGGCACCTCCGTAGCCTCTTTCGCACGTGCATTTCGTCGGGGAAGACGTCGAAAAAGAAAAGTTCTCGTCCAAATCGAAGTCGTCGCATCGTTCGTGACTGAGGACGATCTTGTTGTTGTTTTGAAAGGTGTTGCTCTCGTCCTCGTGCATCGTCATCTTCGTCATGAACCGATTGGAAATCTGCCAACTCGTCCACACGGAAAGCGCGAGGAACCACACGAAGTAGAGCGCGAATCGCTTTCTAAAAGTCGTCTCACCTCCTCGACGATGACGACGGTGGTGGTACTTTTTCAAATCGTCTTTTTCACCTCCTCCCATTATTAGTATCACGACGACTTTAATAAGAGCAGCGAGAAAGCCATTGTTGTTGTTCAAGAAACTGCGTAAACCTGCGGAGAACTCATTCGTTGTTTTTGGGGAGATTTTGAAACCATTTTGGAGACAAAAATGCTCATTTGAAAGCGCTTTGAGAAGACAAAGAAGACAACCAAGAGGCACGCTTTGCCGTTCCATCTCTCTCTTTATAATCGTGTGTCGTTCTTTCGCTCTCGTCAAAGTAGTTGTTTTTGATTTCGAACGAAGATATACACGCAACAACACGTTTTCCTGGAACAACTAAAAGATGGCGAAATCATCATCCATAAGCGGAATGCGAAAACTGGTCGTCGCGGCAACGCTGACGGTCTTCACCTGTTCCCAAGGCTTACTCATGGAAGCGTCAAAAGTACAGGGCAAATATCCGTACAATTCCGCGGTCGTCCCGTTACTCTCGGAACTGGTGAAACTGATCTTATCGATTTTACTGTTACGCAGAGCGAGAGCACGAGACCCGGCGGGAACGATCATGACCACAGACGTGAAGTCCGTGATGTTGTTCCCGATACCATCGATCATATACGTGATGCATAACAACGTGCAGTTTTACACGATGGCGTACGTGGACGCGGCGACGTACCAGATTTTAGGGAACTTGAAAATCGTGACGACAGGTATATTGTTTCGGTTTGCCTTGGGGAGATTGATGACTCGGACGCAATGGATCGCGTTGTTGTTGTTAACGGTTGGCGCGACGGTGAGTCAAATATCCGGGTGCAAAGGGGAGACCTTGTCGGCGCCGATGGCCGGGTACGCGTTAGGCGTTTTGAGCGCGTGTTTGAGCGCCACCGCGGGGGTGTATACCGAGTTTTTGTTGAAGAAGAACAACGACAATTTGTATTGGCAGAACGTGCAGTTATACGCGTTTGGGGTGGTGTTTAACGGTTTGAGGTTAACCTGGGACGATTTCTTCGGCGAGAATAGCGGAGGGAACTGGTTGTTCGATTGTACGAACGGGTTTACCGCGATCACGTGGTTAATCGTGATTAACTTTTCGTTTAGCGGATTATTCGTCTCGTGGTTGCAAAAGTTTGCGGACACGATCGTTAAAGTCTACGCGACCAGTTCGGCGATGTTGCTCACCGCTTTGTTGAGCGTTTCCTTCTTCGGATTAGAGCCGAGCTTGCAATTATTTTTGGGCATCACCATCGCGTGTTGCTCGCTAGTCTTATATTTCATGCCTCCGGATTTGCCGAAAGAGAAAGGCATGGGTGTTTTGCCAGTCACGAGCGGCGGTGGTGTTAATGGTGATGGCAATACTAGCGGTAGCGCGTACGGCGGCGGCGCCACGCCGAGAGGCGGCGGCTCCGGCGGCGACAAGCTGAACTAAGATTACTCTGTATACGTAGCGTTATTAAAAAAAGAGATTAAAAGAAGAGGTTGCTCGATAAAAGGTTTGCGTGTTGTAATAACGATGATGACATATGATTGTCGCATATGTGTGTGTGTATTCTTCTACTCGTTCTTCAAAACGTTCTTCCATCGAAAAAGAAACCAGAAAGCCGTTCGCTCTCGCTTCGACGAAAGCGTTCGTTCTGCGCAGCGCACGAAAAGGAAGATTTCCTCCTTCCTTTCGCTTCACTTTTATCCACGAAAATCATCCATCGCCATCGGATATAATCGCTCAAAAATGTTTTCCATCTCTGCCACTCCTGTCGTCGTTTCTGCGTCCAGCGCGAACAAGGTATACGATTCTGTTCCCGTCGTTCTCTCTCTGTTTTCCTTTTTTATTTGCTTTCTTTGCCTCGAAGCGCTTCGCTGTGCGAAGGTTTGTGTTGTTTCTCTCTCTCGCGCGGATTGATTTTTCCCAAGCAGGGGAATCCCAGGTGGCAAAAGCATGGATCGTCATCGCGCGATCTTTCACGCGTCCCCTTTACCTCTCCTTTTTCGCGCGCGTCTCTTCGCGACAGAGACAGCGGAGGATTTCTCCTTTTCTCGTTTATTCTCTTTTCTCGACGAAATGAAGCGGCGTGCGATGATATCCTCCCACCGTCTGCCACTTTTACCGGGAAGAAGACGCGCAAAAGATAGGTTTGGGGTTTCAGGAAAAAAATACTCACTCTTCTCTCTCTCTCTCTCTCTCTCTCTCTCTTTATTTTCATCATCATCCATCGCACGACGAACACAAAACAGAACACCGCGAAGAAGGTTGTCTCGAAGAACAACAACAACACGGTCGCGAAGAACGCGGCGTTGTTGGCGGCGACCATCGCCACCATCTCTTCTTCCGGCGCCGCGTTGGCGGACGACATCGAAGACGTGTACGCCGCCACCTACGCCAAGGGCCGAGACGGTTTTGGCGTCAGATCGCCGCAAAGACAAGCGGTTGACGTTAATCTGTCAAGAAAGCAAGCTGCGCCGAAGCCGAAGTTCGTGAAGCCAGTCAGAGAGGAAGCGCCGAAGCCGGCGAAGAAGGAGTCGTCTGGCGGCGGCTTCTCTTTGCCGTCGATCTCTTTGCCGTCGATCTCTTTGCCGTCTTTCGGTGGCGATGCGCCGGCAACTGCTGATGAGTAAGCTATTTGCGATTTATATATAGAACATAAGAAGACACTTGTGCTGTTGTAATTATGCGAGGATTCGTATGTGCTGATGGTACAATTTTACTTTTACTTCAGCGCTACTTTAAGTTCACTTCTTGAGCGCCTTCTTTTTCTTCTTCTTTTTCTCTCTTTCGTCGTGATCATCATCCCCGGCGATGGAACTTTTTCGTTTCTTCTTGCCTTCATCGTTAGTACTACTGTTCGTTTTTTTCGCATCATCGAGCGCTTTCGCGATGCGTTCTAACGCTTGAACAGTCTTTTGACTCGGTTGCGGCGCTCTTTCTTTTTGCGTTTCGATGGCGTTCTCAATCGCCGCTTTGGCTTTTTGTGAAAACACAAAACCTTCGGCGTGGCGTCCAATCGCTTCGAAAACGTTTGCGCACATCTTGGAAGTGTCTGCGCGTCGACTTTGGTTTTCGACGTCTGCTTTGACGGCGTTCGCCAGCGATATCTCACACATCGAGTTCACTTCTTCCGCGGAAGGAATCGACGGGTCTCTTTGCTTACAGGAAAAGATTTGAAAGAGCAGTTGTAACGACTCTTGCCGCAAGAACTGCGCGCGAGCGCTATCGCCTAAATCGCACAACGAAGCGAGTTCTTTGGAAGACGATGCCAACACGTTCGGAGAAAGCTTTATGAGCTCGGCAAAAAACGGCGCGCGCAATCGACTGGTTTTCTTTTCAAACTTTTCCGTGATTGCCGTTTTGTAAATCTCAGCGGCGCTTTCGCCGTCGCCGTTACTCTCCATGACTTTGGCGATATATGCGCACGCTACGGCAGCAGTCTTCGCGAAACCTTTCGCCGCGTCGCTATCGCGTCCAGCCCCAGCGCCATTATCGGCGACATCGATCAACTGTGTCAAGATTTCGTGAATATCTTTTCTCGTACCGGTAACCATCGCTGCGTGTTTGCACGCGTGTTTCGTCAAGACGCTATCGATTCTTTGCGCGAGTTCCAAGAACGATTTTTCCATCGGGTTACTCTTAAACCGTATTCGAGCGTTTCTAGAGGCGCTGAGTAACCGTGGAACGATGATTTCAGGAAGAAACTTTGAGCTCGGCTGCGACTTTGCAAAGAGTTCGAGAAGCGATAAAGCTCGAAACTTGAAATCTGCAGCGGCAACTTTCAAAGCTTTCTTGCGCGAAAGCTCCTGTCTTTTCGCTCTGAATGCGTCGGCGAGAAGTTTATCGGTGGCAAACATTTGTTCGTCCGTAAAATCATCCGAGTCGGAATCGTCGGAGTTGTCGTCATCTTCTTGAATTTTCAGTGCGGCTTTGCGAATGGCTTCAATCGCGCCTTCGTTCGCTTCCGTGTCCATACCAGCGTCTGAATCGTTCTCATCGTCGTCTTCGTCTGAATCATCATCGCTACTCGAGGAATCGTCGTCGTCGTCGTCGTCAGAGTCGTCTTCTTCTTCGAGCATATCTTCATCGTCGGAGTCGTCATCCTCATCGTCATTCTCATCGTCGTTCTCGTCGCCGCGCTTCCCGGCACCCATGTTCTCCACGACGTTGAGAATATCTTCGATACCTCGATCGGTGATTTTCCCAGACACGCCTTTAAAAGTACGTTCGGTGACGTCGCGCAATAACGCGGACGGTTGCGCGAGAAATGCAATCAATAAATCGTTGAGAACGTCCATCGGCTCCAAATCGTTCTCTTCCTCTTCGTCCTCCTCCAGTGTTTTCTTCGTCGATTTTTTCTTGGTTGTCTTTTTCTTCTTCGGCGGCTGGAGAAGCTCTTCGACGCATCGAGGAATATCCTCGACGATCGACGTGAACTGCTTCGGATCAGACACGTGTAAAACGATTAAAGTTTTAAGCAGCGGAATAATCGACGTCGCGACACCGCTTTCGTCGGCTTTTTGCTTTTTTTCGCAGAGTTTCAAAGCATTCGCAAGATTTTTGCGGGCGTCTTTCGCTCGCGCGCTATTCGGAATAACGTCCGTCACCGAAGCGTCGGCGTCGAATTTTAACACCGCTTCGCACGCTTCCGAGAGCGCATCGAATTTTTCTTCTTCTTCCTCGTCCTCTTCGTTTGCTTCGTTGCCTTTATCTTTATGATTTTTACCGTTCTTAGTATTTTGACTTTGTTGCTTTTTCTGCTGTTGCGTGCGTCCGCGCGATCGAATGTTCGTCAATAAGATGCCAAGTAAACGCGTCGAAAGTGCTCTTCTGAGCACATCGGGACAATCTTCTATGTTTTTACCCAAGACTGTCTTTGGCAGTTGTTTCTTGGACGTGGAATAGAACGCGTGGAACAAGCAAAAATGCAAAACGTCCAAACGATCGTTCGGCGATAATGCCGACGTAATCGAACACATTTGTTCTAGCGCCCATAACCGTTTGAAATCGCGACTGTTTTTCTTTTTCTTTTCCTCGTCGTTATCATCGTTTTCGTTCTCGTCGTCACTCTCGTCTTGTGTCGCCAAATCTGATTTCTCCAAGATTGTTTCTCTCAACTCTTCGCAATACGCTTTCGCTTCCTCTCTCGTTAATCCAGCCAATAACGTGGAAATCCCACTCGATTTCGCCAACTGCTTCTCAAATCTGTGAATGCCAACCTTTCTCAACGCCGCCACGATCGCCACGCGTTTCTTTGCGCTCGTTTCTGAATGTTTCGCGCACCTCGCGATGGCTTTCAAGCAATCCGTGCTGCAAGCGTGTAAATAATTCTCCGGTTTGGCGCAGTTCGAAACTAAACATTTAATAAAGTTTGGCGACGTGAACAACTTCGCAGTCTCCGATGCCGTCGCGTTTCGCAACAGCATCGAAAATATGCGAAACCCGAGGTACTTTCTCTGATGCGATGGCGCTGTAAACAACCCGTTCTCGCAACACGTCTCCCACAACGCCTCCAATCGAGTCAAGTTGCTTCCTGCTGATATTTTCGTCGTCGCTCCCGCTTTGTTTCCTCCTTTTTTATCGTCATCACTATTACTTCTACACGCTTCGCATAAAATCTCCCAAATAGGGTGCACCCTCGGGTGCGCGTGCGGACACTCCGCCAAAGCGTGACTCACTTTCTTCAAATTCTCGTACGCGAAAAACGAATCCTCTTTCGCAGAAGATGAAGAGGAAGAAAATTTAGGCACGACGCTCTGCGCTTCCTTACACCTCGCCGGTAAGCATTCGTACAAACTATACGCCAACCACACGGTTTCAATCGTTGTTTTCCCACTCTGCTCTCCGACGTCTGTCACGTCTCGACTCACCCACGCCTGCGCTTGCGGACACTTCTCCAGCGCCTCCCTCGCCAATCGAAACGGATCTTTCTCGTGCAACCCTTCCTCTTGTTTACTCAAACTCAGCGCGAGTTCAATCATAACTTTCGCCGCGCTTTCGCTCAAATACGCTTTCGTGTTGCTAATCCTACAAATCTCCGCGAACAATTGGGAACTCAAATCGACGATTCGTTCTCGCTCTTCCTCCAGCGTCGTCCATTTTTTTCGCTTGTTGTTGTTGTTACTACTACCACTACCACTCATCATCTCCTTTTTCTTCTTCTTCGCTTCCAAGGACACTTCCTTGGCCACCAGCGCTCTCGCCAGCGCCGCGTTCCCGAATAATTGTCCGATCAAAATATCTCTCGCTTCCGATCCTTTCGTGCTCTTCGTGATTGGTTCCAATCCTTCCTTCAGAAATCGAAATCCATCTTCCACGGAAATCGCATCCAGATGCGTCATCGCGCTCGTAAACGCCACCGCGAACCCTTGCCTCGCCCCGGCGCGTCCAGACCCGAGACCTCGCGTTAAACGTTTCATGGAATATTCAACCACCGCGTCGAGCTTAACGTTGTTTTTATCATCGTCATTCGTAATACTACTCGTGGTATTGTTTTGCACCAAAAACAGTTCTTCCGAAAGAGAGGCGGCGGCGGTGCATCTCGTCTCCGCATCGGTCGACGCCAAGTCCCAGAAGCGCTGGAGGATTGTCGCCGGGACCAACGAGGTCGAGGAAGTGTTGTTCGCATTATTCGACGTCGATTTTGTCTTCTTCTTCGTCGTCGTCGTCCCCGATGCGCCTCCCATTATTATTATTATTATATACTACTCTCTCACAGAGAGCACGCAGAACAACTCCAACGAAAGCAGCGCGTTTTTTGTGTGCGCGTGAGCGTCAGTCGTCTTTTTTCAACGCGAAAGAAAATGTCTCAACGCCATCAAAAATCAGTCGCTCAAGTCGTTTCGGATCCTTTTTATTCGCACCACGAAAAAGTCGCTCATCCATTCATCCGTCGATCCGTCCACCTGGGCACCCCAAAAGTCTGCAGAAAAGCAAACAAAATTTTTTTTT
>Ga0115555_1002247_pt1 | contig 12943 bp, 10 predicted proteins | sample COGITO_mtgs_1104_2_FD_87285 | JGI IMG/M metagenome (GOLD analysis project Ga0115555, IMG submission 87285) | Pelagic marine microbial communities from North Sea - COGITO_mtgs_110407 | ecosystem: Environmental > Aquatic > Marine > Epipelagic | place: Germany:Helgoland, sampling site Kabeltonne... | reverse complement strand
TGAAGAAGGGCCGCATGCGATCAACCGTGCTGATTTTGTAGTACGTTTCGCCGCCGATGGTCACTTCCTCCCCGGAAGTTGCGGTGGTTGAAGTGTGAAAGGGCTGTGCCCCAAGGTATACGGGTGTGCTGTTTTTCAAGTCGCTCATTTCAACGTGATAGTTGGTTGTCGTGTGACCGTTCGCCCTTCTGCATCCTTCCCGCAGCGAACATGATCAGGTTGCTGTGCATTTACAGCAGAGCGAAAATAAAGCCCGCAAATGGAATTCACCACATCAATTGGGAAGATGCATTGTTAATTCAGCTATTTCCTTTGTTTGTGCGGGGATTTCGGTGAAAAACAAACTGAATTCCGGATCGCTACACAGGCGATAAAGGGGAAATAAAAAAGGGAACCGCAAAGTTCCCTTTTTCTTTTTGATTTGATTGCGTCTTAGTCTTCAACACAACGCACGCTGCACCCGGTAACGGACCAGTATGAGCCGCTCGCCATTTGGTCAGTTGAATTTCCAAGTTGGCGGTAGTTCGTGCTGACTGGCGTTGCATCTGTCTCTGTAGCACTCCAATAAGCCCCCCAAATGTTGTTGCTGTAATAATTGCCGTCAGGCCAGGCATGACCACCGCCAATGCCGCCAAACCCAAAGAGATCTTCTCCGTTTCCGTTGCCAGACCAGCTTTCGGTTGACTTGAGTACAGCCCCCATGCGCTCTCCGTGCCCAGCAGCATACAAGAATGATTCCATCTCAATCCAATCGAGTTCGGTCGGAACATGCCAACCCGAAGGACAAATACCGCCGTTGATTGTGCTTGTGGCTGCGAACCCATTGTACAAGTGTCCGTAGTTGTTGTAAATAAAATCGCTATTGTTGTAATTGGTTCGTGCCGGAGTTGCCAGGTTGGGGAAGTTGCTACCGTCTTCGTATGGGATTTCAGATCCATCTTGAAAAACCGTTGTCCGAAGGTTTTCTGCAAACCAGCACTGTCCACCAATGGCCACCACCGGATAGCTGTAGGAGTCGAACGAAACGCTTGACTCGCAGTCAGCCGTGCTCACTGAGGGGTCATAAACGCAGCCACCGTCGTCAGATTCTGCGGATGCATCATAGTTCAATGCACTTGGGTCGGTGCAACCGGAGCAGGACTCATAGTCGCACGAACCATCATCTACAATGGCATCGGCATCATAATTGCAAGCGTTTGGATAGGTGCAACCTTCTTCTTTGCTGCAACTTGACAGGCCCAAGAATAAGGCCATGAAGAGTAGGGGAGTTATTCTTTTCATGATGCAAAACTAGTAATGGAAGAGACGCTTTAAACGAAAAGTATTCATTGCGGTTTTTTCACAGAGGTCGCTTCACACGTGGACGCACAAAATGGAGGATTGGGTATTTTTGGGCTGAACATGAATCAAATGTGCAGATGAAGCTTCAACCCGAGCAGACCCTTTCTATTTTTCCCTATCGAGCGGAATTCAAAGACGACTTTTTCGAGTTGAATGCGGAATGGCTGGAAGCGTACTTCCTTATTGAACCATATGACCTGGAGGTGCTGCGGAATCCTCAAGAAATGATCTTAGACGAGGGGGGGGAGATTTACGTTGGGGCGATTGATGGTGACGTTGTGGCCACATTTGCGCTTACCCCTCGGCAAGAAGGTGTCATGGAACTCAACAAGATGGCTGTGCGCAAGGATCAGCGGGGAGCGGGCATAGGGAATCAGCTGATGGATTATGTAATTGCTCGGTGCCGCGTTCGCGGCGTGCGGACCCTGGAGTTGTACTCCAATACCAAGCTTGAGAATGCCTTGCATCTGTATCGGAAATATGGATTTCTAGAAATTCCAATGCCCACAGATTGTGTGTACGATCGTGCCAACATTCGCATGCAACTGGTTCTGTGAGTAACTTGTCCGCACGATAACACGTGCAAAAACGATAATTATGACGACTCTCCGATCACCCTTTATTCTCCTTTTCTCGTGCATGGCCATTGCCTTTGCAAGTTGTGACACTGCAAAAACGGATGTTTCTGCTACATTCGATGCGAATGTGGCCACAGCAGCGCATGTATTCGCGGATTTTCAAGCGGAAGACGACCACTTTTTCACGCACTTTGCGGAAGATGCGTACTGGGCTGGAACCAGCCTGAATGCTCCGGATTCCATCGCGTTAGCCGATGTTGCTCCTAAATACCGTGAGCTGTGGGGGAAGTACGATTATACCTTGACAGAAGAAGCCAATTTCTTGCCTGGCGTCAATCCAGTTTCCAAAGAAACCGATGGATCCGTTCGGGGCTATTTCAAGTGGAACATCACCAAGGCTGCCACGGATAGCACAGAGCAAAAATCGGTGAATGTGAAGGTTTATGAGTCGTTTGATTTCAACGCCGAGGGCAAGATTGTGTGGACACAAGTCTACGCCAACATGCAAGCGGCATACGCCGCACTAGAAGACTGAATCACATCGTGGTGTTGGTCAGGCCCTCAATGCGTGCAAAAGGCGCCGTCGGGCCACGGGCAACGACGCTTCGCGAAGCGGAAAGGTGTAGCTCATCCGAGCCAAATACACGGCGGGATTGGGCCAATTGGGGAATTCCCGCGTGAGGCGCAATTTCATATGCTCAAAGGACTCATTTAAGGACTTTTTGACCCGCTCAACAGGGTCCACTTTCATGCGCACGTGAGGCTCTCCGTTGATCAGGATGTTTGATTTCGAATAGCGATAATTGTCCACTGTTTTGAGGCTTTCATCGTAGACAAACAGATACCCTTCGTCGCGGTACAAAGGCTGCACCCCAATGGGTTCCAAATCGAGGTGTTCTTCGACAATTTCGTAAAGGTTGCGACCATTGGCCATGGCTTTTTCGATTTGAGGAATCGCGAACGAGAGCAGCTCGTCCAGGTAGTCTTGCAATTCAGGGTGCGCGGTAAAATGCTCGTAAATCATGCGGCGGCTCGAAAAATTCAGTCCTTTGAGCGATCCGCGTAGTTTTTTTTGCCAGTCTTGCTGCTCGGAGCGAAACGATTGCAAGTCCCGATGCTGTTCGATGAGGTTGGACAGGCCCGGGTAAATTTTGACTTCGCGAAAATCCCGTTCCACTTGTTTGAGCCAAGCCAACAATACGTACCGCTTGTATTCGGCATCGAGGATGCCACCGGTCAACCAGTCGGAAGGAAGTTCTTTTCGAGTCATAGTTTAATTTACAAAAAATATCAATTCAATCGGCAGGGCTTGGGGGGTGTCTTGGTAGGAAAGAACTATTTTGGCCGCATGAAACCACTGCACGATTGGGGCCTTTTGATATTGCGTTTGGGAACAGGAGGGCTGATGCTCCCGCATGGATGGTCCAAGCTGAATCGTTTGATCGAAGGACTCGGAGCAGCCGAAGGTGTGAAATTCTACGATTGGCTTGGCCTTGGTTCGACGGCTTCTTTGTGCCTGACGGTTGTTGGAGAACTAGTCGCCCCAATTTTGGTGTTGATTGGATGGAAATCACGCTGGGGCGCTGCGCTTATGGCGATTACCATGGGCGTGGCCGCATTCATGGTGCATTGGGAAGATCCGCTTTCAGACAAGGAGCATGCCTTGCTTTTTTTCTTCCCAGCATTGGTCTTGGCACTGATGGGGCCGGGAAAATGGAGCTTGGACCGCAAGTAAAGGAACAATACCTGCAGCTTTTGAGCTTCGATGCCCGTATCAGCGCTTGACCAGGCGTTTGGGGACGAACAATGGGCCTTGTCCCCTGGGGTTTACATGCGTCAAATGCACGGTATAAACTCCACGGGCGAGAAAAGACACATCCATTGGTGATGAAACAGCGGGCGCGGAATGAACGTGTTTGCCGCCGGCGTCATAAAAGTCCACGCTCCAGTCTTCCAAAATCCATTCAGCGGCCGCGGGAAAACGAATGTGTACCAACGCATCTGCGGGATTGGGGAACAAGCTCCACGCGGGAGATTGTGTCCCTTCGATTCCTGGAATGCCCACCACGGTCCAATCGTTGCTGAACACGCCCGGGCACGCGACAAAATCCGAGACCAAAACGGAATACAATCCCGGGCCTTCGAGGAGTAGAAGCGAATCCGTGGCGCCCGGCAAAACCACACCGTTGTTGTACCATTGGTATACCGAATACGCGGCATCCAAGCTCAATTCACCGGGACTAAACTCTTCCATTAAAGGGGCTTCTAACGGATAGCAAACGAGCAGTGAATCACTTTCCCAGGGACACATGTAATCGTCCCAGGCGGTCACACCGTACCAACCGCTGTTGGCCGGGAACCACAAATGGCCTTCCATGTCATCCAGGGTGTCCGAAACGCTGCCATTTGCATTCCAAACATATTCTGCAAATCCAGCATCTGTCACGAGCAGTTCCGGTTCGTCCGCACCGTTCGTGGTCAACTCCAAGCCGAGGGCAGCGGAGGTATTGCAAAAGAGTAGGCTGTCGCTCGCCGTGCTACATCCCTGAGCGGAAGTCCCGATCACGGTGTAGAAACCGTTATCGTTTGGAGCAAATCCGAAGGCTTCGCTGGAAAGCAAGAGGCTATCGCCCCACATCCAATTGTATTGACTTAAATAAGGGTTGGTGCACGAAAGGCTATCGTTTTCGAGCCAAACGAGTCCAACTTCAGGCGATTCATTGACGATTACGGTGGCCGTATCGATGACGTTGATGGCTTCTTGCAATGCAATCGTAGCGACGGCATAGCTGGGGTTTGCATTCAAATCAATCGTTCCGGCGCCATTCGGACTGAAACTGGTGTAGCCCAAGTCGTCGTCGCCTGCAAGAAAATCTTCGTCGTAAAAAGAGACGGAATACGGGGGATTTGTCAATACAATGGATAGCCCATTCCAAGTGGCGGAATAGCTCTCTTGGGCAGTGCTGGAGGTGTAGACATTGGAACCATTGGCATCCGATAGTACGAAATAAGGGTCTGGGTCGGGAGACCAGCCGTCGTCCCAGCCGCCGCCGCCCGTGGTATTGAGGGTAATCTGGGTCAGCATTTGGTCGAAAATGACGGTTTGCAGTGCGACGTCGTACGTCCCTGATTCAGCAAACAACATGCTGTCGATGCTTTGGCTTTGGGAGAACTCACCGTTTCCAAAATCCCAGGCATAAGTGGTGACTTGTGCGGTGTTTCCAGCGAGACTGGCGTCGAAATGGGCGAGCAACGAGTCGCATCCAGAGGTAGGAGCATAGGTGAATGTCCCGGTTCCACCAGCTCCTTCCTCTACGATCAATAGATAGTCAAACGATTCATTGACGACTTGTTCGATTCCAAATGCCGAAGCCACTGCTGAAATGCTGATGACCATGTCGTAGACACCGGGCAATACAGGCTCTCCACAAATACTTGCACAGCCTGCGGTTTGGCCATTGGCGGGTTCATAAACGGCATCGGATTCGTCCAGCACGACACTGAGTCCCAAAGGCACACCGGTGATAGAGGTAACGGTGACGGTGCTCAGCGACGCAGTTACGCCGGATCCTGGATCCACCACGTTTTCAGGCATAAAAAAGGTGATGGTTTCTTCGTAAAACTCGCCGGTTGTGGCCGCGGGCAGGCTTTCTGGGCAAATTGTAGGAAACCCATCCGCGGAAGTGCATTCAGGGTCTGGGATGCAGTCGAGGCATTGGCCGTTCGCAGCGGCTGCCATGACAACAGCAGCAAACGCAAGGAATAGTCGGTAGGCCATGGCGATGCAGGTTTGTTCAGAATCCGAAAATTAATGAAAAAGAATCCGAAACATCCATGGAGTCATTTTTATGCGGAGCCCTCAGCGCTGGACCTATGTCGTAACGCTTGATTTTCATTGAAAGGAGGCATTTATTTTCTTGATTCGGAACTTTTTAATTGGTGAATGCACGAAATAATAACAACGACATGAACATCAATTTGTTGATAAGTTAGCAACCGCCAAGGCGTCTGAAGCACCTGTTAAATCAGGCCTTTCAGGCGGTTTAGGTGCCCGGCGCCAAAAAGATTTCAACAACCAGAAATAAGCATTCGTCTACAAAAAAAGCGGATTCATTTTTAAAATCAAGTGATTTGGCGTAAATTTGATTCCTTAACCATCGATACTCATGTCACATTTGATGATCACCTCCAAAAGTAGCTGCACCCCGTTGCGCCAGAGCGTTTATTCAGCACTTTTCTGTCTGTTTGGAATTTTTTCCTTTGCAGTTATGGGAACCACCGAGGCTGCAGCGCAACCAGGAGTTTTGTATGTTTCCAAAATTGCACCTCCAGGGACGACGTTTAGTTTCAATAGCGGGGCTACGTGGGTCGGAAATGCTGTGCCACCGAGCGGATCGAGCATTCAAATTGTCGAAAATTCAGTCGTTGTTTTGGATGTGGACAACTATACGTTTGGGGTCGTTAACGTTACTGTTGGCGGAAGTCTTGACTTGGGAGCGAATACAGTGACCATCACAGATTACCTCGTGAACAACGGAACATTGACCGCATCGTCAAGCACGGTTGTGTTCAACTCCACTGTAGCTGACAATAGTTCCGGTCAACCGACATGCGATGGAGTAGCAGCGATAATCTTCAATGATGTTCAGATTCCGAGTTCAGCAGTGGTGGATTTTGGTTCAGGTGCCATAGGTGCTGAGCCCAATACAGAGGCCTACGTGAATGGAACGCTTTCGATGGACGGTGGTGCGGTTGTTTTGTATCCACCTTTCTATGGCGGCGCATCTACATTGAAATACAACGATGACTACACGGTGAGCACAGAGTGGACCAAAAACGATGCTTCGGCTTCGACCAAAGGTGTGCCAACCCACGTTGAAGTGGCTGACGGAGCGAGTTTATCATTTGGAAGCACTTCAGACAATTACACGTGTGCTGGGAATTTCACAGTAAACGGTTCGGGTTCATTGAATATGGCGACCATGTCGGGGGATCTCACAGTGACTTCTGCGCTGACGGTGACGGGAGCTTCAGGCTCGTTGGACATGTCTTCCATGATGGGTGACATCATTGTCAATGGCAATTGCACCATTGGAGGCGTTGCAAGCCAGTCCGTTACCTTAACCTTGCCGTCTGCGGAAGGCAAAGGCAACCTCGACGTGAAAGGCAATCTTACTTTGGGTGAAAGCTCTGCGAATGCATTGACAATTGCCGGTGACGAAGGAAACATCAGCTGCGGCGGTAACTTCACGCTGAACACCACAGGTTCAGAATTCGGAATGGTTGAATTCGATGGAATGGTTCAGCAGACGTTCTCAGGGAATAAGATCACCGTCGACTCATTGGTCGTTTCGAATACAAATTCTGCCAATACGGGCACAACCGATGTCATTTTCGATGGGGACGTAGACATTGTACCTGGCGGAGTTTTCAATCCCTTGGACGGAACAGTTGATGCCGATGGCACAGCCGATGGATCAACGTTTACAATGAACTCAGATGCGAATGGAACGGCACGCATTGCAACCCTTGACAACACAGCTGGAGGATCCAACGTTCTTGGTGACATCACCTTTGAGCGTTACATCCCAGCAGTCACCGATGGGGCCTCCTGGTTGTCATTAGGCAATTATGTAGTTGGTGCGACTCGTGGAGATTGGAACACTTCGTTCGGGTCTGATTTTCATTTGGTTTTCCAGTGGGATGAGACAGAAACAGAAAATGGCGATGCTGGTACGAATTTTGCATGGTCGATCATCTCAGATGACAACGATAACTTAGAAAATAAAGACTTTGGATACGCCGTATACACTTCAGCGAACTCAAGCCCTACCATATCCGCTTCAGGTGGATATCACACTGCTGATGTGACTACAGCGGTACTTACGAAGTCGAGCGGCGCGGGACAAGGTGGTGGATGGCACTTGGTGACCAACCCATTTCCATCTCCAATTGATGGCCATTTGTTGATTAACCAAAATGGAAATTTCTCCTCGTATCAACAATATAACAATGGTACAGATAACTTTACCACATTTGTCTCTGGAGCAGCAAGCACAATTGACGTTGGACAATCCTTCTGGCTCCAAGTGAGCTCTCCGGGTGCGATTACATTTAACAAATCAATCGTTACTGCGGGCTCAAACAGCTTCATTCGTGAGTTTGACCCACAAGAAGAAGCCTATTTTGGTGTACAAGTTGCGCAAGAGGATGGGCGATTTGGTAAGACCTTTATTCAATTCCATGCGGAGAGTACTCCGGAATGGAATTGGGAAATGGATGCAACCCACCGACATTCTGGCAACAGCTCGAACCCCGAGGTTTATACGACTTTAGAGAATGGACACAAGCTCAATATTAATAGTTTGGGCAGCCTTGAAGACTATACAAGCGTGCCATTGGTAGTGGAAAGTGGTTCCCAGGGAACTGTTTCCATTAGCATGGACGTGGAGTATCAACTACCTGAAGGAATTTGTGCTGTATTCGAAGATTTGGAGACAGGAGAGGTCGCTGCACTTGGAGGTGAGCCGCTCGTTGTTGAGCTCGAGGCTCAAACAATTTACACAGGCCGTTTTGTAATCAACTTCATGACAGCTCCGATATTTGAGGCGACAGCTTCACATTGTGAAGGTGGTATTTTACATTTCAATGGTGAAGATGCGGAATTATGGGACGTCAGCTGGGAACAGATTGGCGGAGAGTTGACGGGCTCGGGATGTGTTACCGGATTGGAAACAGGGGATTACGCCGTTGAAGCAATGAATCCTTTTTCTCAATGTGAGGTACACGCTAATGTCACGATTCAAGAAGTCTGTATGGGTGACTTTAATTTAAATGGCGAACGCGATATCACAGATCTTTTGGTTCTTTTGGTAGGCATCCAACCTGTCGATAACTTTGAAGGTTCTTTCCCAGCAACGGATTGCGACTGTGATGGCGCGATGACGACTTTAGACTTGTTAATGTTCTTGCCGCAGTTTGGCGCGGGTTGTGAATAAATTTGATTGAAACTGTTGATTGTGATGAAAAGATTTAAATATTTGCTCCTGCTCTTGGTGGTGGCTTTGATGTCAATGACTGACTCAACTGCCCAATGCACTTATGGTGGTTCTTATGTGACTGACGGCGATGAAATTCCTTGTGGCGATGCACAGTTTCCATGCTGCCAAATTTGGTCTGCTTGTAATGGACCAGGATTTGGTTGTGCCAATTACGACCCTGATTATTCTGCGACCGGCGGATGTGACATGAGCTGTACCCCTATCGATAGCGGTGTGTTGTTTTTGTTGATTGGCGGAGGACTCTTCGGTGGCTTCATGATCAAACGACGACGCGAAACGGAATTGATGCCGCTCGCTGCGAAGTAAGAGACTTCGAAAAAAATATTTATCATCGAAATAGCTCGGCGCAGGCCGGGCTATTTTTGCTTCCATTAATTCCAATCCGGTCTGGAGTACGTTTTCATCTGCATCGCACTAATTGCATTGGAACGTTGGTGGTATGAGGCTGCCGGTCGCACAAGTGCCAATTGCATAGGCGCTTCGTTCCTGCATAACCCACCCTGCATCTTGTGCGCATGGTTTTGATCAATCTTGGCTTCGTGGACCGAACTCAACCCAATCAATAAACATGCCTTCCAATGGTGTGTTCCGTCATCATCATTTAGTGCCCCGTGCTGGTCGTTGAACCGTTCCAAGCGTGCCGTATTTGATGCCGAATGGTGGCTAGCAGGCCTCACCAAAGGCGGCAAGCAATAACAGTATGTCTGCAACGCTGACCATGCCGTCGCCGTTGACATCTGCAACGGAGCATTCGTTGTCGCAACCGAAATCGGCCAATAAAATTAAGACGTCGCTCACTTCGACCATTCCATTTGAGTTGAGATCTTCAGCACAGCTGGTGGGCTCGCCGTTGCAATCCAAGCCTTCCTCTGGATATGTGCATGCAGCTGAATCGGTGGCTTCCGCGAGGTAGTTGCAGCCGGCGGAATCGGTGCATCCCGCTATTTCGTTGCAGTCCGCGATTCCGTCACCGTCTGTATCCGTGCCGGGACCTCCGCAAACCCCGCAAGCATCCTCCACTGTGCACGATCCGTCGTCGAGCGTGGCCGTGGGATTAAAATTGCAGGCCGAAGAGTCCGTACAACCTTCGATGTCACCCACCGTTTCAAGGCAGAAATTGGTGAGGTCTAGATCGTCAAAACTTGCCCCAGAGGCGTATACGGCTCCTGATTCGTCGGATAGGGAATAACTCCCTTCACCATATCCGCAGCACAATCCGTCCCCGTAACTATCGAAAACGGTCAATGTGTAACACCCATCCGCGAGGCACTCCTCGCTGGTGTAGGTTGTCGCGTTGGAGCTGTAAGGACCGCCGGACATCACGGTTTCTCCATTGGCGTCGACCACAGTCCAGGTGGTTTCAGCGGGATAGTTATCGGTCAGAATGGTCATGGTGACGGATATTCCAGTCAACAAGCATGAGCCATCATCCACAAGCGCCGTTGCATCGTAATTGCAGGCGGAAGCGTCTGTGCATCCCGAGCACGTGTCACCGCTTCCCCCGCAAATGCCGCAGGCATCGAATGCTTGGCAGCTGCCATCATCTGTGATTGCTTCTGGGCTGTAGTTACAGGCCGATGGATCGGTGCATCCCAAGTCGGTGTTGTATCCGGTCGGGTAACCATCCAAAACGAGAAGGCCCGTGTTTTGTGGGTCCAGGTAGTCGCTCACGCCCAACCCCCAACTCACATCAAAGCGGCCGTAGAAATCATACGCACCGTTATTCACCGATCCCGAACACGCCGCAGCGCCGCCGTACAACTGGCCAATGATTCGGTGATTCTGGTCAAACAATGGAGATCCCGATGAACCGGGTTCGGTGACGCCCGCCTCCCATTGGTTTATCCACCAAACCTGGGCCCCACCCGTGGAGGACGTGTACGGACTGTCTTCTTCGAAACAAATCTTTTTGAGGTCTCCAGAAGGATGGTGAATCCCGGTCGCATTTTCCGGATTCGATCCGGATGCATCCCATCCGGCGTACTCCACATTCCAACTGGATGGTGGGGTGCTGCTCAGCTCAATAAGCGCGACATCGGACCCGCCGTCTGACATCAAAAGCGTACCGCCTGAAATGCTCATGTTGGTCGGTCCCGAGGTTCCAGCACATGTGCTGCTTTCATGATTGAAGTAGTACGTCCAGGTATTTGGATTGCCCAAACAGTGGTTGGCCGTCAAGAAGTACGGTGTTCCGTCATTCGAAGTATTGTTCACCAGTGATCCGGTGCAAGCCGCGAATCCGCCATTGACGATGATGGCTACCGCCTTTTTTTCAACCTGCCAGTCTGCGCCTTCAGGACAATTGACATTAATATTGCAAGCACCGCTGTTTCCAAAAGGCCCCTCGCTCGCACTTTTGGAATTCAAGGCTTCGGCACGTGTCAAAAGAGAGCGATAGCCCTGTACGACCTGTGCAACCTCCAAGCTAGGTGCAATGCTACCATTATGGGGCTGGCGGTATTCCAATACCACTCCTTCTCCTTCCAAAAGCCCAATCGCCAATCCGCCCCATTCTTTGTGGTTGAGGTGGGTAAATGCCCCAAGATATTCCGTGCGATCGGCGTTCCATACATACAACTCTCCGCCCTTGGGAATGTCGAATTCAGAAAGGTAAAAGCTCCAGTTCGTGGCCGATTCCGCCCGCACCCCAAGCCGCCAAACATCAAAACCAGCCTCTTCGGACCACGCACCACTGTTCGAGGTGTTCCAAGCAACGGGATGCTCAATCCCAAAGCGCCAAGGTGCATCCTTGAATTGAGCCGTCGCCTCATCTTCTGCCCGCAGCGTGGTCAGATCAAGCGCATCGAATTCCATCCAATTGATGGAAACACCGGCAATCTCTCCCCAATGAGAAGGGGCTCCTGTTTGGCTCAATTGCGCAACGAGGTTGATCGAAAAGACAACAGATGCCGCGAGGAAGAGAACTCCGCGAGAGTAAAAAGATTGCAAAGGCATGGCGTGAGGCTTATAATTCACTCAAATTAAGCGAATTACTTGAAAAACCCTACGCCCTGAAACCGAAAAGTCCGTGGGGGATTATGCCCAAGATTCTTCGCGTCCGAGCTTCCAAAGCATCTTGGTGTGCAAGGCAAGTGCACCAGCAAAAGTGGTAGAAGACCGGTAGGGGAGCCCAAATTCTTCGGCTGTTTTGCGCACGATGGGTGCCAAATCGCTGAAGTGAATGTGGCAGACTTGCGGAAACAAGTGGTGCTCGATTTGATGATTCAAACCACCACACATCCATGTGAACAGGCGGGAACGTGTGCCAAAGTTTGCCGTGGATTTGAGTTGGTGCGAGAGGTTGTCATCTTCCATGCTTGCGCCTTTTTCACCTTGTGCGAACTGCAAGTCTTCCAACACGTGAGCAGGCTGGAAGATGGAAGCCAGGATGAGTCCGGTTACGGCGTGCATGACCATCCAGCCCAAGATGATTTTCCAAAAAGGAAGGCCGCTGAAGAGCGCCGGCAAGACCATGATGTAGCCGAAGTACAGCACTTTTGAAATGATCAAGTCGCGGGTCAATTGACCAACCGAACTGCCGGAGGACTTCACCAACCCTTTTTTGCGGTAGCGTGCCAGTGCAAGCCAGTCTTTGGCGGTCATCCAAAACAAGGTCATGATGCTGTAAAAACCCCACGCGTAGATGAATTGCAGCTTGTGGATTTTCTTCAATGGCCGATTGGGCGTGAAGCGGAGGATGCCGGGTGTATCGATGTCTTCGTCTAACCCTTCAATGTTGGTGAATGAATGGTGCAACACATTGTGCTGGATGCGCCACAGTGCTGAGCTTCCGCCGACCAAATCGAGTACGTAGCTGACGGTTTGATTCACCCATTTGTGCTTGCTAAAGGATCCGTGATTGGCATCGTGCATGACGTTCAATCCAATCCCAGCCAATCCAAAGCCCATGACAATTTCAGCTACCCAAAACTGCCATCCCGCGCCGGTACCTCCAAAGGCAAT
>Ga0115555_1002244_pt1 | contig 12948 bp, 10 predicted proteins | sample COGITO_mtgs_1104_2_FD_87285 | JGI IMG/M metagenome (GOLD analysis project Ga0115555, IMG submission 87285) | Pelagic marine microbial communities from North Sea - COGITO_mtgs_110407 | ecosystem: Environmental > Aquatic > Marine > Epipelagic | place: Germany:Helgoland, sampling site Kabeltonne... | reverse complement strand
GAGATATACAGTTGGCAAATAGCGTTTTTTATCTTTGCCGCACCAGGTATTTTTCTGTCAATACTGTTCTATTTTTTCGTTGCCGAACCTGTCAGGGGAGGGCAAGAAAACACAGCCATTCTCAGCGCGCCCGCTAAAGAAGCAGCTCCCGTAAGCTTTAGGGAGTTCTTCCGTCACTATCGCGCGAATCTAAAGCCTTATCTTGGACATAATCTTGGTTATGGCTTGCACATGATGTTTAGCTACTCATTCCTGGCCTGGGTACCTGCAATGCTGATGCGAGTGCATGTCCTAGAGATTGGTGAAGTCGGGCTATATATAGGCTTATCTCTGCTTATTTGCGGACCTGCGGGTAGTTTTTCGGGTGCAGCTCTGTCTAATTACTTTGCTAAACGCGGCGTTTCGGACTCCCAATTGCGGATTAGCGCCATAGGTTCATTGCTGTTAGGCCTTTTTGGTGCCTTGTCGGCGAGTTTAGATAATACCCAGGTATCAATAGCGGCGGCGGCGGCGGCTATTTTCTTTATGGGGCTACCTGCAGGACTCAATGGAGCTACATTGCAGACCATTACACCGCCCCATTTTAGAGGTCAGGCCGGTGCGTCCTTTTTGCTGATAGGTAACATTTTGGGGCTAGGCTTTGGGCCGCTTCTTGTCGCCCTATTAACAGACTATGTCTTCTCGGATCAATCTATGGTGCATTACTCGCTGCAAGTCTTTGCATTGACGACTATGCCGTTATCTGCAATTTTATTGTGGAGGGTGAGAAGCTACTTCGCTATTGAAAATACTACTAGTGATGCAGATCTAACGGACGCCACAATTAAAGGCAGTGGGGCGCAGCTATGATCTTCGCCTCAAAGGACAGGATAGAGTCAAGCACGGCTAAAGGCTGGTGGGGCACCGAGACTTTAGATCAGCTGTTTCTCAGCAAGGTAGCCAGTGCCCCTGATCATACCGCCGTGATAGACCCTGATAACCGTGACGACATTACCCACGGTAAAGCTCAACGCCTATCCTATCGTGACTTGAATCGAAAGGTCACAGAAGCGGCGGAGCAGTTTATAAAGCGTGGCGTTGTAAAAGATGACATTGTGGTATTCCAGCTTCCCAATATTCATGAAAGTATTGTGATGATCTTGGCCTGCAGCCGTGTCGGTGCCTTAGCAAGCCCTATTCTCGTTGACTTCGCAGACCACGAGCTTGCCCAAATTCTGGATCATGTGAAGCCAAAACTATTTGTCACCGTTAACCGATTTAAAAAACGTGATCTTTTGGCTGCTGCCGCGCCCATCTGCCAAAAGCATGATGTTAGCCTTGTATGTGTCGACGACCTAGGACAATCATTTTCCGAATTTCAAATAGAGGCTGCTGAAAAAACTATAGCCTCCCATCAGGTGCGTAATGCATTGACTGCTAACGATGTGAACACTATTTGCTGGACGTCGGGCACTGAAGGCTTTCCAAAGGCCGTAATGCGAACTCATAACCAGTGGATGGTTACTGGTAAAGCAATGACCGCTAGCGCATCTATTCGCGATGGAGACGTTATCCTCAATGCTCGACCGCTGGTGAATATGGCAGCGATAGGAGGTGGGCTATACTCTTGGCTAATCTGTGGCGGCACTTTTGTGCTGCATCACCCGCTAAATATACCCCTTGTACTTGAGCAGATTAAGCGTGAAAAGGTCACGCTGACCTTTATGCCCCCCGCCTTTATTATTAGCCTACTGCAAGATCCGGTGGTACGTCAGCAAGCAGACCTAAGCAGTTTGCGCACTATGGGTTCTGGCTCTGCAGCGATACCTGGCTGGGCTATCGAAAATATGAAAACCGAATACGATATTGATATCATCAATTTCTTTGGATCAAACGAAGGTATTGGGCTACAGAGTAATGCGCTGACGGTACCAGATCCAAAACTGCGTGCCACCTATTTTCCACGACTAGGTCGCAGTGAGTTTAATTGGCCGTCACAGCCAAGCTCTCTGCAGATGGAAACCAAAATTGTCGACCTCAAAACGGAAGAGGAAATTACCTCCCCAGGGCTGGCCGGAGAACTGAGAGTAAAGGGTAGCGGGATATTTGATGGCTACTACAAATCACCGGCTCTAACTGAATCAGCTTTTGACAAAAACGGCTTCTATCGCTCTGGCGACCTGTTTGAAATTGCGGGTGAGGGCGAACTTTTTTCTTATTACAAATTTATAGGTCGCTGCAGGGAACTCATTATCCGTGGGGGTATAAACATCGCCCCAGTGGAGATTGATAATTTACTCTCTGACCATCCGCTAATTCTTGATGTGGCTTCCTTCGGCTACCCAGACCAAAAACTCGGCGAAAAAATAGGCGTGGCCATAGTCGGTAAATCTGGCCAGGCCCTTTCACTTGAGCAAATTGTCGAGTACCTGCGAAATAAAAAAATAGCCGTTTTCAAGTTGCCGCAAAAAGTCCTGATGCTTGATGAAATACCCCGCAATGCAATGATGAAAGTTTCCCGCTACAGGCTCACAGAATTATCTGTTGCCAACGATTTAGCAAAGGAATCTGTCCAGTGACTGATATTCTTGGGCACAGAAGTCTGCAGAATCTCTGCTTACCCATTTTTTCCGCCCCGATGTTTTTGGTGTCCGGGCCCGAGCTTGTTGTGGCGTCATGTCATAACAATATTATTGGTAGTTTCCCCGCTGCCAATGCTCGGACAACCGGTCAGCTCGAAGACTGGTTAAAGGAAATAACCGCAAAGGTAGACGCAAAAATACATGCCAGCTGGGCGATCAATTTGATCACCAACAAATTAAACAAACGACTCTCTGATGATCTCGCGATCACTTGTCAACACAAGGCGCCTATTGTCATAACTGCTTTGGGTCACCCCGGCCCAGTGGTTGAGCAAGTCCATGCATACGGCGGATTGGTGTTTGCCGATGTCGCCACTGTTGAGCAAGCAAGAAAGGCCTCAAAGACGGGGGTTGACGGTTTAATTTTAATTGCATCAGGTGCGGGCGGCCATACCGGTTCTATCTGTGGCTTTGCTTTTCTGGCGGCGGTGCGTGAATTTTGGCCGGGCTTGCTGGTCCTCGGCGGGGCCATCAGCAGCGGGGCTGGCATACTCGCTTCCCAGATTCTTGGCGCAGACTTTGCCTATATGGGCACTACTTTTATTTCATCGAAAGAGAGTCTGGCTAAGCCTGAATACAAAGCGATGCTGGTGAATAGTGTTGCCAAAGATATCATTAATACGGATGCTTTTACCGGCATTGCCAACAATATGTTAAGGCCTAGCATCGAAAAAGCAGGCTTTGACCCGGACAATATTCCCCGCTCAGCTAAGAGCAAACTTGATTTTGATGATCCTCACAATGGTGCTAAAGCATGGCGTGACATTTGGTCTGCCGGGCATGGCGTTGGCGAGGTAAAGGAAATACTTACTGTCAAAGAGATAGTCGCGTCTTTGACCACACAATATCGACAAACCTTACAAAAACATATTATAAATCGGAGTTTTACCTGATGGCCAATTATTCTTTCCCAGCATTACAGATGGTCCCGGCGGTGGGTGACACCATAGTTATTGCTGGCGGCTGCGGCGGCATCGGACGCAGTTTAGTAGCGGCAGCGAATGAAATAGGACTAAACGTTTTCGTGCTGGATCTACAGTGTTCTATTGACGATTTTCCGGTTCCCCAAGGCGTGACAGCGTTTTCTTGCGATGCAACCAAGCCTGCAGATATAGCGTCTGCTTTTCAGGAAATAGCTAAAAATGTTAATGCTATAGATCATTTCGTTAACCTGGTTGGTTTCACTAAAGAGCAAATTAACATTGCGGATATGGACGACGAAGAATGGGATGAGATTATTGACGGGACGTTAAAAAGCGCTTTTCTCCTTGTACGAGCGGCAATACCTTTGCTGCGTAAATCTGCTAGCCCGTCGATCTTAAATACAGCCTCTACATTTGGCGTTGACGTTCCAGTCTCTGGCTATGGGCCTTACTCGGTAGCAAAAGCGGGGATCATCAATTTTACTCGAGTATTAGCGACAGAAGAAGGGCCGCATATTAGGGTTAATGCACTTGCCCCCGGGTTAATCGACACGCAATTTCTGAAAGGTGGCACTGGTCGTGCAGAGAAGTCCTCTCGAATTGATGGGAATCGTGTCGTAACAACTATACCGCTTCAACGAATTGGAACGCCCAATGACTTGGTCGGAATGATGTTGTTTTTGGCAAGTCCCGCGGCATCCTATATCACCAGCCAGACTATGCATGTGAACGGGGGGCTTTGGTCGTGATTCCGAAGCAATATAAGAACCATGTCCCTAACAATGTCACCAGTTATATTGATGGCGAGTTTGTCTCACCTGAAGGAGCTGTGGCTTTACCCATTATCTATCCTGGCAATGGTGAGCAAGTATCAGAGCTTTTTGAGGCTGACTTCCAGCAAGTAGATGACGCTGTAAGTGCTGCAAAGCAGTCTTTAGATAAAGGGGTTTGGTCTAATACGAGCACTGCTGAGAAGCAAAAAGTGTTTCAGAATATCTGTGCGCTGACCGCTGAGAATTTAGATGAACTGGCGGCATTGGAAACCATAAATACAGGCCAAACATTATCCTATTCGAGGCTCGCCCAGCTGCCTCGTGTAATGGCGAGCTTCAAGTTTTATTCAGAGTGGATTGCCCAGGCAACAGAAATTTCAGCCATGCAGGACAGTTCAATTCTGCGCTACGCAACCAGAGAACCCCTTGGCCCCGTAGGCCTGATATCTTCCTCTAATGCGCCTACGGCACTGGCCTCAACAAAGATAGCTGCAGCCCTGGCCTTCGGCAATAGTTGTGTGGTCAAGACGTCTGAAAATACGCCACTGGCCCTTGCCAGATTTATGCAAATTCTCACCGAAGCCGGCGTGCCTGATGGCGTTGTAAACCTGGTTAACGGCACAGGGCCTGTGACCGGTATGGCACTGTCATCTCACCCGCAATTACGAGGTATTTCCTTTACCGGTGGCACTGCAACGGCGAAGATGATTACCGCGGAGACCTGCAAAACACTCAAGCGAGTAGAGCTGGAGTTAGGTGGAAAATCCGCCAATATCATCATGCCTTCTTGCGATCTAGATTTGGCCCTTGATTCAGCGCTTGTAGCAATCTACTCAAACAATGGACAGCAGTGTTTCGCCGGATCGAGAATCATTTTGCACCGCGATATTGCCAATCAATTTATGGAAAATTTCGTTCAACGGGCACAGACAATTCGCCTAGGCGATCCTTTTGATTTGACTACGGAGAATGGCCCTTTGGCTTCGGCTGGTCATATTGCACGTCTCCAATCCTATGTTGATATTGCTTTCGAGGATGGCGCTGAACTGCTTACCGGCGGTAAACGACCAGAACACCTTCAGCGTGGTTACTACTTTGAACCCACAGCCGTAATAGCAAAATCCAATTCGTCTCGTGTCTGCCAAGAAGAAATCTTTGGACCTTTCGCAACCTTTCTTGTCGTGGATTCTCTCGACGAAGCTATAGATATCGCCAACGACTCTATCTATGGGCTTGTCTCTTATATTTGGTCCAATAACCATCGGGAAATCATGCATGCCAGCCATTCGATTAAGGCAGGTTTGGTCATGGCAAACACCCCATTAACCTCCTTGGATCTTCGAATGCCTTTTGGTGGATTCAAAGAATCTGGCATTGGACGTGAAGGGGCAATGGGGGCAAGAAGTTTTTACACTGAAGAAAAAACAGTTGCGATTGCCCTGGCCAATCCAATTTTACCAAAGCTAGGAGGACACAAAGGTGAATAACAGCCTACTCGAACAATCTCTGCCGGATTACAGCGTTACGGGTCAATCAGATACCACAGTATTTATGTTGCATGGTGCATTTGGCGCGAAAGAATATTGGTATTACCAGATTGAAGCATTAGTCAAAAATGGCTACCGAGTTGTCGCTTGGGATGCGCCCGGATACGGGCTCAGCGAAATGCCTGAAGAGTTCAGTATTGAATCTTTAGCCCGAGTTTGCTGCAACCTGATAAACGCACTTGGGACCAAGACTAATATCGTTATGGGTCACTCCATGGGCGGAATGATAGCCCAAAGGGCCTATGACTATTTGCCTGAAAAAATACACGGACTGGTTCTATCTGCTACCAGCGCAGCCTTCGGTGGTCGGGGTGGAGATTGGCAGAAGAAGTTTGTCTCAGACCGAGTCGCGCCTCTGGACAACGGTTTAACCATCCCAGAGTACGCCCCCACCATGTTAAAAAATATGATGACCCCGGCTGCCGAGGGACGCGCGGTTGATCTAGTCCTGCAAGTTGTTTCCCTGATGCGTGAGGAAACATTTAGAGCTGCGATTGAAGCGATCACTCATTTCGAAGGGCGGAATGTATTACCAAAGATGAATGTTCCGGTTCTTTGTATTGCGGGTGAGCTGGATTTAACTGCAGCACCGCCACAGGTTATGGAAAAAATGGCGAGCAAAATCTCTGATGCTGAATTTCACTGTATGAGTAATGTCGGCCATTTTGGATGGGCAGAAAATCCTCAGGAGTTTAATCGACTATTGGTCGATTTTCTGGGGCGTAAGATGAACGTTGCGTAATTAAAATTACATAATCAATGCTACATAAATCAATAGAGGGTGGAATCATGAAAAATAGTAATATGAAGCTAATGAAAACTTTGAAATATCCGGGGATATTAGTTACTGCTTTAGCCTATAGCCAGATCGGTTACTCTGCAGTACTAGAAGAAGTTATTGTCACAGCTGAAAAGCGGTCTCAAAACACTCAGGACGTGCCTCTGGCTGTTACAACCATTTCAGGTGATCGATTGAGCGCTTCTGGAATTACGAGTTTAGGCGACGTTGCATTACAGACGCCTAACCTGTCGTTCACTGAGTTCAATATCGGAGAGCCACAACTTTTCCTACGAGGCGTGGGCAGCACAGCTGACTCAGCCGGCGCAGATCCAACGGTGAGTTTATTCATCGATGAAGTGTATATTGGACGATCAGGTAGCGGCTCAGCTGACCTTTTTGACCTGGACCGTATCGAAGTGTTGAGGGGTCCGCAGGGCACCTTGTATGGTCGCAATGTTACTGGCGGCGCGATCAGTATGTATACCAAAAAGCCGACTGAAGATTTTTCAGCTAGAGCTAGCATGACATTGGGCAACTACGATCTGAAAACGATCCGCGGTGCTGTGAATGGCGCTCTCAATGAGTCCGTTAACGGCAAGTTAACCTTTAGTAGACGATCGACCTCAGGGTACTCAAAGAATATTACCAATGGCCAAGAGTTAGACAACGTCGATAACTTTAGCGTTCGTGGTCAGTTGGCGTTTAATCCAACAGATGTTACCGAAGTGCTCTTAAGCGCTGATTATTCCAAAGACACGCCGAACGGCGAGTGTCGTAATTTGACCAAAATCGACAAACAGACACTTAAAGGAACCCCAGAGCAACATGCCTATTTGGCACAAATGATTATTGATGAAGGTATTGATGACCCGCGTACATGTGGCCAGTCTGTGGTTCAGGGTTCAGAGAAATCTGTCTCTGGTGTGTCAATGCGCATTGAGCACGATTTTGATGCACTGCAATTAACCTCCATAACTGCGTTTCGTCAGGCTGAATATGATTGGGTTCATGAGCTAGGTGGAGTGGATGCCCCTCCTGGATTACTGGGTGTGGTTGATAATGAAGGCGAAGAATCCGATCAGTTATCTCAAGAAATTCGATTGAGCAATACGACTGACAACATGCATTGGGTTCTAGGTGCTTATGCTATCCAAGAAAATGTCGATCGATTTGCCAATGTACCGATAATGTTTGCTCCGGGCGTATTAGCGCCGGTTGAGGTGCTATTGGATCGCAGCTGGCTGCAGGCTGCACAGAATACAAGTAAAGCTGTGTTTGGCCAGATAACATTCCCTCTTATGGATCAGCTTAACCTTACCTTAGGCGGACGTCAGACTTGGGATGACAAGGACATGGATCAGCAGTATAAAAGCAGTCCAACTACTGTTGTGTACGATCTTAAAGATCTGAGTGACTCCTGGAGCGCTTTTACCGGCCGCGTTACGCTCGACTATATGATCGACGAAGATAAGATGCTTTATGCAACTTGGTCAGAAGGCTATAAGAGCGGAATGTTCTTGTCGCAAAATACGGCTGAAGCGGGTGCTGCTGGCACTTTGGATCCAGAGTATGCCACTAATATTGAAGTGGGCGCGAGAACAGAGTGGCTAGATAATCGTGTTCGTCTAAACGTTACCTACTTCGATATGGAAGTGAGTGATCTACAATTGTTTAGACTTGAAAACTTCACTCTGATTTCTGAAAATGCCTCAATTGAGTCTTCAGGAACCGAAGTTGAATTTGCTCTTGCAGTGACGGATAACTTTTCGTTGACAGGAACCCACTCTTCTCTGGATGCCAAATTTGTTGGCGGAACCTTTGATGGTAATACGGTAGCACGATCACCTGACAGTAAGTATACCGTTGAAGCTGAGTACATCAGCACACTGGACAATGATGCCGACTTACGCTTTCGCGCCGGGGCTAGTTTCTCAGATGAATTCTATACCGAAGCTACAAATGTAGGTGTTAGTTTACATGACAGCTACACCAAGATTGATGCTTCTGCAAAGTATACGGATCCTACCGGAACCTATACCTTAGAAATCTGGGGAAAGAATCTTACCGACGAACTAATTGTAAGGCATGCCATTGTGAGTAGTTTTGGTGGTTCTGTTGAGCTGTATGCACCACCAAGAACCTTTGGTGTAACGCTTTCAACTCAGTTTTAGAAAATAAAAAAACCCCAGTTCTGCTGGGGTTTTTTTTGACTGCAAGGATAAGAATCCCTTGCGCTAGCGGGATCTTTATCCTTGCAGTCAATAATAAATAGTCACTGAAAAGAGAGGTCTGATTATGTCGATGGTCCAATTTTTACCTAAGAAAGGCAGCCGTATTGTAGTCGTAGGAGGCTCCGGCGGTATGGGTCGGTCACTGGTCAGAGCCGCTTTGAGCCATGGTCTAAAGATTATTATTTTGGGTCGAGGTCACTCGTTTGAACAGTATCCAGCACCAGAGGGGGCCTTAACAATCCCCTGCGATGTGACGGATGAGTTATCAGTGAATAGAGCATTTGAAACGATTGACAAACTGTGGGGCGCCATCGACGGACTGGTCAATCTTGCTGGGTTTACTGGCGAAGCCATTCCCATCAAATACCTTACCGCTGATGAATGGGATTCGGTGGGGGCAGTGGGTTTGCGCGGGATGTTTTTGGTCTGTCGCGCAGCCTTATCTTTATTAGAAAAAGGTGAGAGCTCTAGTGTCGTTCTGATATCTTCAACCCTAGGTCACCGAGTGGTATTTTCTGGCTACGCTCATTACGCATCCGCTAAGGCAGGTGTGGTTGCCTTAGGCAAGGCATTGGCCTCAGAAGCTTCACCGAGTATACGAGTCAACGTTGTCTCCCCGGGCGTATTTAACACCGCGTTTCTTCAAGGTGGCACTGGGCGCGAAAAACGTAAGGGCAGTGAGGGCGTTGACCCTAGTCAGTATCATTCCTTAGTACCACTGGGGCGTATCGGCGAGCCGGATGAAATTGCAGGGCCAATCCTGTTTTTACTGGGGCCCGCTGCCAGTTATATCACGGGCCAAGTTTTACATGTTAACGGAGGCACTTGGGCACCCTAAATAAAGTTAGAGATATCCATTAGATAATTTCAATAGGCATCTATGCTTGTTTCTGGGCCGCAAAAAGTTGATGGCCTGACATATTATGTTTTGCGAATTTAACAAGGGACTTAATCATGTTAGAAATTCATGCTGTCACTAAGTTAACAATAGAGCCTGATAACGAAAGCCCTTATCTTAAAGGTTTGTTCAAATCCAATGCCGTTGAGTACAACGCTAACACAGATAGTCTTAAGGTCATTGGTGAAATTCCCAGTGATCTGAATGGTGTGTATGTGCGAAATACACATAACCAAATACATGAACCCATGAGTCACTACCATCCTTTTGACGGCGATGGCATGCTTCACAGTGCCTATTTTAAAAACGGTAAAATGGAGTATCGAAATCGCTTTGTGGAAACTACCGGGTTGCTAGCTGAGAAGGCGGCAGGGAAGTCGCTATGGCCTGGTCTGTTAAATCCTAAGATGGCAGCCAGACGAGGCTGGGGCGCTATAGGTGCGATGAAAGATAATGCAGGTACAGATATTATCGGTCATGCGGGGAAATTATTGGCCGTTATGTCTCAGGGAAGCGAGCCCTGGAGACTCGACCCTATCACCCTAGAAAACCTCGGCCCGGACAAAAATTGGGCAAAATTACTAAAAGACGGCGTTGCGGGCGAATTTAAAGTTGATGAACATACCGGTGACATGATGTTCATGAATTATCCTGAGACACCACCTTATATGAATTATGGTGTTGTCGATAAACACAATAATCTTGTCCACTATGTACCAATAGAGTTGCCTGGCGTGCGCTGGCCCCATGATATTGGCATGACAGAGAACTATTGTATTCTTCATGATCTACCATATTTTAATGACGAAGAGTTGTTTAAAAAGGGCATAAGAAAGTTAAAGTTTCATCCTGAAATCGCTTCACGATTCGGCATAATTCCACGCTTTGGTACCTCTGCTGATGTGCAGTGGTTTGACGCAACCCCATGCTATATCTTGCACCTTGCCAATAGCTATGAAGACGGTGAAGAAGTGATTATGGACGGTTGTATTTCACTTAATCCCTCGACCGCTCATGTCTCGGGTGATACGCGAAATATGCATGAGAAAATTTCGGCGCATATGGATAAACATAATACCCAGACTCGGATGCACCGCTGGCGATTTAATCTGGTTACTGGCGAGACCCATGAAGAATTTCTCGATCAAGATGTTGTCGAGTTTCCTGTCTGTCGAGGCGATTACAAAGGGTATAAATATCGCTATGCATACGCCGGCCTGTTTAAAAAGGGTGAGTGGCTTATGGAGGGGCTTAAAAAATACGATCTTGAAACCGGCGCGCACACAAAATATATGTACGGGCCGGGGAGGTATGGTTCGGAACTATCGGTAGCAAAACGCACCAATTCAACTAGCGAAGACGATGCTTATTTGATTACATTTATTCAAGATATTAATGATGACACTTCAGAGTGCGCGATTTTTGATGCGAAAAATATACTCCAAGGCCCCATTGCACGAGTTGTGCTACCGGAGCGTATTAGCAGCGGAACCCATGCTTGTTGGGTAGATGAATACCGTTTGCATGGTGAGAAACAGGCTCTAGATGTCAATCAAGGTGAGCCTAAAAATGACTGATCCTAAAGTCCATCTGGTACTGATTGGGGGAATTAATAACAGTGCTATTGTCTGGGATGAATTCGCCGTTCATTCGCCCTCATGGCTAGAGTTACATCGCAGAGTATGTCCAGCACTGGATGATGTCAATGATATTGCTGCCGCGCTTTTGGATGACCTTCCTGAGGAATTTTATTTATGCGGTTTTTCTTTTGGTGGATACGTTTCCTTGGCAATCTTAGCCGCGGCCAAGCACCGGATAAAAGGGCTGATTTTAGCCAACACTCAGGACCGCGCCGATAGCCCAGGTCAGACTAGATTTCGTCAAAAATACCTTCAAATCGCTGCTGAAGGAGGATATGAAGAACTGGTGGCTGGGCAGGCAGATATAGTTTTTCATCCCGATAGCGCTAGGCTTGAGCATTTAAAAGTCGTTCGCGAGAGAATGGTCATCGGCTATGGAGTAGAGCGCTTTATGGCTCATCTTAAAGCCTGTATCACTCGAGCTGATAGCAGAGAATTGCTGCGGACAAGTTCGATGCCGGTGTTAGTTGTTGCGGGTGAGGATGACATAGTCATACCAGCAAAACTGCAGCAAGCTATGGCCGAGAACATTCCGGGCTGCACTTATAGGACCATTGCAGCTACAGGTCATATGATGCCTTTAGAAAAAGCAGATAAGTTTGCTCAGTTGGTCGTAGACTGGATCGATGTACAGGTGAGTCACTAATTACTATTTTTTTGATGGTTGCGCCTCAATCTCCGAGTAAGACCTGGGATTGTTAGATGTTGGCTTAGGTTGCGGGGCTGTACACTGATTGCGTTAGATATTTGAATATTGTCGCCTGATCAGAACGGACTAAGCATTTAGCCTAAATGTTGAACGTCAGGTATTACGGAATGACTGAAGCTACTCCTAATTAAAGACTATATTTCGGATGTAACAAAAGCGAGTTTTTAAATTGATTAACCCTCGGTTAATCAATAGCTTACTGCCTAAGTGCAATTTCCTTCGCCATTTTGTAACAGGTACGAGGGTGTCTGTAACAGATTTTGTATCAGGTAGAAAGGGGCAATATGCTAGCAATGGCATGGCTTGGAAGCGTTGCAAGATAACCTAAGTGATCGATTTATAAGGCTATTATATGTCACAGTCACGCGATTCCTGCTTGTTACACACTGTTATGCGGCCGCGCGAGGGATGCGCTATGGGCCGCGGAGCATGGACCACGTATAACGTTTGAAGCTTTTTCGTGGGTTTTCTTCCTTATTGAATGGCACCCACTCCACTAGACACTTCTAATGGTTACAATACCAACGCACAGGATGTCATTATGGCCGGCGAAAGATATAACGATGAATACAAGACTGCCGCAGTTAGGCAGTGCACTCCGGAAGGACATTCGGTCAGCGGCGTTGCTGATCGCTTAGGGGTAACTACCAAAAGCCTCTACAACTGGAAGGCTAGGTTCGGCGATGACTTGGCCGCTTACCAATCTAAGAAGTCGTCTGATGACGAGCTGCGGCGCTTAAAGGCAGAGCTAAAGCGGGTAGCCCGGGGGGGGCGGATATTACATCATTTTCAACATAGATGGATATATCAATAATTTCTCTTTTT
>Ga0115555_1002239_pt1 | contig 12961 bp, 12 predicted proteins | sample COGITO_mtgs_1104_2_FD_87285 | JGI IMG/M metagenome (GOLD analysis project Ga0115555, IMG submission 87285) | Pelagic marine microbial communities from North Sea - COGITO_mtgs_110407 | ecosystem: Environmental > Aquatic > Marine > Epipelagic | place: Germany:Helgoland, sampling site Kabeltonne... | reverse complement strand
GCTGCGTGACCCCGTCCGGCAGCGCCACGCTCGTAAGGGAGGAGCACCCGCAAAACACAGAATTTCCCAGCTGCGTGACCCCGTCCGGGAGTGCCACGCTCGTCAGGGAGGAGCATTCACGAAAAACATTATCGCCCAGCTGCGTGAGCCCGTCCGGGAGCGCCACGCTCGTCAGGGAGGAGCACCTGCTAAACACATAATCGCCCAGCTGTGTGACCCCGTCCGGGAGTAACACGCTCGTCAAAGAGGAGCACTCGCGAAACACAGAATTGCCCAGCTGCGTGAGTTTTGTACATCCCTTGAGATCGACGCGGAGGAGGAATTTACACCCATAGAGGGGAGCCTTTCTTTGATAGCGCCAATCAAGATTCATATCCCCGATGATTGTGATATTGGGGTCCCTGACGATGAGGGTGACAGTTCCTTCACCGAGTGATTCGTTCTGCAATCGTTCGCGTAGGGCTCCTGAGTGCAGCACATTGTCAACGTGCTCGTCAATGACGATTTCTTGGGCTACTGGAACAACAGACATGGGAGGGGGCGCAGTAGTCCGTGTGAAGTCCGTGGTGATCCAAACGTCAGTTAAGATGATTGATTTGAGGATTAATCGCGAGTTTGTGGGCTGATTATAATGAAAAAACACGGGGTCGCCAACGAGATGACAGGACCATAAGCCTATCATATGCACACGAAAATTTCCATAATCGATAACGAATCGAATCATACTGTATAACAAATTCAAAATGAGGAAAATCCTCGGCTTCCTCGCCTTCATCATCACCTCTCAATGCAACAGTTTCTCACTCCGCCCCTCTCTCATGAATACACATACCAGGTTCCGTGATGACATGCTCCGAAAATCTCCCCGTATTTCTCTCCAATCCGCAGCAATGAATACTCCCGTAGACTTCGTAGAGTTCCTATCTCTCCCATCGACGAAGTCTTCAATATCCCTCCTTCGTTCTTCGCATCCTCCAAATACCTCTTCCCCTGCTGCCGCCTTTAACAAAATTGATGATGTGTTTTACGGTCGCTTTGTGATGGAACATACAAAGGATGATAATCTGAATTTTGAGAAGGCATCGCAGGCTCTGAAGAATACTTTGGAGTTCCGCAATTCACCCGAGGGCGAAGTGATAATTAAGGCGGCAGCGACTGCCATCCACTCCGCCTACTCCGGTAACGAATTCAATAATGATCCAATTTTATCGGCGGCGCCCTATTCTGAGAAAGTAACAAAATTTGTCACAGCCGAGTCTTCCATTACGCAGCGAATAAGCGACAATCTTCTATTATATATAATAAAAGCGGGTAAAATTGACGACAAGAAGTTGATGAAGGAAGTGACTGTAGACGAGCTGACGGCTTTTTACCTTTACGCTAAAGAGGTCCAATTCCAGGTAAGTGAAAGCGCTACTCAAAAAAATGCTCTTTGTCAGGTGGTCACACACTCGGCTAAACACAAACGTTTTATCACGTAGCTTGCAGATGCGAAGACACGTGAAACTGGTTTCCTGTCTCAAGTGAGTACACTCAATGATCTCAGCGGTATAAATCTCTTCAGTTCATCCGAATTCCGAGATGTTTTGTCGGCAGTCAGCAAGCGGAGCGCGACATATTACCCTATGTTGTCGAAGACTACCTTCCTTGCGAACCTTCCGAAGATATTACTGCAGCTTGTGAAGCTTTTCACGCCTTTATTTCCCCCCTCGGTCCGAGCAAAACTTCAGTTCATTAGTGTTGAGGTCCCGGAACTGGTAACTCTGAAAAACTCTCCTTTTCTTGCTGATTTCGAGCGGACCTTCCTGAATTAGCCGGGAGGCGGCAGGGGCAAATAAAGAAGACAAAAAGTAGTGAAGAAGTATTTTGAAGAAGTATTTTTTTCAGAGCAAACTAAAAAATCAGAAAAAAACCTAATTTCCTATGCATTTTTTTCACTTATTACGTTGCGACGTACCGTACCGACCTCGTCTTTTTTCAACGTAAATTACATTTCCTGTTTTTTGGAATATTCCAATAATCAAGGCCATTGATATTCATCCTCCCAACATTATCTCCAGCTTCAGCCTTTTCCCAAGTTTTGTGACACATTTCAAGAAGGAGGGGCAAACTGTGGTGGCGGCGCGAACTGTGGTGGCGGCGCAAACTGTGGCGGCGGCGCAGCAAACTGCGGTGGCGGTTGCTGTGGCTGGGAAAATTGAGGTGGTGGGGCGAACTGCGGCGGAGGAGCAAATTGGTGCGGGGGGGCACTAGCGTACCCTCCTGCAGATGGTGGGGGTGGTGCATGAGCAGGTGGAGGCTGAGCTGCTGTATTGCCACCTAACCCCAACAAACGTGAATCACTGCCTTGAGCAGGTAACGTGTAACTCGTCTTCACTACTGGTGCTATCGTCAATTTCGTCCCACCACCTGGCTGCTCCTTCGCAAAATTTATTCTCAGGGCTCCGCCCATCAAAATTGCACCCGTTAGCTCGTCTCTGGTCCTGCAAGCATCCTGAACATTGGGGGTATTGACAAAGCAGAATGTACTTTTCATAGAAATGAGCGTGATTGTTACGTACGGTTCGAAGAGCTCCCGAATCTCCTTTTCCGTAGTTCCCATCCCGTAGCCGCTGACAAAGAGATTACTGGTGGGGGGGTTGTTCTTCTCGTCGCGAATGCGGGAGATATCGATCTTCCCAAACGGATCGAGTGGCAAGACTCCGATCTCAGCCCTTCGCTGACGGCTTAGCATCACGAGTTTCTCGCTAGGGTCGTCGAAAGTCTTTACGATAGGCCCTGTAGCGACAGGAACAGTATTTGGTCTCTTGATTGCATCGTTGATGCGGATCGGCTTACCCCTAATAAAAGAACCCTGTAAGGAGTTCTTGGCTCGGATGGCGCCATCTGGGTCATTACTGTTCACGAAGCAGAAGGAGCCCTTCATGACAATATCCCTGATAGTTAGGTAGGGTTGGAAGTGTGCCTGTACCTCTTCGGCAGTGACACCATCATCGAAACCACTAACGTGGAGATTTCCAGGATTGATTTCCGGTGGCGGTCGTGCAGCACTATTGGTGGACCACTGACCACTGGCACTCTGACCCATTGGGGCTAGATTCAAGCCCAAGCTTGGCTGGGCGGATGTTTTTGGGTCAGACTTGCTATTTCCACTCAAAGTTGATACAAGGGCCAGGAGACCGGCCTCGTTATAGCCAGATGGCTGCGAGGGGTCACGAAACATCATCATAAGGCCCGGGTTATTCGAGAGGGCTTGTATAGAATCCATGGGACACTTGGAGAGAAACGAGGGGATACCGGGAGGTAGCTGAGTTGCAGTGGGTGCTTCAGTGGTGGAAGGGGGAGGGACTGCTAACGGCGCCGCCATTGGGGCTGCTGCTATGGGGGCAGGAGTCGGGGCGGCAGTTGGCGTGGTTGCTGGTTTACTTGGGATCAAGCTCAAAATATCACGCATCAAATCATTCTGCTCCGCGGCAGTATTAACAATAGCTGAGGTAACTGCTGAAGAAGTAACTGCTGAAGAAGAAGTAACTGCTGAACTAGATGTGTATGAAACAGAGGGGGGAATAATGCTTTGCAATTGCGATTGCGTTTGTGGTTGTGATTCTAAATTGTCAGACTTTGGAACTGCCATCACCCGTTTAACTCCATAGAGAGAAGACGTGTCGCTATCAGAGCTGCAGTGTGGTTGTATTGACATGTTGTTGTTAGGGGATGTACATACATTATTTTGAAAGCGAAAAAAAAAAATCAAGATTCACTTTTTGTGGTTTGTTGTGTTGAGTGTTTCTGCGGGTTCGGTCGCACACAATTCAACGGTCGCACAATTTAACCACAAAAAATCCAGGATACATTGAAACTGGTTTTAAAAATGGAATCGACTCTCATACACATTAAAATCGGAATAACGATTTGATTGTGGCAGATGAAAGCACAAAATCTACAAATATTCCCTTCAGCCATCCCTTTCAACTCACCTATGCTCCAAGGCGAACTTCTCCCTCTCAAACTTTTCCCTTGCACTCGCTTCCTTGATCTTTTTTAGCCATGCATCCCCCCCGTCAGCTGAAACCACAGTAGGGCCACTTCCTTCTTCTCCGGAGATGTCTAAAAATAGATTGGGCTCGTGTTCAACGTCAAAGTATTTAAGCTCATTTTTTTCAGGGAGAAAAGAGACATTCCTGGTCGCCGCCTTGGTCTTCTTCTTTACAGTAGTACCGTCGTCAATCGATGAAAGGTTGAGTTCGGCATAGGGCTTCGCAGAAGCGGCGGGGGTGGCTCCATTCCCAACGCTTATAGGGCTGACGGGGCGTTCAGAGGCAGTCTGCTTGGGGGAGTTGGTGGGAGAAGACAGAGGGGACTTCTGCATGGTCTTGCTAAGCAAACTGCCCAGCCCGCTGCTGGCCCTCTGCTCCGCGACCTTCTTCTTCTTCCTAGGTCGCTCTTCAACGGCAATAGCTTCCTGCTGTCCCGCTTCCTCCTCCACAACCACCTCACTCTTCTTCTTCTTCTTTTTCTTACTGGCACCTGAGGAGCCAGAGACTCTCGACATGTACAACAACTTGATCTTCTCCACCTCCTCCCTTAGCTCGTCTGAGCAATCCTCGATCTTCTTCAACTTATTGATAGTCTTCCCCAGCTCACTTTCCTTAAGCGTATCAGTGGTCACAGGAAGGTCACCTATGCACTTAAGAAGAAATTCAAGACGATGATCCCTAAGGGATTTGGGTGTCGTTGGCGCCTGAAGGAACATCAACAGATTTCGAACGTGGGCTAGGCCCTTGTGCTCAAGGACGAATGAAGATACGATTTGATGATCGCAATTCTGCATCAACACAGCGGCAAATATCAACTGCTTTGTGGGCGTCGTTAAGAGAGGGGGAAGCTTTAGGAAAGAGTTCATGTAACGTGATGAGTTCAGAGCGAGAGTAGTTATACCATGCTTGTTATTTTTAGTACAGGCCTTCAAAATACTATAAAAATTGTTATCATCCGAGTCCTTGGGGTCAAACAATCCCTTGGGGAAAGGCGTCACTGGGAAAACTTCAATTGTCAACACCGCGAACGCATCTTGCTGGAGAGGCTGCAATGACATCTCCTTCGGGTCTCTGGGAGGGGGGCTAAGTGATGAGCGTGGGTGGGTGGCGGTGGGGGATGAGAGAAGGGGGGACAAAACCCAGGACTGAGGGAGCTGATGAGAGAGTGGTCACGACGCCCGAGAGCAAAAGAGGGTGAAGGATCGGTCCACTTGGAAAACACTTTCCTCCGTTTTCGTAATTCTGATAATGGATTCCTTGAGTGAAGAATAAAAATCGGGAGAGCGAGAAGGGAAGGGGGGAGCACGCCTTTCCCCGAGCTGCTGCTGGGATTTCCAGCCCGATGCAAAATTTAATTCCAACTCTTTTCTTTTTTCTCCGTCCGTCGTCGAGTCTTTCTATAACCTCCGCTTGCACCCCTACCACTTTTCTTATTTTAGAAGTGCTACTTTTGCTGAACGGCTCTCTTGCAGTGAACAATTTCCCTTCCTTCACGTACCTCACAGTACCAACAAAATGGAGAAATCGAATACCCATATGGCAGCTATTTCAATGTCTCTCCTGTCTCTCCAATTCGCGCTCCAACCACTGCTCACATCTAAGTATGTTCCACGACATGGCGGCCCCTCCCGTTCCTCTATTGTTCTGCTGACAGAGTTCATCAAGTTTTTCCTTGCATGGTCGATGCTTTACTTCACGACGACTGCAACGGATCGGAAGACTATTTGGGCTAAATGGACCCTGACAAGCTATCTTAAAGTCGCGGCCATTCCGGCAGGAATTTATGCTGCCCAGAATTTCTTTGCACTCACGGCCTATCAGAACCTTGACAGGTGAGCAGTGAGTAACACTGGGGGAGCGATTTTTTGGCAACAAGGAGTGTATTTTGCTGCCCAACCCCAAGTAGTCCACTTTTGGGGGCTATTAACCAGCTTTGGGATTATCCCAAGCTTGCTGTGCACAGCAAGAGAGTTCTCAACACTTTTTACTAACAAATTCCTTTTTGCGACTTTTAACTTTGCAACTTTACCGTTTCAATCACGGTCGACGTGCACGCCATACATCTCCAGCGTTACGTTCAACACCCTTAATCAAACAAAAACTATTTCCGCCGCTCTCTGGTGCTATGTTCTGCTGGGGAAGCCTCAATCCCTAGTCCAGATTATTTCTCTCGTGATGCTACTCTTTTCCGCTCTGCTCATCGAGGGGTCAATCCTGGATACAAGCACCCTATCAGCAGCGCAAGGACTTAGTCAGGAACGGTTGGTGTATGGCGTAGTTCCGGTTCTTCTTGCTTCGCTGTTGTCTGGCCTCGCTGGTGCCATCTCACAGAAATTTCTGCAAGGAAGTGGTGCCCGGAACTCGTACCTCTTCTCGATGGAGGTGAGTGCTAAACAGCGAATTGCTGTGTTGTCCAAGATATTTTACTAGATAATAGGTCTAGCTAGATTATGATTGAATTGTGCCAAGCTTTCCGAAACACTTGCCTCCACTGCTAACACCAAATGTCTTTATCACCTCTCTGACACCCAAAACCCATTTCAGATTTCCTCCTTCTCAACGATATCGATGGTGATTTCATTGGCTGCCTCGGATGATGGCAAGGCCGCTCTTGCAAACGGTCTCCTTCACAACTGGCGATTTACGACCCTCCTACCTATCGTGAGCAACGCTGCTGGCGGTATTATTGTGGGTCTTGTAACAAAGTATGCAGGGAGTGTCCGAAAAGGGTTTGCGCTAATCTTTGGTATTATCATTACCGTCTTGATTCAAGCTGTTACTGGTGAAGAGAGAATAACGTGGAACCAATCAGTTGGGGCAGTGATTGTGGTCATTTCCATGTATTTACACAGCAAATTCGCACCTAGAACCGTATCGAAAAAGGCTGCGGTGAGAAAACCTACCAAGAATACTGTAAGAGTTAAAAATGTTAAGCTTCCCAAGAAGGCTAAAAAAGAAGATTGAGAAATACTGTTTAGGTAATGCCATCCCGGTGGGGGGGTTTTGATTTCCTCGGTAACAACAAACAATAACAGAATTCTTAAATCATTTTTTTAGCTGGTAGGTACGACCCAAAGCCGACGCGAGAAGATGAGGGGAGGAGGAATGTACCTGGCAGATCCGAATATATCTATTTTTCCTTTTAACCCTCTTATGTGGAAATAAATATAGGAACGGAGGAACGGAGGAACGGAGAACGGAGGAACTCGAAACACGAAAAGTGTCACGGAATTGAATTAAAGGCTTCACACCACTGCTTCTCTATATCAAAATATAAAGATCTGGGCAGATTTACAGTGTTTGGAGTACTCCGGCTGTGGTGATGCCGGCAAATAAAGTCAACCCATCCAATGAGGAACTTGAGAAGGGGTCTGTTGCAGCTCAGCCCCCATCTCCTTCCAAGGCGCAGTTGAATTCTCATGATACTTTGCGAGAAACTGAGTACAAGGTGTATCCTCGCCGTTGGCATGTGCTTTGGGCATATGGTCTATCCTATTTTGGTTGGAACTGGGCCTGCTCACGATATGTCGTGATTGCCTCCACAGCAGCCCGCTATCATGACACTACAAACCAGGTCGATGTGCTTGGCTCAGGCGAACTCGGGATTGATTTTCTCACCATTGCTTCGAATCTTGGAGTGATAATCAGCTACCTGCCAGCCGCCTACTTCATTGACAGGTATGGTCTCAAGTGGACCTCCTTTGTAGGCAACGTTTGTGTTTGCTTGGGAATAGGTTGGACATGGTACTTCTCAGGTCGAAACTGGACGCCGGTTGTTTTATCCTCGTTTATCGGCTGCATTATGGGAACATTTCAGACCACGACTCTCCTATCCCTGACCAACCGTTGGTTCCCACAATCGGAACGTTCAAAAGCAGTTGCCCTTGCATCATTTGTTGGCATGTGTGGGTTCGCTGCAAGCGTGATGGCTGCTGGGTTCTTCGCCACTGGAGAAGATACGGCGGTTGATTTTTGCATGAAATCGTGTATGATGGTGCCGGATGAATACTTTCGTTTAGGTAATGCGACATTAGATGGAAATCAAGAGGATGCTTGCCTCCCCAACATAGAGGATACACAGACTTTGACTGACCCTTGGGATTGGAGAAGGGACAATTGTGGCGCTCCTAATATTGACAATATCTACAACAGTACCGGGCTTGAATGTACTGAAAGCGCAAGGGCCAACTTTTGCTGCTACACACCAACAAATATTGATAGCTACGGGTTTTTTTTGGCCGTTTTGCTTACCTGTACAACTATTTACAACTTTATAGTGACCGAAGACTACCCTCCCACGCCACCCAGCCCAGTTGGAGAGAAAAAAGCGGGCGAATCATTCTTGGTTACGACAAAACATTGCTTTAGCAAGAGGAACTTTTGGCAGACAATTTTAGGTGAGTACTTACCTGGAACACTACTCCCCTCCCCCCCGCGGTTATCTCGACCTAACCTCGAATTTTCATCACTCCCGGGTTTTTGTGTCTCGTAGCGGAGTTTGTTATTGCGGGTCCTTCTTTAGTCGCTTATGCTACTGTGGACAGAATATTGCCTTCGAGCATTTACTTCTTGAAGGGATGGCTTGGAATGTTCGCCTTCTTTCTCTCAGCTCCGTTGTCCTACTATGTCGGCCGTGTACTTGACAAGACAAAAAAGTTTTATGAGGTGACTAGTGTTTGTCACGGGTCGGGGCTTTTTTTCATGGCAGTGATGTGGCTTGGTTATGAAATAGGGGGGTTGGTAGGTGGGGTTATGGTGTTCTTTTCACTTGGTACGGTATCAAGTTTAACGGTGGCTTGGCAGACAGCTGAGTACGAGGTGAAGATGGAGTATGTATACACTGAAAAGTTCAATGTTGAGGGTACTGTTGTAGGTTATGATCGGTTCATGTTCAATATTTGCAGTGTTGTTATGTTACCAGTCTTGGCCCCTGAGAATTTTCCCTGTCCTTCGAGTCTTAATGCGTTCCGCTGCTTTCTGGTTCTTACCATTATTGGCTTTTTAATTTACCAGTGCGTGCCAGATAAGAGAAATTATCTGCGGCTGGCTTACGAAGAGTCCCGGAGTGGCGGCAGTAACAGTCATCGCAGTGGAGGAGGAGGAGGAGGAGGAGGAGGAGGAGGAGGAGGAGGACGAAGGGGAAAAGGAGAAAAGGGGGAAAAGGTGGAAGTTACTGAAGTTGAAGAAAGTAAAGAGTGACAATTTTTTCTGGCCTGCATTTTACTTCTTTGTATGTCATGCGTCCTTATTTCCAACAAATCACAAACAGCAGAATCATAATGGTTACAGCAGGTAAGTCTAAATATTTCCAACAAAAAAACAACATTTCTTTCAATTTTTTCAAAACCCACAACAAAACTCATTAAAAGTCGTCTTCGCCCTCTTCCTCGTCCTCTGCAAAGGTATCAAGCTGCGAGAATTTTTTCTTCAGTTCCTCCGTCTGGACAGGACTCTTGAGTCTATCTGCGAATTCGTCCCCTGTCTGGGACGCTCTCTTTTTCTTCTTTGAGAGAGCAAAGAGCTGGGAGCTTGCAATGATTCCACCGACGATGCTTAAAAATCCATCGAGCAATTCCTCATCGTGAAAGTTAAATGCGCCCGAGCTTTTGTTAATGAGCTGCAGCACACCAACAACGTTCCCCTTACTCTTAATCGGCAAGCATAAGATTGTTTTAGTGTGGTACCCGCTCTTCTTATCAACTTCACTGTTGAAACGGTCGTCCTGGTAAGCGTCCGCAATATTGATAGTTTCGCCAGTTGTTGCCACAGTACCGGCGATTCCTGCCGACTTCGGTATCCTGATCTGTTAGCGTAAGGCAAAACCACGATAAGTGTTGTTGTGTTAGCTTTGTGTTGTGTGTTGAAAAATTAATTATATGGGTTGACTCTTAAAATGGGTTGACTCTTAATCTCAGTAATCTCACCTGGACTCCCCCGCTCAACGACCAGAGCTCATCGTGCTTTTCGTCGACCAAATACAACGTGCAACGATCTGCTTCGACAAGCTGTGGTGTTTTTTCCGTCAGCGTGAAGATGATGGAATTCACACCCATGTCACTGTGCAATGACCTAACAATGTCGAACATTGCGTCAACTTTCCCCTTGGCCTTGACCGCATCTTCGCTGATTTTGATATTCAGAAGAATGACTCCCAGCTGTCCCGCTAGATAGTCGATGAGTGTCTCGTCCTCGACTCCGAAGGGGATGTGTTCCTCTGGGTTTTCGGGATTTTTTTTGTTCAGAGTTTGGAGGATGGCAACAATATTTCCATTCGAATCATAGACAGGAGAGCAGAGGAGAGACGTTGTGTGGTAGCCTGTTTTTGCATCTGTAGCCTTGTTGAAGCGCTCGTCCTTGTAACAATCGGGGATATTTAGAACCTCACCGGTCCCATACACATGCCCAGCAATTCCCTCAGAGCTCTTCAGGCGAATGTCTACGTTAGTGTTGGCATCTTTGATGATCAATTCGTCTGTAATCTCGTCGACAATAAATAGTGTGGCCCTGTCGCAGTCTAGTAGATCGCAAGAGCTTTCGATCGTCTTGTGAATTGCTCCCTGGAGTGTCTTCTCCAGGTTGATTCGTTTCAGAAGCTCCAGGAGCTTGGCCATGTGAGACATTGTCAAATGGCTCATCAACAAATCAATCGACGGTCCGAGAGATTTCGACTTTCCGCGAGTCTGTTGGTTGCCCATGGTTTCTTGTTGAGGACTTCTTCAGGTATAATAAGATGTTATGAAGGGTGAAACTGGTAGATGAGTTGGGTGGGTTGTTTGCGAGACGTGTAAGTTGTTACGAAAACCACTCGTGAGTTTCTGAGCACCTAGGAAGATTATGGGACAACGTAAGTGTGTGCAAGGCTAAATTCACGGGGAATTTCTTTCCTGTCAAAACTGGAACCGATCTTCTTCTCTTCTTTTCTTCTCCATACTCCTTCTCACTCACAACCGGGATAATTTCATCGTATTCTCATGGACATCATGCAATACTAAGAACGAGGGTTCCCTCGGTCCATTATCTCCTGAAATCAAACTGCCTGTCCAAACTGCCCCAACTTCCAACGCACCTGCACCTGCTTTCAACAGAGCTATGGTAAGCAGAGAGAGCAAAGAACCGTTGGTTCCGGAGTCTCTGTTGAGAGAACAATCGACGTGGAACGCGAATCGCAAGTATCACCTCATCCCCGTGTACAAACCTGACCTCAAGAGAGTCGAGAGGATTCAGTTCCCAATTATCAAGAAGGAAGGAATTGATTTGAAGAAAATTGGCTCTCAGCAGGCCAAAGCGAAGAAAAGATGGAAAAAGTTCACCAAGGTTAATCGTGCTGCGACAATTTTAGATGCTTTCAAGGGGGGTGGTGGTGGAGGAGATAAGAAGGCACCGCCAGCAAGTAAGAACCCGCTACTGGCCTTCGCGCAGAAGGGGAGAGCCAAGACAATGATCGATATGAGTGGTAAATTGGGTGGATTGTCGCAGCCAGGCAAAACCAAAACCAAGCTCGGAGATCTATTTTCGCCCGTCAAGGGCAAGGCGTCTTCCCCACTTTCATCATCGTCTTTGTTTGCACTTACAGAAATGAATTCGAATCCGACGGCGCTGGTGGGGCCAACAGCGAACAACCCAGCCTCTGGTACTCCTCCAATGATAACATCCGATAATAATCCTTTCAATAATATGAAGAAAAGTCGATCGCTGTATTTCGAACCTAAACCTTTTGAAGAGAAAAAGGACGCTGAAAAGATGAAAAGAATTATCAAAAACAAGAAGCAGCGGAAGGAAATGCTCGCAAAAGAGGGCAAAAAACGAATGACTGCGCGTGAAAAGGAGAAGATACTGTTGTCTAGGACGAAACAGCTTGACGACATGATCAATAAACTAGAGGATCGACCGTCCATAACCAATGAGGAAATTGATGCCATTGTCAACTATATGGATGGTGATCAAAGTGGGAGCGTAGATGAGGGTGAATTCGCCTTCAGCATCAAGCAAGCCAAGAGAGGGTTAGTTGAGGACGAGAATATCACTAAACTTCTCACCAAGCTCGACAACGAACTTCGGGTGAAACAAATTCGTCTGAAGGACCTCTTCAAGCAATTTGACGTCAGTTGTGATGGCATCTTGAGTGTGCTTGAGCTGCGGGAAGGGCTGAACACTCTGTGCGATGTCAGCTGGGAAAAAGAATGTGAGCGTCGGAAGTTAAGAAGAGAAGCAGTCATGGGAAGGTGGAAGGGAAAGGAAGAGGAGAGGGACAGAGCCAAGTGCTGGCTCACTGCCGCTGACTCTCTTCCGGAGGAGTTTGTCAAAGAGAGGGACTTCTTCGCTCGCGATATTAAAACGCCTCATCGCTTTGAGAAGTATATGCAGGTAGTCATTGGCAGCGACGAGCTCAGGTTCAAAACTCCGAACGATGGGGTGGTGGAGAAGGCAAATGTTGGGAGCAGTTTGGCTAATTGGAAGCTCGACGATACCGTTGTCATCACGAGAAATAAGGCTTTTGACATAGACTCCATAGATGACGAGAGCGTACACACCCAGATCATGCAGCTGGTGGAAGAGGAACTGAAGATTGAGAGGAAAGAAAAAATCATAGACTACCAAAAGAATTGGTTCAACAACGAAGGGAGGCAAAGGAGGGAGAAGAGGAATTCTGCCAACAGTGAGCTCCTGGCCGTCTATGAAACTGAAATGAAGATGGATCAGGCGGACATGGCTCACCCTCAGAGTCCTGGTACCATGCGTTTGGCGGCATCTTCGTTGTCGTTGGAAGAGGAGTTGAATAATGTCGATAAAGGTAGGAGGGGGGACAACCTCCCTGTTACTGGGATTGAAATCCAATTGGATGAGGATGAGAGCAGTCTCGGCAGCATCGGAAGTAGCATTATGGATGCCGATGTCGATGTCGATGTCGATGTCGATGTCGATGT
>Ga0115555_1002235_pt1 | contig 12977 bp, 8 predicted proteins | sample COGITO_mtgs_1104_2_FD_87285 | JGI IMG/M metagenome (GOLD analysis project Ga0115555, IMG submission 87285) | Pelagic marine microbial communities from North Sea - COGITO_mtgs_110407 | ecosystem: Environmental > Aquatic > Marine > Epipelagic | place: Germany:Helgoland, sampling site Kabeltonne... | reverse complement strand
ACCACAATCCTTAGTAAACTGTAGGTAACCCTCTGATATCAAGCGATATTCATTGTCGTCTGATGCAGGAGGCCACCGTATGGCTTTGTGGTCTTAAGTAGCCATAAGTGAAGATGATCTATCTTGTACCCACTTCCATATCCCTCACCAATGCCAAGCCTACTCCAGCCACCTATTTGATCTATGAGATCAGCAGGGCACTCTACAGCTCTCAGTCTGTCTCGCATGGCGTGTCTTAAGGAATGCACCACAACCTTCTGTGATATGTGAACCTTAAGCCACTTATTGAGAGCGGCACTGGCGGAGTTTGCTTTGAGCTTGTGTGGACTGCAGTAGCTTGGAAACAAGTAGTCGTTGTCTGTATTGTCTAGTGCTCTTTGGACAGCCCATAGAGCCTCACCCACAAGAGGGACAACGCGCTCACTGTCGTGGGTCTTCAGTCTTCTCCATGGCTTGGGTTCAATGCGGATGTGGGGGTGTTGTGTCTCTAAAGTTACATCAGCTGCGCAAAGACCTAGAGCCTCAGAGAGCCTGAGCCCTGTGTCACTGATGAGAGCCATCAGCCACCTCAGTTGATCATCAGCTTTCCGGCAGTGAGATTGCAGTGACCTTAGCTCATCTGGAGTTGGCACATAGCGTTTTTGCTTTGCTGTAGGTTCTCCAAGATACACACCGCTGAACGCTGGGTTTGGTTGCAGCCCTTGCTCTTTGCACACGAAGTTAAGGATAGCTCTGATGCTCGTCAGGTTACGGCTAATAGTATCTGCAGATAGCCCGCGTGCCTTGAGGTGTTCTCTGAAGGCATTAGCATCTGCACGCACGTAAGCATCAATTGGTTTGTCTGAGGCCACCTCAAGCAAGTATGCAACCGCTCGTCTGGATCCTGCTTCGAAGGTCTTTGGGCGCCCAGCGCTCTTCAATGACAGATAGGTCTCAAGAGCTGCAGTGACCCGCTGTCCAACTGCTTTGGTCTCAACGTGGCCACCTAAAGAAAACTGACCGTCTCCAAAGACTTTTGCCAGGTGCTGCTTAATCTCTCGGCGCTTTAGGATATACCAGTGTTCTTCAAGTTCACAGGCCAGCACCTGAGCCTGCCGCGCCGCAGCTGACACCAACTGCGTATGCAAGCAAACCTCGACACGATCAGTCTTAAAGTGTTTCTGAAGCCTCTTGGGCACCCGACGCGAGAAGTAATACGTGCGTCCCTTTAGTTTTAAATAAGAGCAACTTTGGTGGACCATACGGTGGCCTCCTGCATCAGACGACAATGAATATCGCTTGATATCAGAGGGTTACCTACAGTTTACTAAGGATTGTGGTGCCCAGAAGAGGACTCGAACCTCCACGTCCATAAGGACACTAGCACCTGAAGCTAGCGCGTCTACCATTCCGCCATCTGGGCTGATTTTTGTCTAAAAATGCTATTCTTACTGAGGGGGTGGGTCAAGTGTGAAACGAGCGATTAATGGGTGTTGGTATTGTTGATGTAGCTTATTAAACAATTTGTGCAGCTGAGCTCATAATTGAATTTCAAATCTAGCAAAAAATCTTATAGACTTGTTATAAATTAATAGTAACCGTATCTCAGTTTTTAAAATACTTTTGAGGATCTATTTTATGTCTAAACTTGTAACAATTTACGGTGGATCAGGTTTTGTCGGCCGGTATTTAGCACGGCGTATGGCTAAAGAGGGTTGGCGCGTACGAATCGCGGTTAGGCGGCCTAATGAAGCGTTATTCGTGAAGCCTTATGGAGTTGTGGGTCAAGTTGAACCAATTTTCTGTAACATTAGAGATGACCAATCAGTTGCGCACGCGTTGCGCGGAGCTGACGTAGTTGTCAATTGTGTGGGTATTCTGCAGGAAAAAGCAAAAAATACATTTAATTCGGTACAAAATGAAGGCGCTGAGCGTATTGCGCGGCTTGCTGCATCTGAGGGCGTCGTCCGTATGGTACATGTCTCGGCTTTAGGAGCTGATTTTAATAGCCCAAGTGTTTACTCTAGATCAAAGGCTGCGGGCGAGGCTGGAGTTTTGAAATACATGCCTAATGCGATGATTTTGCGTCCATCAATAGTTTTTGGTGCTGAGGATCAATTTTTTAATAGGTTTGCGAGCATGGCACGATTTGGTCCAATTCTACCAATAGTAGGGGCGGAAACGCAGTTCCAACCTGTATCTGTCGAGGATGTAGCCAAGGCAGCTGTTTTGGGTATTATGGGAATTTCTGCCCCTGGCACTTATGAGCTAGCTGGGCCAGAACGCGACAGTTTTCGTGGCTTGATGTATCGAATGCTAAATATAATTCAGCGTCGTCGATTAGTTCTGGATGTACCAATCTTTGCAGCCCGTATAATGGCTGCGTCATTCGAGCTTGGTAACAAACTTACATTTGGTATTTTGCCTGTGCCTTTAACTAGTGATCAGGTGAAGAGCCTCAGTATTGACAATATTCCCAGTGGTGAATTCCTAGGTTTTGAAGAACTGGGGATTGAACCTGCTTCAATGGGGAGCATTCTTCCTGAATACCTTTGGCCTTTTCGTGTGTCTGGTCAATTTGCAGATATAAAGGCATCTGCAAAAAATTTAAAACCCTAGCACATTGGTATAGCCCAGGACTATTAACACCGAACCAAGAAAAACACGATACACCACATACGGAGTGTAACTTGTAGTGTTAAGGAGTCGCATCATTAGGCTAAGCGCCAGAAGTGCTGAAACAAAGCTAAATAATATTACAATGCTGATATCCCGCAGTGGTACATGTCCTCCTATCAGATCAAAACTTGTTAGACTTCCAGATGCTACGATAGTGGGAATTGACATTAACATAGAAATTCGAGCTGCTTCTTTACGCGTAAAACCAGCCCATAATGCACCCGTTATAGTAATTCCTGAGCGCGAAGTACCAGGGATCAGGGCAATCGCTTGCCATAGCCCCAACTTTATTGCGTCTGGCAATGTCAAAGTTTTCAACTCGCGGTGCAACGTTGTGCGTTGATCTACAAAATATAATAAGAGACCGAAAATAAGCATGGCCCAACCAATCACGCTGACAGAACGCATAGTTTCAGATAGTCCGGTCACTTTGAGGATGGTCCCCACACAAATCACCGGTATTGTCGCAAAGGTAAGTGCAATGAGCAGGCGCGCAGCAGGACTGGTAAATTGACCTCTCAAGACTTTTGGTACAGCTTTTAAGACTTGTTTTACATCTATCCAGAAATAAATAATTACAGCAAACAGCGTTCCAATATGGGCAGCCACATCAATGAGGGCCCCTTGATCGCCTAGTTTTGTTAAACTCGGGAGTAAAATGAGGTGTCCGGAAGATGAAACTGGTAGAAATTCAGTGATACCTTGAATCAGAGCAATTAAAACTAAGTGATAAAATGGCATTGTGTGAAAACCTCAGATATTGTTTCGTTACATTATACTTAAATTTTTATACTACCATCTAAGATTAATGTCCGGATCGGCCATAAAAAAAGTAAAATTTTAAAAAAATATATAGTAATTAAAATATTTTTATTATAAAGGTCAATTCTCCTGACTAAAAAAGGTAAGATTCATCAAATATAGCTGAATCTCCAAAGCGAGGTTGTAATGGTTGAAAACCCAATGTTAAAATTTGTGGATGTACCACGGTTGATGCCTGAGAAACGGGTAGTGCCAGTTCGTACACAAGATTTTAATGAAATATATTCCGACTTTGTGGGTTCGAAAGCTGAAGAACAGGCGAGTCGATGCAGTCAATGTGGCGTACCTTATTGCCAAACACATTGTCCGCTGCATAACAATATCCCAGACTGGTTACGTCTTACTGCGGAAGGCCGTCTGCGGGAGGCTTATGAAATAAGCCAGGCTACCAATACTTTTCCGGAGATTTGTGGACGAATTTGTCCTCAAGATCGTCTCTGTGAGGGCAATTGTGTGATTGAGAAATCTGGTCATGGCACTGTTACAATAGGATCAGTTGAAAAGTACATAACTGATACCGCTTGGGATCAAGGCTGGGTAAAGCCAATTCAACCTGAAGTTGAGTTGTCCGACTCAGTTGGCATAATAGGTGCAGGTCCCGGCGGTCTTGCAGCCGCAGATGTATTGCGACGAGCAGGTGTTCAGGTGACAGTTTATGATCGATACGATCGATCTGGTGGTTTGCTGACCTATGGCATTCCTAGCTTTAAATTAGAAAAGGAAGTGGTACTCAAGCGCGTTGTCCAGCTGGAAAAAGGTGGCGTAAAAATTATAAATAATTGTAATGTGGGTGTTGATATTAGTTTTGATGATATTCGACTGAAACATGATGCTGTTATAATTGCTACGGGAGTCTACAAATCCCGAGAGTTGGAAATTTCAGGAATGGATGCTGAGGGAACTGTCAGAGCCATAGACTACTTGACTGCCAGTAATCGCAATGGGTTCGGCGATGATGTACCCAAGTTTAAAGATGGAAGCCTTAATGCGGATGGTAAAAAGGTAGTTGTTTTGGGTGGTGGAGACACAGCCATGGACTGTGTCCGTACAGCAGTTCGCCAAGGCGCTACTTCAGTCAAATGCCTTTATCGCCGTGATAAAGCAAATATGCCTGGATCTGTGCGCGAAACCCAAAATGCACAAGAAGAAGGTGTTGAATTTGTATGGCTTTCCTCGCCAAAAGAGTTTGTTGGACAACCGGTCTCTGGAGTTTCTGTTCAGAAAATGCGTCTTGGTTCAGCCGATGCTACGGGACGCCAGAGCCCTGAGGTTATTGAGGGAGCTGATTATATTGAACCGGCAGATTTAGTAATAAAAGCGCTAGGTTTTGAGGCAGAAAATTTACCAAAACTTTGGGATACCGAAGGGTTAGAGGTAACGCGTTGGGGTACGGTTAAGGCGGATTTTGAAACCGGTCAAACGAGCCTTCCAAGTGTCTTTGCAATTGGTGATATCGTGCGTGGTGCGTCACTGGTGGTTTGGGCTATTAGAGATGGACGTGATTGCGCGACGGCTATTTTGGCCAAGCTTGCAGAGCCCAAAACTATCGCTGCCGAATGACAAATGAGCCAATATTTTTAACATTATTAAAACTAGAGTGCCATGTTCAGCAAGAACATGAGTGGAGGCTAGAATGACAAAATATGATGCAAGCTGGGTTAGGGCAGAAAAAGCTAAAAGGGCCCATATGGCTCAGAACGGGCTTTACTCTGAAGCCGATGAGCATGCCAGCTGCGGTGTCGGCCTTGTTGTATCAATTGATGGCAAGCCAAGCCGAAAAGTGGTCCAGGCAGGAATTGATGCGCTAAAGGCGGTTTGGCACAGGGGGGCAGTGGATGCGGATGGGAAAACTGGCGATGGTGCTGGGATCCACGTACAAATACCTGTTCCGTTTTTTTACGACCAAATCGAACGAACTGGCCATAACCCGCGAATGGAAGAGCTGATGGCTGTGGGCCAAGTATTTTTACCTCGTACTGATTTTGGTGCACAAGAAACCTGCCGAACCATTGTTGAGACCGAAGTACTACGAATGGGTTACTATATTTATGGCTGGCGCCATGTCCCAGTGAATGTGGGATGTTTGGGAGATAAGGCTAATGCAACTAGGCCAGAGATTGAACAAATTTTAATATCCAATTCCAAGGGTGTGGAAGAAGAAATATTTGAGCGTGACCTTTATGTAATTCGACGTCGAATTGAGAAATCGGCTTCAGCGGCTGGCATCAGTGAGCTATATTTGGCTAGTTTATCCTGTCGTTCAATAATCTATAAAGGCATGTTTCTCGCGCAGGATGTATCTGAGTTTTACCCTGATCTTAAAGATAATCGCTTCGAGTCGGCTTTTGCGATTTATCATCAGCGGTTTTCTACTAACACCTTTCCTCAGTGGTGGTTAGCGCAGCCATTTCGAATGCTTGCGCATAATGGAGAGATAAATACTCTGAAGGGCAATACCAATTGGATGAAAAGTCATGAAATTCGCCTGTCTTCAGACGCCTTTGGCGACATGGCTGATGATATTAAACCAATTATAGCGAGTGGTTCTTCAGATTCAGCAGCTTTGGACTCTGCTTTTGAAATGCTGGTACGTGCAGGACGAAATGCGCCCATGGCAAAGACTATTCTGATACCAGAGAGTTGGTCAAAACAGGCTGTAGATTTGCCAAAACCTTGGATCGACATGTACTCTTATTGTAATTCTGTGATGGAGCCATGGGATGGGCCTGCTGCTTTGGCGATGACAGATGGTCGATGGGTTTGTGCTGGCTTGGATCGCAACGGATTAAGACCCATGCGGTATGTTGTGACTGGTGATGACCTTTTAATTGCCGGTTCAGAGGCTGGAATGGTCCACGTGAATGAGGCTGATGTTAAAGAAAAAGGTGCCCTTGGTCCTGGTCAACTACTAGCAGTTGATATGGTTGAAGGCCGTTTGTACCACGACACAGAAATGAAAGACTTGCTAGCTGCTAGTCAGAATTTTGGTCAGTGGGTTGAAAAAATAAATGAACTTGATTCAGATTTGGCCAAGGCAGTAGAGGCGCCAATTTTTACCGGCTCTGAATTACGCCAACGTCAGATCGCTGCGGGATATACCATTGAAGAATTAGAGCATATTCTAGTCCCTATGGCGGAAGATGGAAAAGAAACCCTAGCCTCAATGGGTGATGATACTCCTTCAGCGGTTTTAAGTGAAAAATACCGCCCGTTATCACATTTTTTCCGGCAGAACTTTAGTCAGGTTACGAACCCACCCATTGACAGTCTCCGTGAATATCGAGTGATGAGCTTAAAAACCCGGTTTGGTAACTTAAAAAACGTACTAGACGAAAGCAGCGCACAGACCGAAATCTTAGTATTGGACTCCCCATTCGTTGGTAATGTTCAATTTCAAAGGCTGTTAGAAAATTTCAATGCACCAATGATGGAAATTGATTGTACATTTCCGTCAGGAGAGCCAACTGGGGCGCTACAGTCAGCACTTAACAGAATCCGTGCAGAGGCAGAAGATGCAGTACGTTCTGGGTGTGGACATTTGGTTTTGACAGATCAGAACACAAACGAAAATTTAGTTTCAATTCCAATGATTTTGGCTACCAGCGCAGTCCACTCTTGGTTAACGCGGCAGGGGTTGAGAACATTTACTTCGATAAATGTCCGCTCCGCTGAGTGTATTGATCCGCATTATTTTGCAGTTCTGATAGGATGTGGTGCCACAGTGGTAAATGCTTATTTAGCAGAAGATAGTCTCGCTGATCGCATAGAACGGGGTTTATTGAATTGCACTGTTACGGAGGCAGTATCTCGATATAGAAATGCGATTGATCAAGGACTTTTGAAAATTATGGCGAAAATGGGAATTTCAGTCATTTCCTCTTATCGTGGTGGTTTGAACTTTGAAGCGGTGGGGCTCTCTCGTGCGATGTGTGCTGAGTTCTTTCCTGGCATGACTTCACGTATTTCTGGGATTGGTGTGGTTGGTATACAACGCAAAGCTGAGTCCATCCACGCAAGTGCCTTCTCAAACCCGAATGATGTCCTTCCAATAGGTGGGTTTTATAAAGCTCGTAAAACCGGTGAAAAGCATGCCTGGGAAGCCCAGACAATGCATCTCTTGCAGGCTGCCTGTACAGGGGGCAGCTATGAGATGTGGAAAAACTATTCTGCAAAACTTCGAGCCAATCCTCCCATTCATTTAAGAGATTTATTGGACATCAAGCCCTTGGGTAAAGCTATTCCAGTGGATGAAGTTGAAAGTATAACCTCGATAAGGCAACGTTTTGTGACACCTGGCATGTCTCTAGGGGCTTTGAGCCCTGAGGCACACAAAACACTTAACGTCGCCATGAATCGTATCGGTGCGAAGTCGGACAGTGGAGAAGGGGGTGAAGATCCTGCACATTTTGTACCGGAGGCAAATGGTGATAACCCATCCGCAAAGATCAAGCAGGTAGCGTCTGGACGTTTTGGTGTTACGGCAGAGTATTTAAATCATTGTGAAGAGTTAGAAATTAAAGTCGCGCAAGGGGCCAAACCGGGCGAGGGTGGGCAATTGCCTGGTATAAAAGTGACAGACCTAATTGCACGCCTACGCCACTCGACCAAGGGCGTTACTTTGATTAGTCCGCCACCACACCACGACATTTATTCAATCGAAGATTTGGCGCAGTTAATTTACGATCTCAAACAGATTAATCCACGCTGTAAAGTAACGGTTAAGTTGGTGGCGGCCTCCGGGGTAGGTACAATCGCTGCCGGCGTGGCTAAAGCTGACGCTGATGTAATTTTAATTTCAGGTCATAATGGTGGAACTGGGGCCTCTCCCGCGACATCAATTAAGTTTGCTGGCCTGCCCTGGGAGATGGGTTTGACAGAAGCTCACCAAGTTTTAGCCATGAATAATTTGCGCGAGAGAATTACATTACGTACTGACGGCGGGCTAAGAACTGGGCGCGACATTGTTATGGCGGCAATGCTTGGGGCGGAGGAATATGGAATAGGGACTGCAGCTTTGATTGCGATGGGTTGCATAATGGTACGCCAGTGCCAATCAAATACATGTCCTGTTGGTGTCTGCACTCAAGACGAAGGGCTCAGAGAGAAATTCACGGGCTCTGCGGACAAAGTGGTTAATTTAATTACATTCTACGCTCAAGAAGTACGTGAAATTTTGGCTAGTATTGGCGCTCGCTCCATGAATGACGTGATCGGGCGAGCAGATTTGCTGAGCCAAGTTTCGAGAGGCTCAGCACATCTGGATGATTTAGACCTTAATCCACTCCTAATTACCATGGATGGTGCTGATCAGATTTCATATGATCGAAACAAACCGCGTAACCCAGTACCTGATACACTAGATGCCAAGATTGTTGTAGATGCCGCAAGGTTCTTGGAAGACGGTGAGAAAATGCAATTACAGTATGCTGTCCAAAATACTTCCCGGACTATTGGCACGCGTATTTCAAGTTACATTGTTACAAAGTTTGGCATGAAAAACAGCCTACAATCTGATCATTTGACTATAAAGTTGCAAGGGTCAGCTGGACAGGCATTAGGTGCTTTTGCCGCGCCAGGGCTCAAATTAGAAGTAGCTGGTGAGGCCAATGATTATGTCGGTAAAGGCCTGTCTGGGGGTGTTATTGTAGTGCGTCCTGCGCAAATAAGTCCATTAGTTGCGTCAGAAAATACCATTATTGGAAACACAGTTTTATATGGTGCAACAGATGGATATCTTTTTGCTGCGGGGCGTGCGGGTGAACGATTCAGCGTTAGAAATTCAGGGGCAAAAACTGTAATTGAAGGCTGTGGGTCTAACGGGTGTGAATACATGACTGGAGGCATAGCAGTCATTTTAGGTCATATTGGACCAAATTTTGGTGCTGGAATGACTGGTGGTATGGCATACCTCTATGATCCAGAGGGAAACACTGATCTGATGATGAATATGGAAACATTGGTCACTTGCCGTGTCACAGTTGCTCACTGGGAAAAGGAGCTCAAGGCTTTGGTCCAGCTTCATGCCAATGAAACTGGCTCGATTAAAGCTACAAAAATTCTGCAGCACTGGGATCAAGAAATTGAAAGCTTTGTTCAGGTATGTCCAAAGGAAATGTTGGTTCATCTACCTGAACCATTGACAGAAGATATAGCACAATCATTGCCGGCAGAATAAATTTTTAAGGATCGTGGGTCAATTGGTTGTCTAACATGAATGTTGACGATTGATGCCTGTTGTGGTGTGGCTGATTTATGGAAAATGAACCTCCTAAACAAGAAACTAGTTTATTTGGTACACCTGCAAACCCACCAGAGCCTTCAAAAATGTGGTTTATATTAGCGCTGATACGTCGCTGGGGTTTTCGCAGTATCATACTAATTATTGGTATCTTAGCCATTTGGGGCCTTATGTATAGGTGGGTAAACCCACCCACTACGTTATACATAATACAAGAAAGCTGGCGCCTTGGTGAAGTCAAACAAGACTGGGTAGATATTGAGGATGTTTCACCAGTTATGGTGCGAGCTGTGGTAGCCGCTGAAGATGCTAATTTTTGTGATCATTGGGGAATAGATAGTGCGGCGGTGCGTAAGGCCTTAAAGCAAGGGGCAATGCGAGGTGGGTCTACAATTAGTCAACAGGTTGTCAAAAACGCATTTTTATGGCCAGGTCGTAATTGGTTACGAAAGGCTATTGAAGCGTTGATGACACCCTATGTTGACTTGCTTTGGAACAAGCGTCGTATGCTGGAAATTTATTTAAACATTGCTGAATTCGATACAGGTATTTTTGGTATTCAGGCAGCTGCACAGCATCATTTTGGCGTTAACGCAAAAAACTTGAACAGGGTGCAGGCTGGACGATTAGCCGTTGTACTTCCGGACCCCAAAGGACGTAGTGCCATAGCGCCAAGTAAAAGCCTTCGAAAACGTGCTGCTTCAGTGATTGCGGGCACTGATATGATAAGGCGTGATGGTCGTTCCAAGTGTTTTGAGGATTGATAAAAACTATAAATAGTGGTTATCAAAAAAGTAGCCGAATAAAGTGATTTTTTATGAATATTTTGTATCATGTTCCATTGTCGCCATTTTGCCGCAAAGTTCGTCTCAGCTTAGCTGAAAAGAGAATTGAAGTGCAGCTAGTGGAAGAGCGGTATTGGGAACAGGATGCAGACTTTCTACGTCGTAACCCAGCTGGTAAAGTTCCAGTATTAAAAATGGATGGAAAGATTTTTACAGAATCTGCGGCAATTTGTGAATATCTCGAAGAAAAGCACCCAGAACCCAGTTTGATGCCAATTGATCCGGAAATAAAGTTTGAGGTTAGAAGGCTTGTTTGTTGGTTTGATGACAAGTTTCATCACGAGGTCACGGTAAATTTGCTATACGAACAGGTAAATCGTAAAATTCAAAATATGCATGAACAGAGGGGTTCTGGACCTATCGCGTCGAACGTGCAGGCCGGGTTGAAAGCAATCAAACTCCATCTTTATTATCTAAATTGGTTTCTGGATAACCGGCGCTGGTTGGCGGGTAACGCAATGAGCCTTGCCGATTTCGCAGCTGCAGCACAGTTATCAACAATTGACTATATTGGTCATTTGCCGCCCGAAGTATGGAACAAATATCCAGCATTGAAAAACTGGTATGCTACCATGAAATCACGCCCAGCGTTTAGGTCTATTCTCTCTGACAATGTTCCTGGTTTTCCTCAACCAAACCATTATTCTGATTTTGACTTCTGATCTCAAAGAGCGACTTCTGGCGCAGGCCCGTGCTGAGGGCTTTAGCAATGCTAGAATAACAAAACCAGACAGTATTCCAGAGGTGCCTGATCGGCTGGGCGCTTTCTTGAAATCAGGGTTTCATGGTCAGATGAAATGGTTGGAAAGTAGACAGGGCTGGAGAGGAGCACCAAAAACTCTTTGGCCGGAGGTCCAATCAGTATTAATGTTGGCGGAAAGCTATGCGCCAAAAGACGATCCACTCCAAAACCTAAAAGATCATAATATTGGTAACATTAGTGTCTATGCACGGGGTAAAGATTATCATGATGTGGTTAAAAAAAGGTTAAAGCGGTTGGCAAGTTGGCTTGTTGCTGAAGGCGGCGGCGCTGTTAAAGTTTTTGTAGATACTGCACCAGTCGCAGAAAAGCCCTTGGCTCAGGCTGCCGGATTGGGTTGGCAGGGAAAACATACCAATTTAGTTAGTAAGGAAACAGGTAATTGGATGTTTTTAGGCTCAATTTTTACAACATTGGAACTTGAACCTGATCGGGCTGAGACCGATCATTGTGGGAACTGCACTCGCTGTTTAGATATCTGCCCAACCAATGCTTTTGTTGCTCCTTATCAGATGGATGCAACGCGTTGTATTTCTTATCTGACAATCGAGCATAAAGGCCCCGTCGATAACAAACTCAGGGCTGGCATTGGTAACCGTATTTATGGTTGTGATGATTGCCTAGCTGTTTGTCCCTGGAATAAATTTGCCGTGGAGGCGTCTGATATTCGATACGCTGCAAAAGATGACTTAGCTACTCCGCGCTTACAAGATTTATTAGGTCTCACAGACAAAAGCTTTCGCGAAAAGTTTTCAGGCTCACCGATAAAACGTCTTGGGCGAGATCGCTTTGTTCGCAATGTATTATATGCGGTTGGCAATTCTCTTGAAGCTAAATATATTCCTCAGATTGAACCCTTGTTGTTGGACCATGACCCAACTATTGTTGAGGCTGCCAATTGGGCCAGACAGAAAATAGTTCTTGGTAAAAATTAACTTTTAGGTACCGAAAAAGTGAGATTTGCCCAAAGACTGTGCCAGACGGGATCGCCTTCTTTTTTCGGTTCCAGAGGTATTAACGCTACATTGTCCACCATATATTCGTATCCTGCCTGTACTGGAAAGATAGCAATTCCGTTAATATCTGTAAGATATGATGTGACTTCAACGTTTTCATCACTTCCTATTAATTTTTGAAAAAGCTCTACTTTTACGTAGCTTCGAGGTTTCCCATGCATCAAAACCTGCACGCGCATTCCCCCATTTATATCTTCAGTGAAAGGATTTTCTAAAGCTAATATTTCAATATCCAAACCAACGGCAGTATCTTTTCCACCTCCATGGCCGATTGCGATAAGCGATTTTGTATATCTCCGATAACTTTCGCTAAAGCCGGTCTTTGGTAATCCTCTTGCTTCATGAGCATTTAAAACACCATTAAAGCCTTTATGAACGACAAAGTTTTTAAACTTTTCATAGTCATTATATTTTAGTGTGTTATCGCTAGTCTCATGAACTAAAATAGCCAAGCCATCACTAAGTCCATTTGTTTGAAACGCGGGCCGATCTCCATTTCGGCCCAAAACTTTTTTTGATTTTCCAGAATGAAATATTTCATGCCGCACTGTACGGTGGTGCAAAAATGATTGACGACTTCCGCTAAAGTCTTGCCCAATGCGGAAATCAGCCACGATCGGTTGACCAGCATCTAAATT
>Ga0115555_1002230_pt1 | contig 13002 bp, 11 predicted proteins | sample COGITO_mtgs_1104_2_FD_87285 | JGI IMG/M metagenome (GOLD analysis project Ga0115555, IMG submission 87285) | Pelagic marine microbial communities from North Sea - COGITO_mtgs_110407 | ecosystem: Environmental > Aquatic > Marine > Epipelagic | place: Germany:Helgoland, sampling site Kabeltonne... | reverse complement strand
CAATAATGGTAGTGTCGAACGATGGGTCGGCCAACTCCCCCTTCCTCCAATTATAGTTTCTTAAAAGTCGAAGAACTAATTTCTTCTGAGTGTCCGCTGAAAGATCTGTGGCGAGCTGTCCGCATCATGCTTCGATGTCAATTCCCCTCCGCATTCTTGGTGTAAGGCTAATTTTGAACTCATTCTTTAGAACGTTGCAAAACGCGACGACGGCACTTTTGTTGCTAGCGTTTCCGTCTCACTCTCAAATTCTAGTGCCAGGTACTTTGACGTTGGTTGGCATCATTCTTAAGTTCCGTAAATTTCCCATAAACTACTATCTACTCTATCAAGGCTTATCTAATTTTCTAGCAAGCTCTATCAAAGCTCTCGCATCATTGTTTTCTGGGGGCTTTTTTAGCTTGCTATACATTGCACCAATTTGCATCGGTGTCATTTTCTTACCCCATTCTCGACCAGGACCCCAATACCATCTTCCATATGATACAAATATCTCCTCCCCTTCTTCGATATCCCTTAATGCCGTGACTTCAGCGTGAGGAGGGTGTGCAAATGGAATTTTTCGAAATTCTGCATTGTATGCGAGAGGAGACCGAGGATCGTTGATGTAGCGAGCTAGCACATTCTCGCACGAAAATGCATCTATCCATACTATGCCATCCTTTCTTACTGTCTCCTGGTCGATTTCATCGCATCTACTTTCTCCATCTTGACCCTTACCACCACCCTCACCACCCTCACCACCCTCACCACCCTCACCACCCTCACCACCCTCACCAGAGGAATTATTGTGTATTTTACTCGCTCTGCCGGGGCCTCTGAACCCAAGACGCATCAAATAGCCCATTTCAAAACCATCTTTCCCTCTCTGCCGGACTTCTTCTGTTGAAAGCTCTTTCCCGCTGTATAGGCACAATATTTCCCCTCTCTTGACCCTCCCCTTGGAAATGAACAGTCCATTCCCAGCAGACTCAATGTTAGATGGCGCTGGCTCAAATGAGGCGCTTGTTAGCGACAACGGCGTGGTCATTTTTCGAGCCGGCAAGCTGAAGAAGTTTAGCAATTTTCGTGGAGCACTATATGCATTTTAAATTTTCAACTATCGATATATGCTACTCAACGAAGCGGAGAAGAGAATAAATGGAATGAAAATATGGATCTAATCACCAAAAAAATAGGTTTTGTCGGATGAACAATATTTCGAATTCTCGTTGAAGGAATCTACTGTTTTTGTTGGGCACGCGTTGGGCACAAAGGAATTAATCATAGCCCCATCGGACTCTCTTTCTTCGATCGCTTCTCATATAATTCTTTTCTTTTCTGGTTCCCCATTGTCAAAGAATTCCCGTCTTCGACTAGTAACATGGCACTTCTCACTGCCTCTACTCCTCGGACAACTCGACGAGCGAGGCAAGCTGCCAAAGGGGATGACTGTATAGAATTTGACCGCAGTCGTCGAAGTCTTCAGAACACTGCTACGAAGAAGAAACGGAATCAGCCACTAAAGAAGCTCTTCCCAACCTCCACTCTTGTTCATGATTGGTGTAATGTTTTCTTCCTTATACCGGTTATATATGCAAATTATCTCTGCTGGAAGGACATGAACGTGTACAATTTAGTAGTTGCGTTGTTTACCGATTACAAGAAGGTTATAACAATGTTCAACCCTAACAACTTCTACTTTTACTGGTGGATTTCTTTCAGGTGAGCTGAGCAATGAGCTGACCGCTTCCCATACTGTGCGGATGGTTATTTCCGTGATAATAATATGTGAACACTCAACACAAAACACGACATGGCATGAACACTGCAGAGCACAGACTACTCGCCCCACAAACACCTGCTTTTGATCTTTTTGATTATAGATGGTGAAAATCAGTTTCACACTAACTTGCTTGCCACTCTAAATACAATGCTACGTTTTATTACTAATTTTTCTCGGTGGCGTTCCCTTGGGTTGGAATAGCTTAGCATTCAATCCATCTAAGCGCTTCTTCACTTGCTTAATGTTGTCTCTGCTTATTTGAATTTCCAATTGCACAGCACAGAACCGCTTCGCCAGCCTGTATTTCTCACTCCCCTCTAAATGGAGCACGAGGTTGTGAAGAATCGTTCTTTCTGGGTTGCTGTAGTTGTTGCGAATCCCGGGGGAAGCTGTCTCGGCCAAGCGGAATATGCAAAGGGATTGCGCCATGAGATGGAAAACAGATGATTTTGGCGCGATGCCGGCTTGCGAGAGATGGTTCATTACAGTTCCCAGGTTTCCGGTTGCTCTCGCTTCGAGTGTCCAGTCCCCGCACAACCTGCTTGCCGTGATTGCCCGATTTAAGTGGCTCACACTCTCCTGCAAGCAGGAAATTTTTTCACCGCCCTGCAGTTCTTTTGATCTTGTGAAGCAACGAATACCACTTGACATTGCCTCTTCTCGAACTTCACCTTCGTGTTTTTCCAACTCATTCAATACTTCGACTTCATCACTGGCCCTTAATTTCTCGAGCAACGTTGTTCTCGAGGCAAGGGAGAAAGTCGTACCGATGGCGAGGGCATTGTTCTCTATCATATCCCCGAAGTTCCTTTGTCTTTCGGCCACGTCGCAAAGCGCCGCATGAATCTGCTGCAAGATTTTTAAAGTGTGTGACGAGGACGTCGACTCGGGAGTTGACTCTGAAGTTGACTCAGCCCTGTACAGGCCAAGCGCTATTCCAAAAATTTCTTCTTCGTCGTCCAGCAGTTTCGTTGCAATGTCTCTCGCTTCGCAATACGATTGCATCGCCTCTTCGAGGTTGACGAACTTTTGCATCATGATCAGATCGCCTCGCAGACGCAAAGCGTGCATCTTTAAAGCAAGGCCGCTCCCATCGTCAGCACTGATCATCTCTTTTGGCATCTTCTCCAGGGCCGCTGCCCCATCGCCCTTATTTGCCATTCCCTTTACGCTTTCAAGGAATGCTTTCGTGAGCTTAGGTTTTACGCCTCCGTCACAAGCCCTCTCGTACGATTCTTCCAAGATCGAGACTCTCTCCTTGAGCTCTTTTGCCATCTGGCCGCCTCCACTTTGTTTAAAGGACGGAGCATCAGTGAGCAGACGTAAGCTCCGAATCAGTAAGCTTGTTACTTCAAGGTCGTTCTGTTCCAGTGCGGAGTTTGCGCTGTGCAGGTAAGATTCAATCTCAGTAAATGCTTCTGTTTCTGCTGTTGTGTGGGGCGGGTGGGCTTCTTTCGGCACCAGTTTGCTCGGCGTCGATACTTGAAAGTCGGATTCAAAAGACCCGTAAGCATCTCCGACCTCTCCGGCGTCTCCAAATGCCGGAGAGATCATCATGGACTGCTGTTGCTCTTCGATATTATTCACGTCGTGTCCCCACATTTGGCTCGGGGACTTGGCCGTGAGGGGTCGCTCCTGGTGATTTGGCAGCGGCTCGACAAAAGTAGAGTAGAGATTATTTTCCACTTCTGAAGGAGCTCCCTCCAGCGATGGCATTATCAGCTCTGTAGGCCTAATTTCACGCCAGTCACTGCCTTGCACGCAGTCGTCTTCGTCGACGACGTCGTCGTCGCCACCGCCGTTGCCCTCGCTCCCACTAACACTGCTGTTTAAGACGCTTAATTCCGCCCTTGGCAATGCCACTGCTGCATTGAGCCTCTCGGTTTCCACTTCGTCTCTACACATGCGGCTCAAGTCACTCACGACAGAGAACTTCATTTTCGATGTATGTCTATTGAGGAATTCCGATATTGTTGCAAATGTCTCGACGTCCTTTTTCGCGCTTCTACTACTTCGCTGGCTTGATTGGTCACTGCTAGTAGAGCTGCCGCCGTTTAACGGGGAATGGTGGTTGTGGTGGTGTCCGATGCCCTGTCGTAAGGCATCCCGAGGCGAAATTATTCCCTCCTTGGTCGGGCTAACTCCCCCACTGCTGCTGCCGCTGCCGTTACTCAAGGAGTAACACGTACCTAAGTTGAAGATCATTACATTCTTGATACTACAAGAGCCACTTCGACCTTTGTAACTAAGGGTCAAGGACTTTGGTTTGGCTTCAGAGAAGCGAATGAGGTAGCCACCCGGTTCGACGGTTGTTAGAATATGTTCGCCCTCTTCTCTACCGATGCTGCCGTGAAACCAACCCGCCAGGCAGTCGTCACTTTCAAAGCAACTGAGCGCAGCTCTAGCGCATGCCATATGAAAGGTTGGCCCGAATCTGCCGACAAACCGTTCAACACTCCTTCTCGTGACAGGAGGGTAGGGAGGCGGCTGCTGACCAGATGATGCATGCATCTCTTGTCGCTGTGGCTCGAGAAGACAGTAGCGCAGAACCCGTGAAAGTGGGAGAGATGAGTCAAAGATTACAGAAAGATGAAAGCGCAGATCATCAGTTTTTTGTGTTGAAGTTGATGTTGGATGTAGCCCTCTCGATGAATCGATAACCTCATTGATTTGATCATGCGCAACCAGAATGAATGTCGCCCAGGGAACTGATACGGACGTAGAGAAGTTTCTTTGCCAGAAGTCGTGGACATCGTCATGATTCACACTGTCAGGAACGGGAGGAGGGGCAATCGACATGTTGTCGTGTAAGGAGGAACTTGCTGGATCTAAAGATTTTTTTGAAGACAATTTTGGACTCAACGGTGAAAATAATATTGATCTCGCAGAGAGAGAGATCGATGTAAGACTCACTATCAAGTTTTTCGCCGAACTAAATTGTTTCCTGTCTCAAATAAATCATCCTGTTTTTCTCGATCGTTGCTTTTTAGGCAAATTTAAGCTGCCGTAGAAATCTCTTCGTTGTTTTGTCTTATAACCATCTGATAGTGTCCTTGTAGCTCCGTGCCACTCGTCGAAGATTATTGAGATCGTGGACAAGACAATTCAACCCTTCCCACCACTTGTACTCCTTCTTCTGGTCCAAAAATAATCAACTGCTGTCAGGAAATATAAACCAGCTCACTGTCGCGTCGCACAGCAGAGCGTGTGCGATATAAATATTGTCAACTGAATGTTCCGATCAAAGAAGTCTAAGCTGAAGAAGGCTGCCAAAGCGGCAGCAGCTGCGGCTGCCTTGGCAGAAAAGAAGGAGAAAGAGGAGAAAGAAAGGGAGGAGAGGAGAAAGGTGATCGCATTCCGCCTGGGGAATTTTAGTAGCCCTTTATTGAATCCCCCTACGACGACGACGACGACGACGACGACGACGACGACGGCGGCGGCGGCGGGTGCTACCACTACTGCAACACGGGAAGGAACAGCTGCACCAACAAAAACAGCTGATGACGATGATGACCTCCCTGCGTGGGTTCAGGGCTGGGATGACGGGCACAAGAGATTTTACTATTTTAATCGTTTTACTGAGGAGAGCCGATGGGTTGTACCAGAGGGTGAAAAGTTTGAGAATTACAATCCTGATTTTGGTACTCCTGATGGGAAAGTCGATGCAAGCGTCGAGAAGCAGGTGGAAGTTAGAGGGAATGACGTAATAAGCGCCATCGAAGGGGAGGCGGGTGCAATGGAAGAGGAAATAAAGAGCGATAATAACGAGGGAAATCGCAGAGACCATGACGCCATGGTAAATATTAGTGAGAACGTCATCAACACCAACACCAACACCAACACCAACACCAACACCAATAATGACGATGGCGAACATTGTGAAGCAGAGCATCCACGGCAACAACAACAACAACAACAACAACAGTCTCCTTCGTGGAAAAGCAAATTTCCGAGCGATCTCGCAAGTCCAATCCTGGCAAAGAATGATGGAGATGACGAGAACAACCAACAACGTACACCAATAACTGCAGTAGCAGACAAGGGGACCGATGGGAAAACTCAAATTTTTTCACCATTCGTGATGAATTCTGGTCTGGAATCTGATCTGATGGAACGACTCCAGGCGAACTATATTGACGTACTCAATAGCAGCGGTGTTGTTAGTAGTAACACTGTGGACAATCCTTCTGATTGTATTGTCTCAATCGATGAAGATGCGGTCCTTCAGGATGATCTGGAGGGTGAAGACGATATTCTCGACACCGGTAGTTATCATGATAGCGAGAGTGGCGGCGACGGCGACGGCGACGGCGATGGCGACGGCGACGGCGATGGCGACGGCGATGGCGACGGCGATGGCGACGGCGATGGCGACGGCGGCAACGATAGCGATGGCGATCAAGTGTCCATGAATTCTGAACTCGCCCGAAAATCAGCCTGGGAAGATGGCATGGCGAAAATCTCGTCCCACGCTTCTTCTACACACACACTCAAGCTGTCATCAAGCAGTACGAAAAAAAGGCTGAAAGCTCGTGAGCCCGGACGAGTTAGCCCGGTGATGCGGGCCAACGCCAAGGCGATACTGTCTGCGTCCGGCAGTACCAAAAGGGGAAATCTCGCCCCCGACGTATACAAGTACCGCGATCTGAAGTCGCCGCACAACCCTCCCCGTAGCAAAGACGGGGGAAATCCTCGGCCATGGGGCGGAGGAAACTTTGGTAATGACGCGTTGAAGAGGCCCGGCCAGCACCGCAGCTCTCCCACACCCCATGCCAAGGCCGCCGCGTTGACAGCCGTTGCCTTCAGCTCAAAGGTAAAGAGTGGTTTCTTAATACGACAGGACGAGGACAACAAGAGACGTGAGAGAGAACTGCGGAAGAAACAGGAAGACCAAGAAGCTAAGTTGAAAAAAGAGAAAGAAAACGCAACTAAGATGAGCAAAAAGAGCAAGAAGCTCCTTGAAGAGGTAAGCGACGACAATCAGAATCACTATCACAGCAGCCAACCTTCTCCTTCCCGCACAGCATGCTTACAACCTCCGCCACCTTCCTTTAATAGGCTGGCCTTGCGAACCACTCGAGGCAAGAATGGGTAAAGCGCATGCACAAATCCCGAGTGAACCATATGACAAACTTTCTCGTCGGTCAGAAGAACATCGCTGGCTCTGGTGGTGTAGTGTCCGAACCGATACTCTTCACTTCCAAAGCAAGCAGGGCTCAAGCGAAAGGAAAGGAAAGGGAGAAAAAAGAAGGGCGACATCGTACGTCATCTGCTGCACCACTTGTCAATACTCGACGTTTCAGCTCCTTCACTGGCAGCATCAACAACCTTAGCTCCTCCAAAAACGACAAGCCCGTCGACTGTAGTGATGACGACAGTGACGGTGCCATGTCCCCAACGGGTAACGTCAAGGCATACGAGAAACCGGGAGGCTCCGTGTTCGACCCACTTTTGTCTCCCAAGTTCCAGCAATTCACCGATAACAACAAAACGATGGAGCTCAATGAGGTGAGGATGGGAGCTTTTTCGGAGCTTTTTTGATAATGAAGCGGAACCGCTGTGGCGACCAACGTCACCGCATCTAATGTCCTTCAACCTCCCTCCTCCCGCGCGCTAACCCTGCCTCTACTCGTTATTTTCTTTTCTTTGTAATTTTCCGCGTTCCCTACGTGGAGCAGCCGCAGACTGAGGAGGAATTCTTGTTCGTAGAGGCTTACAAGCGAAACATTCACGAAATGGAGAAGAACGACAAGAGGCTTGAGGAGGAAGTAAGACTAAACAAAGAGTGTAATAGACGGAGCAGCGCGATCGGAATCACACTTGACAATAATGGAAGAGACGTAGACATCAGCAATTTCATGAACGCGGCTGAGCATGAGCGTTTTTTGACCGAGGCGAAAGAGGAGGAATCCAATTTTGAGGTGCTGATGTCCCTGTCGCCTCACAAAAGTAGAGGTGGTCGACGAGTGACGACGAGTCACATGCTCGTGGAGTCAATCTGTAAGCACGTTAGAGCTGCTTTCGTCGAAATAGGTGGTGACGATAATATCTCACTGTCGATTAATCAGTTTGCGTCCCTAATGGAGCGGATGGCGTTCCTGGGTGTCGATAGCAACGGGAACAACTGCGAAGGCGATCAGGTCATTTTTAGTGATCTTTGGGATCTTTACAGCGAAAGAGATGGCTCTGGGTCGGGAGTTAGCCTCGAAAATTGCCAGCGACTGCTATTACAAGTCCTGGCTGGGCTTGAGGTCAAAAAGAGTCTGGGAACGAAAATCTCTCCGACAAATAATGACCAAAAGCTGGAGAAGAAGGAACAACAGCTCGTGAACAAAGTCTCTGCACTTTATAACGAGAGACGATTGCTCCAGAAGCCCCGCCACCACCGTCACCTTGAGGACAAGAACGGCTTACTCACTGACTCAACGATACACCAACAAAAAAAACATCCGCCACCACTAACGAATGCCAACACCTCCCTTAAGACTCCCGCCCACGTAAGCGGTAAGAAGACGCCATCTTTTGGAACGCGAAGAAGAGCGTCGACCTACACAAGCAGAATCAGGAAGGATACCACTAGGGACGCCAAGAAGGACCTCGAAAGTCACTACGCATGCACGTTCCAACCTAAGATCAACAACTACAGCCGCAAACTCGACGCTAAGTCTACAAGAGCACAGAATGTCAAAGGCAAACCGACAACTACATTGCTGGGTGAGGGCAGAAGCGGCACCCATAATCTAGATATGGAATCGTTGTCTTCGGCGAGCAAATACTTGGACAAAGTCATGCGAAGCGAGGACAAGTTCATTTGTATCAACGACTTCAGGGCAGCTTTCGACAAAGTCCTCCAGGCGAACGAGGGTGATACCAAGGTGAAGGAAAGAGTTACAAGCACGGTGGTGTTGCTGACGCGGGCTTTAAAACTCGCCGGCCGAAGTGGCGGACAGAAGGTCGACAAAACTACCAAGGTCGACTCCCAGAAGATCTATGACTCTCTGATGAAATTCATTTCTAACAGCATCATGCAGAGCAACCGCAACCACGACCACAACACGTCATTCGACTCCGCCACCGGCGGTGGGCTTGACCAAACCTACATCAGCGACGAGATTCCAGAGTCTTTGGCGGTGAGGCTCGAAAAGTGGCAGCGGTGGAACGTTAAACGCGAGGTCTGGAAGAAGGCTGAACGCGACAAAAAGGTTGCCGATGAAGTAAAGGGCTGCACATTCAAACCAAAACTCAACAAAGTGACGAAAAAAATCATCAAAGGGGGGTCCGCGGCAACTCCAGTGTCACGCGAGGTAAGCGAGCGCTTAGGTCACCAATTACATATATCACGACATTTTCTCACCTCTCGCTTTTTTTCAGAAATTGGCGGAGCGACTTCACAAGGATGGAGAGGAATGGAGCAGAAAAAATCGTGCCAAACGGCTAGAGAGGGGGAAAGAGGTTCGTGAGAGCGAGGAGATTGACTATCATGAGAATTGTACTTTCAGGCCACAACGCATTGGAGGGCCGCCACCCTCCTCTGCCGATGGCGTCAATATGGGCGATATCAAGGGTATGAGCGGGTTCTACCGTCGCAACGAAGAAGCGAAAATTAAGATCAGCGAGGAGAAAGAGAGGCAAGGTCGCATGAAGCTTCGAAAAACTGGCGAACACCTCTACAAGAATTGGGATCCGAGTACAAAATTTTGTGAACCTTTCAAATTTGAAAATATAGAAGCACGCAAACTTGATGCACGCGCAGCCAAAAAGAAAGTGGAAGAGGCTGAGAAAATTCAGGCTCAGGAAGCAAGTAACAAAGAGCATGAGGCTAAACTGCGGCAAAAGGCCAACTTAACGGGCAGTAAAGCGCGTGCTCAAGATTACCTGGCAAAGCAGCTCAACACCCATCGTGGACCACCCCTCTTAGTTCTGGAGCTGACCAATGCGTTGGGTGAAATAAACCGGCTCAGCATCTGGGAAGATGACAATTTAGAACAGATTACCCAGGTCTATGCAAATGCAAATGAGCTAAGTGAAGAAGGCAAGCGCGAGCTGTTCGCTGTGTTGGTGCAGAATGTCAATGCGCTCTACGCGAGCAACGAGCAGCGGAACAAGATGAATGTGGAAGAATATGACAGCCCAATCATCTCAGACACAGAAGAGACGGAAACCGGTTCCGAAATATCGGAATCTATTTCAGGCTCTAACTTCAACAATGTTGATCCAGGAGCACAACCGGGAATGCTATCAGAATCGGAATTGGACAAGGTTGGCCATGAGCAAGGCAAAAATTACACTGATGATGTTGACATCGACGATGTCGTGAAATTTAAGTTGAGCAACGATGGGACTGAAGATGGTGAAGGCGACTTCGCTGTTGCCGAGGAATCTACCCCAGCTCTCACAGTCGATGAGCTGTGAAGCAGGGGAGTTGTTGAAAATTTAGATGTTTGTAACATAAAATTGCGTGATTGTAGCTTGGCAAAAGAATTTCTCTTGATTTTACAAAAATACTTTCAATCACAACTCGGTGTGATCCCGGTGAACTACTGCTCGATCGAAAGTCTGCTGCTGCTGCTAGTCGACATCACTACTTAAATTAAATTGAAGCCCCCCCTCGCAACATAAAGGGTTCTCTTCCAGCGAAGCGAGAGAAGTTAGGGAGAAGACAGAGAGCCTCCCTCAAGAATATATACTTTGGGTGTGTTTCCTGTGCCGTTCTTAAAAGTGATTCAGACCTGTTTTGAGTTAGCACGTGCTTAGCTTAGCCTTCTCACGTGCTTCTCTCTGTTTTCGGTGGTGTTTTTAAGGCCAATTCGAAGAACCACTGTAATTACACGATGGTGAGTAAATTTGTATCGCCCGTATTATTTGCGATGTTTTGAGGGCAGCGCGGCGTTTTTGTTGGTCCGGAGGCAGTCTGAGTCATGCTTTCGGACACTCAGTTTTTGCGGCGGTCGCCCTCTCCCTTTTCGTCTCCATTTCCTGGTATGTGGTCACGACAAGATGGTGTCTTAATCTGTCAGAGCCTTAAGCTACTATTTTCGGGGAGTTGTGAAGGATAATCAGCGGGAACAGATGGTTATGACCCTCACCACACCAACCCTTACTTGGGCTGCCGTGGATTGAGAGAGAAACCCCACAAGCACTAACAGTTTTCTTCTTTTTTTTTCTCAGGCACAAGAGATTCCAGAATTCAAGCTCATCCTCGTCGGTGATGGCGGTGTTGGAAAGACGACGTTCGTGAAACGTCACCGTACGGGAGAGTTTGAGAAAAAATATGTCGCCACTCTTGGAGTCGAGGTCCACCCCCTCACCTTCCACACCAACCGTGGAGCTATTAAATTCAACGTGTGGGATACAGCTGGTCAGGAGATGTTCGGTGGCCTTCGCGATGGGTACTACATCCAGGGGCAGTGCGCCATCATTATGTTTGACGTGACCTCTCGCATCACCTACAAGAATGTGCCCAATTGGCACCGTGACTTGACTCGTGTTTGCGAGAACATTCCTGTGGTCCTCACCGGCAACAAGGTCGAGATCAAGGACCGAAAGGTGAAAGCCAAGTCCATCACATTCCACCGCAAAAAGAACCTCCAGTACTACGATATTTCCGCCAAATCCAACTACAACTTTGAAAAGCCCTTCCTATGGCTGGCTCGCAAGCTCGCTGGAGACAACCAGCTTCAGTTTGTTGAGGCACCCGCCCTTCTGCCCCCCGAGTTCACGATGGACAAGGCGACCCAAGAGAGATACGAACAAGAGCTTCAGCAGGCGGCGGACCAGCCTCTGCCGGATGATGATGATGATGATCTCTAGAGAAAATAGCTATCAAGGATGATAAGAAAACACAAACACCACACCACAAACCGGAGGAAGGAAAGTAACACAAATTGCTGTGACGGTCTTTTGCCAAAGCTACCATTATATTAGTGCTGTTAGATTTGCCATACCTCTCTCCACTCCAAACAGTATTTCATACCTCTCCTTTCCTTGTTCACAATTTGTTGATTGCGATTAGCATCTCCAAGCACTGTCCTGCATCCTTGTCTTCCACCTCGTCGAAGATACTGTCGACTCTTCCCTCCTCACACTTCACCCTCGCGTCCTTGCACCAATCGCTGATGGTCTTCGCCGTGACCCCGGCCTGGATCAATCTCTTTCCAAAGGGAACCGTATCGATTGGCATGGAAAGCCAGTTGGTCAGCTCTGCGAGCCCCTCGAGGGGACTTGCTGACGCATGGACACCGTTGTCTCCACGTGTGGGCTCCTCAGGCAGCCCTAAGCTCTTCCAGTCATCCAAGATCGCCCTCCTGATGCTCTTCCCCTTCTCGCCCTCCGCGGGGTCCGTAGGTCCAAGCAACTTGCCCCTGAAGTCCTCCCACGACAAGACTCCCTCCTCCCACTCAATTGTGAAATAGTTGATGCTCACTTCTGCTCCAACATACTTGGCCCTCATTGACATGAAAAAGGCGTTGAAGACATAAATGTCCCCCAGTTTTCCCACGTAGAAACCTCCCCCCAGTTTTACGATCTTGCCCCCCTCGGCCTCCGCAGCCCTCCACTTACCCTCCAATTCTGCTGCAGTACAGCCAAAGTGCTTGCAAGCTCCCATGGCATTGAACGCTCTAGAATCTGCCAGCACCTTGCCGTAAGACTCCCCGAAGAACTTCTCAAATTTCTCGTTGGGAACGGGAATGTCGGTAGGGTCCAAGATGGTTGCCTTGGATGCAATTGCATAATAATGCTGGTCAATGAGCTTCTTTTCGTCGATCTCTGTGCCACTAATTTCTCCAGTGCCAGTGATGGTCAGTCCTGCGTTACCGAGCATCGATCGGACAAGCGACTTCACGGACAAAGTGTTCGCATGTGGCTTGATAAAGACGAATGCCTGGTTTTTCAGCTTCCCCTACGAGTCCAAGTAGCAAATAATATAAAGGGGGGAAGTGTTAGAAGGTCTTGTCCAACTAGTCTCCAACAACTGACTCTTAAAAATAAAACACCAACACCTGATAACGCAAATACCGACCTCAGACTTATGGTTTTTCGCACTCTTAACGCGTGCATAAGCAACGGCAGTGGCAACAGTAGACACAAAGAACGTAAGGCCCGACATGGAAGGAGGTGGAGAGAGAGGAGGAGTGAATATGAGTCAGGCTTTTTTTTAACTCAAACTGGGTTTGTTCTTTTGAAAAGATCTGGCCGTTGTGAGAGCTTAAAATAGCGAAAATGAGGTAAGAGCCGAT
>Ga0115555_1002224_pt1 | contig 13032 bp, 10 predicted proteins | sample COGITO_mtgs_1104_2_FD_87285 | JGI IMG/M metagenome (GOLD analysis project Ga0115555, IMG submission 87285) | Pelagic marine microbial communities from North Sea - COGITO_mtgs_110407 | ecosystem: Environmental > Aquatic > Marine > Epipelagic | place: Germany:Helgoland, sampling site Kabeltonne... | reverse complement strand
TGAAAACAGTAAAGGCACCATTGGAGACAAAATAATTAACAGTGCAAACAATAATAAAGAAAGTAAAAAGAAAATTACAGAAATTATTGTTAAAGTCGTTGAGAAAAATCCTGAAAAAGCTGTTGAGATTATAGAGAAAAATCAAAATACCAATACTGTTTTAGAAACTGTTAAAACTAAAATTGAAAATGGAGAAGCTGTATCGACAGATGATTTTGAAGATGTGTTTGATACAAATGTTTCACCAAATTAATTATGGAAATTTCAAAAAATAAAAAACATCAATATTTATTTTTTTTTATAATATCTATATATACAGTATTTAATGGAGGTAATTCAAATATATTAATTCAAATTAATTTTGCTTTATTTAGTTTGTTGTTTTTATATTGTCTTAAAGATAGAAATTATAGATCACATTTAACTATTTTTTATATAAGAAATAAATTTTCTATTTTATTTTATCTTTTATTTTTATTTTATTTAATCTTTCAAATAATCCCAATGCCAGTTGATTTTCTAAAATTTTTTTCTTTAGAAAAGTATAATATTATTGATAAGCTTAACTTTGAAAACAAATACTCTTCCATAAGTTTATCACCATCAAATTCATTTTTTCAATTTTTAAATTTTCTAACTTTAATAATATTTTTATTTATCATTAAGATGATTTTTTATACAGACAGGCATATAAATAGATTATATCTTTTTTTATCTTTTTTAGGCTTTATTTCCTCTTTTATTGCTATTTTATTATTTTTAAATGGTAATCCAGATTTTTTTTTCTTTAAAAACAAAAGTTATTTTGACTCATCAACTGGTTTTTTTATAAATCGGACAGTTTTTTCTATATTTTTACTTTTTTGTTTAATATCAAGTTTTGAATTACTTAAAAAATCTAATTTAACAAAAAGGAATAAAAAAAATATAAATTTTTTTTTAAAAATTTATATTAGACTATTTATAATATTTATTACAATTGGAATAATAACTAGCTTTTCCAGAATTGGTAATTTCTTACTTTTGATAACAATTGTATTTTATTTAATAAATGATTTTTTTTTCATTAAGAATAATGATAAATCTTTTAGATATATAATCTTATTAATTGTTTTATTTGATATAATTATTATGGGATATTACTTCGGTAATACTAAAATTTTTGAAAGATTTTATTTCGTAGGTGAGGATTTAGCACCAATTTTAACTACAGATAATGATTTTAATAGATTTTCAATAATGAAGTTTAGTTTCAATCAATTTTTTGATTATATGTTTTTTGGTTATGGATCAGGCAGTTTTGAGACTTTGTTTCAAATAAAATTTAACACTACGGATAGCTCTTATGCTAATCATGCTCATTCTGATATAATAGAATTTATTGGTGAATTTGGCATTTTTGGTTTTTCTTTACTTATTTTATCTATTTTAAAATTTTTATTAAATATCAAAATTTTTAATTTAATTAATATTATTCTTTTAATTTACTTATTTATAATTTTAACTTTTGACTTTTCTTTGCATATTCCATTAATCCAATTATTATTAATTTTTTTTTATTCATCAAATAAAAAATTTGCAAAAGTTAATTAGGGTTCCCTGTAGGCTTGAAGCCCATTATTTATGATTGGCTGGTAGGATTTAAACAAATTAGTTTGAGGCAATAATAAACTTATAGTTCTGTTCCATTTAACTATTTCTGTAGGTGGAATAAATACTATATCTCGTTCTTTTAGTTTGAATTTTTTTCCAGCTATAAGGTTTATAGGGTTACTAATATCTAGTTGAAAAACATCTATTTCCAAAAATTTTTGATATTTTTCACGAATAACAAAAACTTTTTTCACATTAGCAGTAAGTTGATTTAAACCACTAGTTGAAATTAGTTCTGTTAGTGAGTAGTCCAAATTAGGAAAATAAATTCCAGGTTTTGTTACTTCTCCAAATACGTGAATAGTATCAGAGTTTCTATCAATAAAAATTACATCATTTTTTTTTAAAAAAAAATTTTCTTTTTCATCTTTGCTTTTAAAGGAGTTAGTTAAATCAATTTTGTATACTTTATTATCTCTTCTCAAAAGTCCTTTGGTGCCATAAAGTTTATCAGCTGCACTTGGATTAAAATTAGCTTTAATTGCCGCTTCAATTAAGCTTATTGGTTTTTGATCTAAATTAATAGTTATTTGATTTCTAACTGCTCCAACTATATGCACCTTGCTACTATTAAATTCTTCAACATTAATTTGTAGGTCGGGATTTTTATAAAAACTTTGTATTACTTGCATCAAAATATTTTGAGCTTCATTTAAAGTTAAACCATCTAACTTTATTTTTCCAATAAATGGTAAATCTACCATTCCATTTTGATCGATTAAATATTTTCCATCTAAGTCATCTGTATCAGTTAAATCTAAACTTATAAAGTCTGCTGGCCCAAGAATGTACTCATAACTGTAATCATATATTTCTGAAATATTATTGACGATATTATCAATTTCTAAAATATCATTTTTATTATAATTATTTAGTTCATCTTCAGATAATTGATTTATTTTTATTACATTGATACCCACATCTTCAATTGTATATTCTGCTACATCCTTTTTTTTATTAATTTTTTTTTTATCTGGAGATTTATTTATACCTGGCAAGTTGATACAGCTATTTAAAGTAAATAGTAAAATTATTAAAAAATTTAATTTTTTTAGATAAATCATTTTTATAAAGTTTATATTAAAGTGATAGTATATTAAAGTATTTGAGATTTTTATTCGTATTAATAAAGGTTTTTTTTCATAAATCTATAATTATTGATATTTTTGCATAAAAGAAATAAAAACTTAACAGTTATGTTTGAAAGATTTAATTCTATATTCCAAGTATTTGACGTAGGTGATTTGAGGTTTTTAGTTTTAGTTGCAAAAAAAAATTTTAAAAATTTATTTTTCTTAAGTTTGATAATTTCTTGTTTAACTTTTGTTATATTACTTAATCAAGATAAAAAATTTCGTAGTACAGCAACCATTGTTATAGCTCCTGATGATAATAGTTTAGTTAATATTGAAGAGGTTTATTCTTTAGAGTCACTAACAAATAGGATTAACAATCAAATGGCTATTTTAAAAAGTGATGAAGTCTTTGAATATATTTTAGATGATAAAAAAAATGTTACACGTTTTACAAACTTGTACTCACAAAATGATAATAATTTTATTCAAAGAATTTTTAAAAAAAAAAAAATTATCAATAAGGATTTCTTAAAAAATGTCCTATCAAATAGTTTCACCGTAAACAATTTACCTAGAAGCGATGTTTTACAACTAGCATTTGTATCTTCTAACTCAAAAATATCACAATTAGCTCTATCAAGCATAATTGAGAGTTATCAAAGATATGAAATTGATAGCAGGATTAATATTACGAATTATGCAAATAAAAAAATTACTGATCGATTAAGTGATTTAGTTGTCCAAATGGATGTTGCCCAGAAAAAATTATCAAAATACAAAAGAGAGAATAATTTAGTTGACACAGGTAGTGTAAAAAAATTAAAGATAAATGAAATTGAGTCTATTTCAAATAGAATTATTGAAGCAAAAAATAATTATCAAAAACAACAAAATGATTTACTGTCAATAAAAGTAGCAGATGGTGATATTGATGCGTTAATGGCTGTCGAAGATCTAAGATCTGTTAGTCAGATATCAAATATAAAAAATAGTTTGAACGCAAATGAAAGTAATATTCAATCATTATTATTAATATATACCGATAAGCATCCTAAAATAGTTCAGGCAAATGAATTAAATGTAAGTTTAGAAAATCAATTAAAAGCTATTTTAGATGAAAATATTCAACAAAAAGCATTTGAATTAAGTAATTTGAATAATTTTATCCAACTTTCTGAAGAAGAAATGCAAAAAGCCACCAATGAACTTAGAGAGATTGAGGAAAAAGAATCTGGAATGCTTCAATTTTCTAGAGAAGTTGAAAGTAGCAAAAAACTATATGAATCATTTTTACAGAGAGTTAAAGAAACTAATGAAGCTCAAAATTTGCAAGTTTCAAAACTTAAAGTAATAGAGACACCAAACTTACCGTCAAAACCATTTGCACCTAAGCCAGCAAAAAATTCTATTATGGCTTTTATTACATCTATGTTAGCTATTTTTGGACTTTTATATTATAGAGAAATGAACACATCTGTTATAAAGAGTCCTGAAGCCATTGAATCATCTGGCATTCCTCAAATTGGTGTTCTACCAAGAGTAGATCTATTGAAAAGAGGATATCATATTTTGCAAATGTTTATAGAAGACGCCTCATCTAATTTTTCAGAAGCTATAAGATCTTCAAGAGCAACTATAGAGTCAAAATTTCAAAAAAATAAAAGTTATCTAGTAACATCTAGCAATCCATCTGAAGGTAAAACAACATTTGCATTCAATCTTGCCTTATCTTTGGAAAAGTCTAGTAAAGTTCTCTTTATAGAAGCAGATATTAGAAGACCTTCTGTATTGAATGGATTTTACCAATTCGATAAAGAGATTTTAGGCTTAGGAGAGATTATTTCAGGATCAGCCCAGCTTAAGCAAGTAATATTTAAAGTTCCAGGAACTGAACTAGATATTATCACATCGGGTGAAAAAAGATTTGATATGTCAGATATTGTAAATAAAGAACAAGTTAAAAAGTTCTTTGATATTCTAAAATTAGAGTATGATTATGTCATAATTGATTCTCCTCCAGTTCAGCCTGTTTCTGACACATTAATCTTGGCCCAAGCATCAGATTACAATTTATTTGTGATTAGATCTGAAGAAACTAGAACCTCATCATTTATGTCTTCAATTAAAAAAATACAAAATGTAAATGCTAAAATTGATGGGATTGTAATTAACGACCTAGATGTATCAAAAGATAGTTATTACAGCTATTATTACAGCTATAACCCACAATATTATTACACTAAAAATTAGCAATGTTTAAACTTGAAAAAGTTTTTCAAAATGATGACTCTGCCTATATTCTTTTTACCAATGTAATCAAATCAATTTTAATTTATTTTTCAATATACATATTTTCCATATTAGAAAAAAATTCTGTATATGAAATATTAGACTATGAAATTTATTTACAATCAAATTTTTTTTATCTTTCTATATTTCTAAGTATTTTTTATCTAATATTTATTTCACTAAATAAAAGAGATAATGTTTATAAAAGGAATCTCATTTCATTTTTTGCTGAAGATTTTATTAATCTGACTTTATCGATGTTAATATCCTTGATAATAATTTTTATATTAAAACTAAATTTATCTATAGACAATATTTTTTTATATTTATTTATTTTTATAATTTCGATTATTGGTTTTGCTAAATTATTCTTTAATTCACTCTATGAAAATTTGATACAAAAAAATATTATTCAAAAGAATATTATGCTTGTAGGTAATTATGATGAAATTAAAGAAATTTTGAATAATGATTTTGATAAAATTTATGTTTTTAAATGTTGTATTGTTTTAGATATAGCAAAATATAATTTAAACTTAATTAAAAGTGAATTTAAATTTCCAATATTTACTAACGACGAAGATATACGATCAATATTGGAATATCATGCTTTGGGACAGGTATGGCTTTTAGATAAAGGAAACCATAAAATAGAAAACTCACTACTAAAGATATTAAAATACTCTGTTGATATTTTAATAATAAAATTACATAAAAAATATAATTTAAAAGGCAAAAAGTTATTAATAAATAAATATGATTTTGAATTTTATGAAATATCTAGATTTCATGGAGTTAACCTTTTTGTTAAAATATTATTAGATAAAATTTTTGCTCTAATTTTTTTAATTTTAACATTTCCAATCTTATTGATTGCAGCAATTCTTATTTATTTTGAGGATGGTTTTCCTATACTATTTACTCAAAATAGAACAGGTTGGGATGGTAGAAGATTTAAAATTTACAAATTAAGAACTTTAAAAAAAGAAAATTTTGATAAAACTGTTCAAGTTAATAAGGGAGATAAAAGAGTTTTAAAATTTGGACAATTAATTAGAAGATATAGTATTGATGAATTGCCTCAATTTATAAATGTTTTTTTTGGAGACATGTCAATTGTTGGTCCAAGACCCCATATGGTAGAGCATGATATACAATATGCCAAACTATTTGACAATTTTCTAAAGAGACATAAATGTAATCCAGGTTTAACCGGGTGGGCACAAGTTAATGGTTTAAGAGGTGCAACACCCAATCCTGATGCTATGAAAAGGAGGATGGAGTTTGACTTATGGTATCTAAATAATTGGAGTATTTGGCTTGATTTTTACGTAATGATCAAAACGTTTTATGCGATAATAAAATATAAAGGCGACTAGAGGTTCTAACTAAGTATTTACAGATTCAAGCAAATCATATAAATAAAACCCAAGGTTGTATTATGATTGAAAGTTCAAAAACATTAAAAAATAAAATCGATGAATTTTATTCAAGGTTTACATCCAAAGAAAAAATTATTGTGTATGAAGAAAATAAATTTGATGTAATTATAGGATTAGTATTTAATAAAGTTTTCAATATAGCGTTAACTTTAATTAAACAATTTATAAAGATTACAATGAAAGTATTAAACAAATTTTTTGATATAATAACTCAGCAAAGTGAACTTAAGAAAAGAATTTTAAAACAAGAAGAGATATTAATAAATAATTCAAAATTAAATTCGTCCTTATCTGAGCAGATAAGGCTACTCAATAAAAAAATAGACAAAATTTCTTTGCAGAATAATTCAAACGATGAAGATCATGTTGAAAATAAAATAATTAATAGCTTTAATGATAATCAAATTCAAGATCAATCAAATAATAAGATTGAATTTTTTCAAAATGAAAATTTAAGAATAAGTAATGAGCTTTTTGAGACAAAGAAAAAATTTGATATAATGAAAGAAGAAGTTGAAAAGTTTCAAAATCAAAGAAGTAATCTTATAGAAAAAATTAATTCAGTTAATGATGTAATTCAAGATTCTAATGTTGTAACAAATGTTTTTGAAAATGAACAAATGATAAACAAAATTGATATAGCAGATCCGAATAAAAAAAATAATAAAAAGAATTTTGATTTAAATTCTGAAGTGTCAAAAATATTTAATACGAATTAAGAATTTATTTTAGATATTATAATTTAAATTTAAATTTATTTTTTTATAAAAATTCTTATTAATTTAAAATATTTTTTTTTGCCTAATAAATATAATAAGTAACGTAAAATTTAAATGATAAATAAAGATTTAATTAATAAGCTTATCTATTTAAGGCAGATGTTTTTAAATTCTTTTGATTCTAAAAAATTTAATTGCCCTAGTTGTGGTAATCCAAAGAACAAAGTTTTAGAGAGAAAATTTTTTATAACCACTTTAAGAAGATGTCAAAATTGTTATCTAATGTATAGAGCACCTACGTTAAATGAAAAAGAAAGTAATAAATTTTACCAAAAATCATACAGTCAAGGTTTTACTTCTGATTTCCCTAGTGATGAAAAATTGAATGAACTTTTAAAAACTAACTTTGAAACAACTGATAGAAGTTATAAAAAATATTTAGATATTTTAGATAATTTATACGATGAAAAAAATTTAAATCTATTTGATTTTGGTTGTTCGTGGGGTTATGGAAGTTATCAATTAAAAAAAAGGGGATACGATGTTAAAGCTTTTGAAGTATCAAATATTAGAGCAAATTTTGCAAAGACCAAACTTAACATCAATGTTATTGATGATTTAAATACTCTTGAAAAAGATCAATTTGATATTTTTTTTAGTGCGCATGTCTTAGAACATCTCCCTAATATAAATAAAATTATAAGTTTAGCTTTTAAAATATTAAAAAAAGGGGGTTTTTTTGTAACAATAACACCTAATGGATCAATGATACACAAAAAAAATAATAAAAATTGGAATAAATTATGGGGTCACGTACATCCTAATTTTTTAGATGAAATATTTTATGAAAATCGTTTTAAAGATTTTGAGTATTACATAAGCTCATCTCCATATCATCAAAATTTAATCGAAAGTAATAGTAATATTAAAAGAATTTTTGAAAAACAACATTCAAAATATTGTGCGAATTTAGAATATGATGAATTATTAATTATCGTAAGAAAAAAATAATTTTATGGATAAATTTATTTTACCACTAATATTAAAACCAAAATTTGAAACAGGGTTAATTAGACTAGGAAAAAATAATGATGGTGGATATTTAATCCCAAAAAAATCTCTTAATTCAAGTAATAAACTTTATTCTTTCGGTTTATACGATGATTATTCGTTTGAGAAAGATTTTTATGAAAAAACAAATGTTGAAGTTGTTTGTTATGATCAGTCTGTAAATTTTAAATTTTTTTTAAAACCTTTTCTTTTTGGTCACTTTTCAATATTATTTAAATATCTTGGATATAGATTTTTTTTTGACGGAAAAAAAAGAAAACATTTAAAAAAAAATATCATACCTAGAGGAACATATAAATTTGACCATGAAGTAGATTCAGCTGATATAGACTCAATTATTAAAGAAGACCCATCAAATGATATTTTTTTTAAAATTGATATAGAAGGATCTGAATATAGAATATTGAGTCAATTAATTAAACACTCATCTCACATTAGTGGCCTAGTAATTGAATTTCATGATTGTGATTTAAATTTAGATAAGATTATAAATTTTGTTGAAAATTTTGAATTACAAATAGTTCACATTCATGTGAATAATTGGGATTATATTAGTTCAACTGGCCTTCCGCGAGCTTTAGAAATTACATTTTCACCGAAACAATTTAACTCAAAATTAAAAGATGAAGATAAAAAATATCCAATTTCATTGGATCAATCTAATGTACCTAATATGAAAGATTTACCTATAGAATTTAATTAATCAAATTATCACTTATAAATTCAGCAAGTATATAATAGCCTTTATTATGGTCACGCATAAAATGAACATCATCACTAAATATGTGCTCACTGTTATTTTCAAAAATATTTGTTGAGTCAAATAAATTATTTATTAATATTTCATTATTACTAGTTTTATCTTTAATCTCTAAATATAATTTTTTAACAATCTCATTTCTATAGTTTAGTAAAGTAAATTTTTTTTCATTATCATGTCTCATATTTTTAAAAATCACATGTGGTTGAAGGATATTTAAATATTTGACACCTAGTCCATCACAAAAAATTGACATACTTTTTATGTTTTCAATATAAATATTTAGATGCTCTGTGTAATCTGAGATTTTGTAATCACTCCCTCTCTTTCTCTCTGTTATACGTGTAAATGCATTATATAATTGTGAAGATTGTAAAACCTTAAATATCGGACTTAAAAAAGGTTTTGTTAAATATAGATCATATGTATTGTTTAGAAAAAATGTTCCTGGTTTAACATTTTTTTTTAAACTATGAATAATGTCATTTGCACCATTTATATTTACTATTAAATCTGGACTAAGTTTATTTGCGTATCTGGTAAGAAGTATAAGTTCTTGTGTAGATATATAGCCTCCATAACCTGCATTAAAAACTTTTACCTTTTTATTTATTCTATTTTGTAAAGATTTTTCAAGAATGTTTTCTGGAAAGCCTTCAGCTGTACTTCCTCCGATTAGGAGAACATTAAAATTATTTTTATCTAATTTTTTATTAAATTTTTTAAATGTTTTGTCCCAATTTTCACCGTACATTACAAAGGGTTTGTACTCTAAGTTTTTATTCTTCATTGGCAATCCTGCATTCTGATCACCTAGTTTTATTTTAAGATAAATTCTTGCACCAAACTCTAAAGTCAACAGTATTGATATAAGAATGATTAAATTAATCAGTAAAATTTTTTTCATAATAAATTTACAATATAAATATATTATTACATCATTTGCAGAATATCTACGATGTACGCGTATTTTGATTTATTTGATTGATCTTTAAAATCACACCTAAAAACAAAAATATTAATATATTTGATGGAAATATATCAATATGCATCGATTTGATATTAATTGTAATCATTAATGCAAAAAACGCCATAAAGCTTGATATCAAAACTTTAAATGTTTTCTCTTTCTCAAAATTTAAACAATTGTAAAGAGTTCTGATTATATTCAAATAAAACAAGATAATAGCAACCAGACCTAAAAAACCCAATTCGGTAATAACTTTAAAAAAATAACCCTCATTAAAGTTTGGTCCTATCTGCACTTGTAAACCTGTAATGTTTTTTGTTTGATAAGTCGCTGTTCCCACACCATTTCCAAAAAAGTTATTTAAAAGATAACTTAAACCATCTGTAAAAGCGCTAGAAGCATAAATATCAGTTAATCTTTTTATATCTGTAAGTAGTAAATCTATATTTGCAAACTGAAAATTGTATATCAAAATGCATAAAATTATAACTAAAGCACCATACACAATTAATTTATCTACTTGACGTCTAATAATTAAATAATAAATAAAAAAAATTGGAATATAAATGTACATTCCTCTTACACCTGAAGCTACAGAAGCAATAATAATTAAAATAAATATTGAAGTATAAAAAGTTTTATTTTTGAAATCTTTTGAATAACTTAAACATGTTAAAACTGGTATAAAAGAAAAAAGTAGATAATTTGAAAATTGAGTAGAAAACGAAAAAGTTGAGGGTATTCTAATTAACTCAATGTTTGAAGCTATTGAAAATTTTGTGAAACCTTGTGTGACTGCTTTTGCTACTTCTGGTGTATAAAACAAATTCATTGTTTCATTAAACCCTATTCTAAAAACTAAAAAAAATTGAATTATCGCTAAACTAATAGGTATTATGGATATTTTTGATAATAATTTACAAATGTTTATTAATTGGTCTTTATCTTTAATATAATAGTAGCCAATTGGTGTCATTAAAAAATAAAAAAGCCAAACTTTTAAACCAACTAGCTTACCCAAAATAGATAATGGATTGTAGGGGTTTAAAAACTGTAACAGTATAATTATAGAGATAAAAAAAAAACTAAACTTCAAACTTGATTCCATCATATTAAAAAATCCCTGATCAAGTTTTTTGGTAAAAAGATATAAATATATTGGAAATATAAATACAAAATCATAAAATATAGATGTTAATCGATTAGAGCTAAATGGTTCTAAATTATTAGCAATCAATCCAAAAAAAGGAAACAAGATTAAAAATATAGTGACATTTTTTTCTAATTTTTTTTTATTAATTAAAAAAAGAATAAAACCCAAAAAAATAAAAATAAATATCATTAACTTTTAAAAAAAGTATTGTTGATTAACCTAATTTTAATTATACTTTGAATAGCTAAATAAGAATTAATCAACAACAAGGCAAATGGAATTGAATAATTATTTATTATAGGCATAGTTATTAAAATTAATATGGGATATGAAAAAGCTATAAATATAAATGGTTTATTAAATAATTCTGCTTTATTAATTGCATAAGGTAACGTTAAAATTGGGATACTTATCCACTCAATAAAATTTGAAAATATAAAAAATATAAAAAAATAAAAATCCCAATGAACAGTGTATTTAGTCCATATTAAAAATGGCTCTTTTATAAAAAAAATTAAAAATATTAAAATAAAAGTTGCTAAGTAAAAATTATATTTTAGCATAGAATATAATTGCCTGGATATTTGTTTAAATTTTTTTTCACCATATAAAATTGTGATCTCTGGATAATATGCTGATGAGATAATATTGATAAATTGTCTTCCACCATTAATTATTAATCTTAGAGAATTGTAAAGTATTATGAAAGCATCAGTGGCAAAAAAATTTAATATTATAATTGTAATTTGAGCAATAAAACCTTTACTTACATTACCGGTCATAAAAGATAATGATGGGTAGAAAATTTTTTTTATAAATGATTTATTTATGTTGTTAATGTTTAAAATTTTTAACCATTTAAACTCTATTTTAACAAAAATTATAACTATAAAAAAAGCAAATAAATAATTAAAGAAACTCACAAAACTTACTTCAAGTATTGATCCACCATTATATAAAACTATAAAAATCAATATTATTTCAGTTATTATAAAAATAGACTTAATATAATTTGAAATATGGAATTTATGATTTATTCTATAAAGACCACTAATGAAACTCATATTTGATTGAATTAAATATCTTAACAAAATTGCTAAAATTATAATTTGGAAATTTGAGTTTTCTATGCTGGAAATGTTAAATATTTTTTGAAAGTTAAAAAAAAAATCTAAACTCAAAATTAAAAATATTGCTAAAGATATAAATAGAGTACTAAAGAATATTATGTTTTGAATAGTTTCATTACATTTTTTAATTTTATTTTCTTTACTTAGTATTATTGTTAAATTTAATCCATACGAAGCTAATCCAAATTCACTAATTGCTAATAATGTCGTAAATGTTGTAATTATTATCCATTCTGAATAAGTATTTAAATCCCAAAATGTTAAATATATAGGTATAAAAAAAAGTTGAATTAATACTTGAATTGCCTGATTAAACGTAAGAGATGATGCATTCTTAAAAATGACATTGTTTAATATTTTTGTTAAATTCATCTTTTTTTAGATTTATCAAAAAAATCAGTTATATTTTTTGTCATTGCATCATAAGAAAGCTTCTCATTTGCATAGTTTGCAGCAGCTTTGCCCATTTGTAACATTTTATCAGGGTTGCTATAAAAAAAATTGATTTTTTCTCCGATATCATTTGAATTTTTTTCTTGAATTATAAAACCGTTTTTCCCATTATCCAAAACATCTGGTGCCTGACAATTTTTTGTAGCAATTATTGGAAGACCGCAAGCCATTGCTTGAGAAATCACTGCTGGTGCACCCTCTTCTAAAGTCGGGAGACAAAAAATAGATGCTTTATTGTAATAATTAGGAAGATCAAATTCATTAACTGTATTAATAAAAATATTATTTTTTTCTAGTTTCACTACTTTTGAAGCTA
>Ga0115555_1002223_pt1 | contig 13033 bp, 9 predicted proteins | sample COGITO_mtgs_1104_2_FD_87285 | JGI IMG/M metagenome (GOLD analysis project Ga0115555, IMG submission 87285) | Pelagic marine microbial communities from North Sea - COGITO_mtgs_110407 | ecosystem: Environmental > Aquatic > Marine > Epipelagic | place: Germany:Helgoland, sampling site Kabeltonne... | reverse complement strand
TTTTTCATACACTCATCATCAGTCACCAGCTTACCATCTTCGTCTACTCGTGCTACTACGAACAATAGTATCAACAGACCATCATCATCATCATCATCGAAAAAGGGCAACAACAACAACAACATCAAGAGAGGATTTCGTTTATCATCATCATCATCATCATCAGAACAACAACAAGAACAACCGGCGAAGATACAGGAAACGTATCAGTTTCACAGTCCGGGAGGGAAAGTAACGTTCGCGCACGAAACCGACGGAGAGAAGTCGAAGTGGACGAATTGTGAGATTTCACACGTCGGCGATGTAAACGAAGAGACAAAGGTGAAGCTTGGAATCGTCATCGGCGAGTTTCACGACCAACTCATGAACCGCATGCTCGAAGACGCGCGCCTCTCGGCGTTGGCGATGAACGCCGAAATCACTCGAGTCGTCTTCGTTCCGGGCACGTACGAAGCGCCGTTAATATTAGAAAACATGCTCATGGACGACTCGCTCGACGCGGCGTGCGTTTTAGGATACATAGAAAAAGGTTCCACTTTACACGGCGAGGAGATGGGAAATACGTGCTCGTTGATTTTTAAGCAGTTGGAGTTGGAATATCGCAAACCGGTAGGGATGGGCATCATCGGTCCCGGGGCAACCGCGGAGCAGGCGGAAACGAGAGTGGCGTACGCCGGCAACGCCATTCGCGCCGCGATTCGAATGGCCAGGACGATGATGGTATGAAATCCTACTAATAAAGAATAGCCGTCGTCACCGAATGTCTTCTTCTTCTAAGAAGGTTGTTGTCGCGTCGTTATTAGTAGTATTGTCAAAGTTGTTCTCCTCCTCCTCCTCCATCTTCTTCACCTTAGGTGAATAATACAGAGCTCTCTTCTTATCGTTTTGTTCTTGGTGTTTTTGGCTCCTTTTCGGCGGAATAATCAATAAATTTCCTCTCTTTTGTGAACTCATCTAATCTCGTTACTACATTCCTCAGATTTTAACCGCTTTGCTTTGCTTTGCTTTCGGTCGCTTTTGGTTTCCATCATCATCCCACGCACGAGTAAGAAAGAAAGAAGACGACGACGATGATAGCAGTTCCAGCCGCAAGCAGTTACGCTGGGACGATAACGACGATGCGCGGAGGAGGAGGAGTACAAGGAGGGAAAAAGAATCAATTAAAGAATAATCGATTCGCGGCGACTTTTTATTATCCAAGAAGAAAAAGCGCGCATAATCTCGTCCTCACGAAAAGACGCATCCGTGGTGGTCGAGTACTTTTTCCTCGCGCGGCGGAAATGAACGGAATCGCCGCAGATCCTCCCCCGCCGAAGAGAAAGACAAAGTTTGGCGATCCGAACAATCCAGCCGCGGTTGGTTTAGGTAGCATTGATGGGGAAAAGCCTCGAGAAGACGAGAAAACAACCTCGACAGTCGCCACAAAAGCGCCTCCTCCTGTTACTCCTCCTCCTTCACCTTCTCCTCCTCCTGCGCCAAAGATGAAGAAGAGTTCGAAAACAACTGCAGTAGTTTCGACGGTATCAAAAACGAAAACGCCTTCATCTCCTCCTCCTTCTAAGAAAGCGAAATCGAGGACAAATATACTTCGACCGATAGCGGAGACTCCGTTAAACCGAGGCGAACCGACCTGCGGAGAACCGTCGCCGTTGGGCGCGACGAGGTTGGAAAACGAGAGCGTGAACTTTGCGCTTCGGACGCAGAACGCGACAAATGTGACGTTGGTGTTGTATTCCGAGGAAGATTTTAAGAGTGGAAAGATAACGGCGGAGATTGATTTAGACCCAACAAGTGGCTTTAGAACGGAAAGAGCGAAGGACGACGCGGTGATTTGGCACGTCGAAGTGCCGAATTTGTCCGAGAAGTGTTTGTACGGCTATCGAGTAAATGGTCCCAAGTTACCAGGGCACGCGTTTGATTTTAACAAAATCGTGTTGGATCCGTACGCCAAGCACGTGTGTTGCAACCGCGAAGGGTACGGGGAAACGAATCAACGAGCAGAAAACGATTTGGAAAAGAACTGGCCGCAATACGCGAGCGGGGTTCCAGCTTTGTATAATAGAGGTTCCGAGAATGAGGCGTTCGATTGGGAAGGCGTGGAGTCGCCGGAGTACGAACTCGCCGATTTAACCATCTACGAAGGTCACGTGAGAGGTATTGGACAAACGTACGAGGATATGATCGGCAAACTTCCGTATTTGAAATCAATCGGCGTGAATTGCTTAGAGTTACTCCCGATTCACGAGTTTAACGAGTTGGAATATTCCGACGAAAATACACGAAACCCGGAAACTGGCGAGTTGAGGAGAAATTTTTGGGGGTATTCCACCGTGAACTTTTTCACGCCAATGACGAAATACGCCAAAGTTGGCGAAGCCGATTGCGGACGAAAGAGTAACGACGAGTTTAAAAAGTTAGTTCGAGAGTGTCACAGGAACGATATGGAGGTGATTTTGGACGTCGTGTTTAATCACACCGCGGAAGGGAACGAAAAAGGATTGACGCTTTCTTTCAGAGGCGTAGACAACAGAAGTTATTACGTGACTGCTCCGACTGGAGAGTTCTACAACTATTCCGGATGCGGGAACACTTTGAACTGTAATCACCCGATGGTGGCAGATTTAATCGTCGATTCGTTGAAACATTTCGTGGAGGAATACCACGTCGACGGGTTTCGGTTCGATTTAGCGAGCATTTTGACGAGAGAGGCGTCGCATTATAAAGGCGAGGAAGGTCCGACGGCCGAAGAGTTGAGTTTGTTAGCCAGCGCGCAACCGAATAGTGGCATCAACAACGTAAACTCTGCGGATTCTACGACGAACGGGATGCCGTATAACGACGAAGAGGAGGTGCTCTACGATCAAGACGGGAACCCGATTCCTAAGAATCCGTTACAGAAGATTCCAATCGGAACAAATTTGGAAGATCCACCCGTGTTGCGCGCGATTTCCAACGACCCAGTCTTGCGTAACGTCAAGTTAATCGCTGAAGCTTGGGATGCCGGCGGGTTGTACCAAGTCGGCACGTTCCCGCACTACGGCGTCTGGGCCGAATGGAACGGTAAGTTTAGAGACGACGTCAGAAACTTCATCAAAGGGTCCGACGGATTCGTCGGTGCCATGGCCTCTCGCTTGTGCGGGTCCCCGGACATTTATCACGCCTCTGGACGGAAACCGAAAAGCTCGATCAACTTTGTCACCTGCCACGACGGATTCACCTTGCGCGACTTGGTTTCCTACAACGAAAAGAACAATTTTTTCAACGGCGAAGACAACAACGACGGCGAAAATCACAACATTTCATGGAACTGCGGCAGTGGCCCGGAGGCTGACGGCCCGACTACGGACAAAAACATCGTCGCTTTACGCGAACGACAAATGCGCAACTTTTTCTGCGCGTTGTTTCTCTCTCAAGGCGTTCCGATGATCACCATGGGCGACGAATACGGTCACACCAAAAACGGCAACAACAACACGTACTGCCACGACAACTACTTAAACTACATCGACTGGGATCAAGCGTTAGACCCACTCTCTGGCGATGGTTTGAAACGATTTTGCTCGGAAATGGCTGAATTTCGCGCTCAACACGGCGCCTTCCGCTTACCGGACTTCCCGACCGACGCCAACTGTCAATGGCACGGCGTCAAACCGCACGAACCAGATTGGGAAGAAACGAGTCGATTTATAGCATACACCATCTCCGCCAACACCCCTGAAGACCCGGAAAAGTTCTACGTCGCATTCAACGCCAACTTCGAGAGTATTTTGGTCACTTTACCCGAGTTACCAGCCGGATTGCACTGGAGATGTGTTCTAGACACCTCTCTGGAAACGCCGTTTGATTTCGTCAGCGCCGAGGACATCTCCGACGAAGACAGGTTCACCGCGGAAGCTATGGTTCGTCCGCAATTACGAGCGAACAGATTTACCATTTTGGATAGAAGTTGCGTCGTTTTAAAAGCAGAATTAGATGACGACGACGAGGAGGAGGAAATATAATAATAAATAGAGTGAGAGAGAGAGAGAGAGAGAGAGAGAGAGAGGACATGTTTAGTAGTACGTCCGCATACATTTTTGTTGTTGTAATTTAATCACACGTTGAATGAAACCATCCACAAAAACGGTCTCGTAAACGTTGCTCCTGAAACCTAAATATGTTCGCTTCAAAAAAACGTCAGACTTCTCGAGGGAGAAAGAGGTAAACAACAAACTCCTCTCTCTCTCTCTCTCCGTCTCCCTCTCGTTTTCCCTCTCTCTCAAGTCATGGCACCGTCTCTCTCGTCGTCGTCATCCTCATCGATGATACCGAAAATTCCTCAATCGAGACCGAAAAGGAGATTACTCGTCGCCGTCGTTCTGTCCGTGTGTATCGGATACGTTTTGTTTATGATTTTGGGCGATTCGCCTCCACAAGGCGTATCTCCTAATCATCATCATCATCATCATCGCGTGCAACAACAACTTCCAAACTTAGCGGCGAGTCGGAGTTCTTCTTCCTCGAGCGCATCTTCCTCCTCTTGGTTCTCCTCTTCATCCTCTGCTTCCACTTGGGCGACGACGACGGGAAATCACGAAGAAGAAGAAGATGTGGATGTTGATGATGCAAACGACGAGTTGGGTAGCAGAAGTAGCGAAGAAGGAGAGACTTCAGAGGAAGGAGACGAGCCGACGCATAGACACACGAACGACGATATTGTCGTGAGCATAGATGATAGTAGCAGTAAGAATAGCATGAATAGTGGATTTTCCTCCTCTGCCTCAGCCTCGTGCGACCCGGACGATGCGACGGCTTGTCATCACCCGAAAGGCGTCTGTCAAAAAGCCACGCGAACCTGTTTGTGCGCGAAACTTTGGCAAGGCGACCATTGCGAGAGGGCTTACCCTTTAAAAGGGAAACACATCAAAGCTAAAGTTGAGAGAGGATTAGGTTTTGCTGGGTCGATTACGATGAGCAAGAAAATCACCGGGAAGAGGAAGAACATCGAGGTGACTTTACCCGGGAAGGAGAAGGACGCGGACAAAGGACATCGAGTGTTAGGCCCAGTAGACCAAGAGTTGCTTTCGATTATGCCGCAAAACGATGCGGTTGGGGAGGTGTACAATAAATGCGCCGTGGTCGGATCGTCCGGGATATTGTTGAATTACGAAAACGGGAAGTTTATCGATGAACACGACGCAGTATTTCGCTTCAACTCGGCGCCAACAAAAGGTGGATTGGAAGCGCACGCCGGATCAAAGACAACGCATAGGATTACAAATACCCAAAAGTGGGCGTTCAGAGAAGGGAAAGAGTTGTTGTTAGTACACATGCGATCTCACGCGTCTTTAGCTGCGTTTATTAAAACGAAGAAAGGCGACAAGTCCATTAAAATGGCTGCGTTCGATCAAGGGTTCGTCGAACACATGGCGCACTCTTTGAATTTCATGCCGACGAGCGGTTTATACGGAATCATAATAGCGTTATCTAGATGTCACGAGGTGAACTTATTTGGTTTTCAAGTTTCAAGCGAACACGGTGCCTTGTATCACTACTACGACGCGTGCGATGAACCCGCCAACGGCGAGCGAGACGGCGCCGAGTGGTTCGTCGTGAAGAAACTCGCCGAGGAGAAACTCGTAAAATTTGCCGAGCCGTGCGTGGTGGAGTGTCACGAATCCAAGAGCAAATGCCATGAGTGTAAAAGCGAAGCTGGAATGCCGAGCGTAGATTTATCAAACTTTCGAGCGACTTCTTTACAGATGAAAGGTAAAGATTTGAAGAGAGAGTTGACGAAACAGACGTACGCGGAGAGGAAGAAATCGTGTCCGGCGTGTTCCAAGTCCTTCGGTGGATGTCGACCGCCTCGACACTGGGCGTATGCCAGAGACAGAAGCTCGAGCAGACACGGGAGTGGGAGTGGGAGTCACGCGCACGGTTAGTAAAAGTAAGAATGATATTTTTTTATACATCACCCAGAGTACTAGTTGAACATTTATGTAATGCGAGAAGATTTTGAGCAAAATAATGTGTTTCCCAGAAAAAATTCTTTCAGCAAACGCCACCAGAATAGGTGAATAATGATAACGATAAAATAACAACAAGAAGAAGAAGAGATGCATCCGGGCGCATTTGCAGACGATATCTGGCTTCTCTCGAGAGTTGAGAGTCTCCTCGACTGTCTCACAGATGAATCAAAAATACAGAAGAAAAAGTTTGGTTCCAAAGCGAAGCGAGAACTCTCGCGAGATTTCGTATCTGTAATTAGGGGTGTTCGCCCGGCGTTTATGCTCGATTACGCACCATTGATGACGAAAGAAGACATAGAATTGATATCCAAAGAGATAAATGAAGACGTTTTAATACCTTTGTCGCGCGGAAGAGGAGGAGAGGAAGAAGAAGGAGTGCTTTTGAAAGTTTGTAGTATTCTCGACACGGTTGTGTTCGTTACATTAGGGGAAGATGAGAAGTTGTTGTCTCACGATATGCCAATTTTAGTGGATTTAGACCAAGAAAACGCGCGCGCTCGAAAAATGACACCATTAGAGATTACGGTTATGACCGCTTGTCGTGCGAAAATATCCTCGAACTCAGGTGTGAATATCGACGAGAGCGATCTCGGCGAAGGCGCCATACCTCCACAAACGTTCGTCGGATGGATGCTCGGGTATCCTATTTTGTATTATTACGGATCGAATAAGAAATACGAAAGCGAGGAGGAAAAAGAGCAGATCGCCAACGTCACCGCACAAAAGCTTTCTTTGTGTTCGCTGGTGAAAGTCGAATGCATAAACGACAAGGACGAGGTGATGTATGGGTTCACCTATCCTGAAAGTCTAATTGAAGACGCGCTCGTCAAAGAAGCTCTGAAGCGTTGGATGGATGGCATAGAAAAAGAACAAAAAGAACAACGACAACAAGAACATGCGATTGGTTTAAGTGTTCGTGTGACGCATCGTGGACCTTCCCCGATTGCGCTGTAGAAATAGTAGAGCAAAATAGATTTAGGCTGAACGCGCGTTGTTGATTCATAATAAGTATTGATTATTGATTATTACTGGTTGAATTTAAATATTTTTACTCTCCTTTTACTCTGTGCTCTTATCTACTCCTCGTCCGACTCCTCGTCTTCCGAGGCTTCTTGCAACCACTGCACAAATGGTTTCACTTTCATAAAGAACCTTTGATCGGCGTCCGGATCGTTCTTAATATCTTTCGCCCGCTGATTCGCCCACGCGAAAATACCATCTTCAGAGAGCAAGTCGGCGTCGTATATCCCTTTAAGAAACGATGCTGCGCATCCCAAAACTCTGGCACCCCCTGTTCGACCTTCAAACGGGGCTTGCGAGCACGCGAGAGACTCGAGAATGGAAACCAAACTGATTTGGTCTTGTTTCTTCCCGATAATTTTTTCTAAAGCTTCACTAAATTTCTCGACGTTTTTGACCATTTGCGCGGAGAGTTCTTTATCGGAATCTGGCATGTCTTGTGGCTTCAACGAAAGGCACGCGAGAGCAATTACGGCAAAAGCGCCAGCTTCTCCCGTACGCCTACCAAACTGTTCGGCTAATGGTTCCAAAGCTCCTTTTACCGATGCACTGTCGTACTTCTTCGATTCTACGAGTTTCAACGTTGTCTCTTCGACCGCTTTCTGAAAGTTGATTGTTTTCTGAATTTCTTCGGCTTCGACGTGCGAACCCAACACGGCTTTTCGCAAAGTCCCCAAGGAGAAGAAGATACACAAACCGTCGCGACGGAGACGACCGATAAACTGTTGCAAATCTTCCCAGGCAAGTAATCGTCCGAGCTCTTCTTGCAAGAGTAACGTGTCCACGGCGGGACAATCGGTACCGTAAATAGACGAGTAATCGACAACAAGCACGTTCAACGGCGGCGATCTTCCCTTCAAAGAATCCGGTACCGTCAACAACGCTTGATTATACAATCGCTTTACCATAGTCTCCGTGCCTTTACCACTTGCGTACGCGACGCCTCGGGACAACATGACCAAAGTGTCGATGTCCGACTCCAACGCCTCTGCTAAAGAGATTTTCAACATCGGTCTCAAGGTGACCAATCCGACTTGAACGTCGTCCCCGGCATCGGCTGGGTTTTCATCGTCGGCGTCGCCTTTCTTCTTCGCGGCTCGTTTTTCTGCCTTAGCGTTTTCTTTTAACATTCTCTCGGCTTCTTTCAATTTAGAGTTCAATTTATGCACGGCGGCTTGCCAGTCTTCTTTGTTTTCGAAACCGGCGAGTTCCAACGCCGTTTTCCTCGGGTTGATGCAACCAACCATAGTCACACCTTCCTTACTTAAAGCATCTCGAATGCCGGCAACTTTCTTCGGCGCGCCTTCTCCAGTAGCCCAGCGAACTTTATACTTTTCGAAATCAGGCTGCGGAATGGTTTTCATCTTTGGTTCGATGGCCAATCGTAACGATTTGACGTCCCCGTAGACTTTCTCCCATGCCGCTTCCGGACCATCAATGCCTAATAACTCGTTGCCTTGCTTGGCGGACATGTGCCTCAACAACAAAGTCGGAACGCGAATATCATTCATAGCTCTTTGGAATTCACCATAGTTTTTGAACATCCCAAACGGAGAAATCGTAGAAATTTCATTCGTCGCTTGGTTAAACACCGCGAGTTTCGACATCGGTAACTCGTACGGTGCCATTTCAATGGTGTCTCTCCTCGCCTCCGTCGGGCCTTTCCACCAATCTTCTAACGTATCCCACGTGCCCAGCGTTGCAGAAGCTAGCACAGCCGCGTGCGGCATATTCGCTTGAATGTTTGAAACGACGCCTAAAACCTTTGGGTCTAAATGAATTCCCATATTCGGTTCATCAAAGTAGAGCAAAATTTTCGATTGGTTATAAAAACTCGATTCCGGCTGTTTCTTCGCCGCTTCTAATATTCTCGCCGTCGTATTCAAATCTGCAATTATAATATCTGGCTTCCCCGCGCCATGATCTTTTAACTTGAAACCAATATCCGCGGCATATTCTAGCTGTTGTTCCACCGTGCCGCTACCGGCTGAAACTTTCTCTCCGATGGCCCTCGCCGCTCTCACAGCTTTTTTATTCCTCGCCTTATCTCGGATAGAATACGGTCTTCTGACTTGCGTCATCGTCCCATCACCGGTATTATCTCTGGCCGCCGTCCAATACGGCACGGCGTGCGCTTCGCACTCCTGGCCAACTCTCTTCAAAACCTGCTTCGTCGGCACGGAATACAACAAGATGACGTCTTTATGCTTTTGCTTGATCAGACGCAAATACGTCAGAACCGCGGTAAACGTCTTACCAGACCCAGTCGGTGTGCTTAAAATCACGTGCAACGGTAACGGCATTTTCCCTCCACTCTCCACAGCCTGTTCAGTAACCGTGTAATGCTTATCCAAAACCTCCAAAAGTTCGTGCTGATGTTTATACATTCTCGGCACCCCTCCGGATTGCGCTCCAGTTTTATTCGTCCACGCGTGCATCGCCGCGAACGTTTGATCTTTAATCCTATTCGATACGCTCTCCCAGACGATAGCCGCCGCTTTCCACTGAATCGAGTGTTCTCCATTCATCAACGCCTCCCTCTTCAAAAATAACAAATCTCCCGCTTGCGCGTTATTTATCGCCGTCAACCATCGAATGGTATGTTTCGCGTACTCTCTCATCCCTTTCAACTCGTCCATGATTTGTTGCGCCCACATGGACTGCAATCTCTTCTTCTCCTCTTTATCCGAGGAGGCTTGTTCGTACTCTTTCGGGAAGCACTCCTTGACCAATTTCTTAAACATGTCCGAGTCTTTCCTTTGCACGTAAAAATACTCAAACACCTTGTTATCCAACAACGTTGCTGCGGCGGATGAAGACGCCGCCCCGTCCCACGGTTGAATCTCTCTCATGATTCGAAACCCAGCCGAACCTCTCACTTTGGCGACTAAATCGCTGTTATCGATGTCCGCCCAATCGTGGTGGGTGAGCGAAGACCCAACGTCCACGGATAAAGTCGCCTCGGCCGACATCGCTTGCGCGATGACCGCTTGGTCGTTCTCCGTGTCCGAGACCCCACCGGCGTGTAAATCCGAATCCGAATACTCGTCACCCGAGTCCGAATCCTCGGGGTTGTTTCCTCCATCGTTTTCGCTCATTTTATGTTTAATACGTGTTGTTGTGTGTATATTTATCTCTCTGTTTGTGTGCTGTCCTGCGTGTTGAGGTTACTAATAAACAAACGCGCGTCTGCAGACAAACTTTCCGACGAGAAAATGGTGATTCAAAACTCTTCTCTTCTTCTTTGTGTGTGACTTCTTTCATCGAGAACCTTTTTTTTTCCTTCTTTTTTTTTCCTTCTTTTTCCTTCCTCTTTTTTCTCCTCCTTTTTCTTTCTTTTTGGCATGCTGATGGATAATTCGCCGCATTTATTATATCCCACGCTCTCTCTTCTTCTTCTTCTTCTTCTTCTTCTTCTTCTTCTTGCAGAAGAGACGTATCAGAGAGACAGAGACGTATCAGAGAGAAAGACACGAAAGAATAACATATAATGTCGCGAAGAGGCGTCCGAAGAGCCGGAGGTGCGCGAAAGATGGTCGCTTTATCGCGAATAAAAAACATCACCAACGAACAAGAGTGGATGAAAATCTTACGAAAAGCGAAAGATTCAATCGTGTTGGTGGAGTTTGCGTCTTCCACATCCATGGGATCGAAAGGGATGCAACCGTACATGTCGACGATATCGCGAACGGCGGAGTATAATCGAATTAAAATGTATAAAGTGGACGTGGATTTAGTCCCGGATGTGGCAGTTGCGTGCGGAGTGAAAGCGATACCGACGTACCAAATTTGGAAGAGTGGAGAGAAAATAGACGAGATGAGCGGAGCGTTGCCGCAAAGATTGGTGACGATGTTGAAAACGCACAACGTTCAAGAGAAGTCAAAATTCGTGTATTTAAGATTAGCTGCGACAGTCGCGGCAGCCATCGGTGGGGTTTTCGCTTTACTCAAATATAAAGCTGAAGTGGAATCGAAAGAAAAAGGCGAACGCGAAAAGCTTCTGGTGAAACGCGCGGAAGAACAGAGAAAGTTGAAAGCGCAGAAAGAGAGAGAACGAATTAAAGCGTTGGACGCGAGAGGAGAGAAAACGGTAGAAATGATTGGATTGGACGAAGACGACGATGAAGACGAGGATGAAGACGAGTGGGACGAAGACGACGAAGACGAAGACTAGAAAATATTTGTGTGTTTGTTTGTGGTTTTCAATTATATCTACTAATATAAAAAAACAAGTTTCATTGTGTGTTTCTCTCTCTCTCTTTCTCTCTTAACTACGTGTTTCCCTCTACTTTACCATTTCAAATCGGGGAACAGATCTTCTTTTTTCGGCGATGGCACAGATTGTGCCGTCGTCGTCGACGAAGGCATGCCGAAAGTATCGAAGGAAATTGGAGGCGGCGCGTTCGGATTCAGTTGTTGCGTTTGCGGCATCGCAGGAATTTGAGGTTGCTGATTATACATCATTTGAGGAGGCACTTGAGGAGGAGGCATACCACCGTACATGTTTTGCATTTGCATTTGAGGAAGCGGTTGCTGTTGTGGTTGTAGCTGTTGTTGCATGTATCCTCCTCCTTGCATCATATGCGGTTGTTGGTGGTATTGCTGTTGCGGCACGCCTGCTCCCATGAATCCTCCCATCTGTTGTTGCATTTGCGGCACGCCTCCGCCCATTACGTTTTGTTGTTGTTGCATCATCATTTGCGGCACTCCGCCGTTCATCATCATACCATTACCCATTGGTGGAATTTGTTGTTGTTGCTGCTGCTGATGCTGCTGCTGATGCGGCATGACCCCGTTCATCATCATGTTGTGTTGCGGCTGTCGCGGCTGCTGCATCAACGGCGGCGCCGCGTCGAATAAACCCATGATGTCTTCTTTTGACGCTACATTTTTCGGCGGTATGGCAGTGGTATCTACTTTCGCTGCTGTTGTTGATGATGATGGCTGCGGCTGAGCTACGTCGAAACCAGCGAACATGTCCACCCCACCATTCGCAGGCGCCGCAGTCGTCGCCGTCGGCGTTGTGGAAGTCGGCGCCGGAGCGGCGGAGAAATCCCCCCAATCGTCGTCGTTCGTTGCTGTTGCTGGCACCGCTGTCGTACTCGTCGGTGCGCTCCCAAAATCCATCCAATTTGCTCCTAGATTTTGATTACTAGTATTTGCTACTGCTGCTGGTGGTTGCGCCGGTGCTGCCGGCATATCGCCGAACAAGTCTAAGAGTCCCGCCGCCGCCGACAGTCGCGGTTGTTGTTGTTGTTGTTGTTCATGTTGCTGCTGCTGCTGCGCTTGTTGCGGGGAAGCAGCTGCTACTCCATCGCCGCCACCACCTCCTGCTGGCAACGGCACCGGCCCATCCGTCTCTTTATCGCAATACATTTTCCTCTCGTACTTTTGTCTAATATACCTCTCCACGGTTGGCAAATCCGATTTCGTCGGTTTCACATTCGGAGGTAAATTCTTCTCCCAAAACACATTCGCTCTTACGTTTCCCATGCGTTCCATGTACTCCACCTGCGTTTCCGTCCACTTATCCAACTGCGTCGATCGTACCCTCGAAATGTGCACGCCTAAACTTCTGTGGATTCCCGAACAGTTCGTGCATATGAAAATCCCCAAGTTCATGCTCGCCCATCGCGGTAAACGCGACGGACACTCCGCGCAGACGATGTTTTCCGGTTTTTTTAAGCACGCGTTTAAGCGTTTCTGAAGCGAGAGCTGAAGTCGATCGGACGACATGTTCTTTTCCCCGCTCTCTCTGAAGGTGTGTGGGCCACTAATGCGAGGGATGTGGTGGTGTGCGCAGGTTTAGAAGAACGAATATTACTATGAAGATTAGTGATTTTAGAGAAAAGTCAATTCGATTCGACACAACAAAAACACACGACGAAAAAGCAGTGTGATTGATGAAAAGTCACTCATCACAGTTCTTTTTTTGTGAAAAAGCAGAGCAGAAAGCCGAAACCTAAATTTCGCACAACCAGCTTTTCGCAAGAGGAAAAGAGGAA
>Ga0115555_1002219_pt1 | contig 13041 bp, 3 predicted proteins | sample COGITO_mtgs_1104_2_FD_87285 | JGI IMG/M metagenome (GOLD analysis project Ga0115555, IMG submission 87285) | Pelagic marine microbial communities from North Sea - COGITO_mtgs_110407 | ecosystem: Environmental > Aquatic > Marine > Epipelagic | place: Germany:Helgoland, sampling site Kabeltonne... | reverse complement strand
GTCCTCGTCAATGACGATTTCTTGGGATCCTGGATCAAAAGACATGGAGGGGGCGCAAGAAGTTCGTGTTATAAGATATCCAACAACGACATTCCTCTCCTCCTCCCCGTTTTCAGCACATTTTATTAACACCAGGAATCTATTTCTTTTTTAACCTGCGTTGTTTGCACGGTCTCTCTTCCTGAAGCTTTCATCGCTATCTGCAAGAAAAACTCTTTGCTTGGACCTTCGCCTTTTTCTCTCCTTCTTCTTCTTTTGGACACCCCACCCCTTCCCTTTGCTTGGCGCTTTGCGAAGTTCTTCGCCCACCTACGTCTACTTTCGATGTCGTGGGAAAAATACAGGCGTCAGCCTTGGCACGGTTTGGCGCCCAATCCTCCCACAGAAATTGAAGCAACGACAACGACAACGCCTCCTACCCCTACTGGCCGCGTTCCCACCCCCGACGAGGACGAAGAGACAATGAACACTAAACCGAACTTTCTCGGTATCACGAAGACTCCTTACTCCTTCTCTGCGATGTGCAGGTCTGGCCTTTTTGGTCTGTCCGTGGGAACACTGACTGGTGCTGGTTTTGGGTTCATGGACTCGATGAAGACAGTTCAGGAAAGTAAGGGGCTAAAATCTCTCAGCAACAAGGGGAAGGGAAGCTACATAATGCAGGGGGTCGGTAAGCAAGCGGGCGGTTTCGGCGCATTTTTTGGCGGCTACCACTTGCTGAAATACTTTGGTCGAACGTATGTTGATCCAGGTGATGTACAGTTGATAGCTTGCTGCTCGGCAGTTGGCCTCTCTGCGGTATGGTACAAGCCGCAAACGCGCCAAATGTTTCCGTACGCGTGCATGTTAATTGCGATGGATTCTTTCAATGAGCTTTACCGTGATAACAAGTTGTAGATTTATAAAATAGAGATGAAAAGAAAAAAAAGCAGAAAATGTTTTCGGGTATTTCTTCGCTCCACTTCACTTCACTTCACTTCACCTAACCCTCCACCTGTACCTCCACCTCAAAATCGCATCGCAAATTATTTCTTATTTATTTGTTAACAGCTTATAAAACAACACCAACACCCCACCCCGTCCGTGGCACTCTTCAATGCAGTCACGCAAAAGCTACATACAATACAATCAATGCCTGCTCACTCGCTGAACTTTCCGGTAAAGGCGACTGCGAGTCTGATCTCTCCCTGGACCATTTTCTGGCTTGCCTTGCTGCTCTTGTTGTTCCTTTGGAGTGGATAGTAGCTTGCGTTCCCGTGCTTCATGCTCATGAGCTGCTCAAAGTTGAACTCCACCTGTCCCAAGAAGTGTCCTAGTCCCCTCCTGTGGGCGTGATACAACAGCACCTTGAGCCTGCCCATTTTCTGATTCTGGCTCTCGTTGCTCCACAGGGGGCACTGAAAGCTATTGTTTGCCTGTTCCCACTTGGGGTTCTGGGTCATCCAAATGGTGTCAGTTTCTCCGACCTTCTCGTCGTTCCAGAATACCTGCGCCACAACAAACGGATCGCTGGTACCAAAAAGATGCGCCGGCGCCAAGTCTTGCGCTCCCAAGACTGCCACCTTAGCATATCTGCTGCCTGGTGGTGGCTTCATCAACTGTGTAGTTCTCCTTGCCTTGGCGTCTTGTTCACCTCCCGGCAAATTGTTATTGTTGTTTAAATCCATCCCGAGGGAGGCATTAGGCCCAACAGTACCCTCCATTCCCTCGGGCGTGCTCACCCTTCTCCCAATGAACGAGAAAGAGAGGGCACTACTGTCATGCCCACTCCCTCTCGGACCACCGGCGGCGCTCCCTGGGACAGATCCGTCGCCCCCTCCCTTGGCCACCGTCCCCTTTCCGAAATCCTTTAGCTGGAAGAAAGTCTCGTCTTGCCTCTTGTTCAAGATCTTGAATTGCTTCTCGATATTTCCAAAGAACTTCTCCGTGCTCTTCATGACGATTTCATTCTGCCTAGTGAGCTCATCGTCGAAGCTTTCGCCCAGGCGATCGATCCTCTGTTCAATGCTCTCCACGTCGGCGCTCTCCGTGACCAACGTCAACGCTTGGTTCAAAGGGAACCATTGGATATCATTGTCCCTAATCAAGTTCCTCACGTATAGCTCCAGTCCATCATCGTCGTCCTGGTCTTGCTCCCAGATGAATATCATGAAGAAGACGTAGTTCCACATCTTGTGGTCATTCACAATGTGCTCTTTGAAGCCGTGAGGGCTGGCCGCAGCCTTGTCGAAAATTTCCTTGGCTTGCCCACAAATGAAGCAAGTCCCGAATGTATCGCTCAGCCTCTCCATCTTTTTCTGCCTAAGTTCACTGAACGTGTCGATGATAATACCAAAGACTACGTTCAGCAAGACTACTAGTACGAATACAAAGTACAAAAGATCAATCCACAAACGTCTGTCAGTCGTGTACTCGAGCATGTCACCGATACCTCCACTTAATCTCATTCCGTAGTCAAGCGTGATCTTCAAGCACCCGAACATATCACTGCAACTATCAAGAAGCAGATCAGGGGACACGTCGCTGTGGAAGAAGAAGAAGATGAGAGTCTGGAAGATATTGATCACAAAGAGCGTCAAAATGACCGTCATAGTCAGTTGCTTGATGGGGTAGATCACAGCATTCAAGACGTCCCTCGTGGTGGAATCCTTCACAATGATGTCTAGTAGCAAAAAGCAGCATAAGTACTGCTCGTTGATGCACAGCGCCGCCACCACCACATACCCGAGGTAATAGAGAGTGTAGGCATCCGTCGCAGCATAATACATGGCCCACCACTCGTTCATTTCGTCTCTCTGTATGCACACCTGATAAGCTACCGGACAACGCACCACCAAGAACAGCACAAGGACAAATATGCTCGTGATGCACTGGCCAATGTTCACGATCATGACCGCTATCTCCATGGTGCTGTCCATGCTCAACGTTCCCGCGTTGATAGTATTGCCATCGGCGTCTTTACCGAGATCAGCGTCCTTGTAGTGGTAACCGGCCAAGAGCATGATGTTGATGAGACAAGCGAAACTGAAGCCAATCCATGTAGCCATCTCCTGGTTATTTCTGCTAAACAATCTCGAAACGCCCAACTCTTTCAAGACCTGCTGGTGCTTGATCTCAATGTGTAGCACCTGAGCCTCGCTCATCAGCCCCTGCAATTTTGTCTCTTGACTGTCCCTATCGACTCCTTCCACGAATTTGTCCTTACTGGCCCCAGCCAAGTCATGACACATCTCTGGGATGGGGAAAAAGCGCCTCTGCAAAGCGCCGTTCCATACAACTTCAACACTGACAACATCCTTGCCAATGAGTTCCTTGATCTCAGGAGGGTACTCAATCTCGTTCCTTAACTCGGGCTTGTAATCGCAAAGCATCTGCATGAGTACTAAAGCCTCAGTCTGTACGTCCCCCATTCCCTCTTCGTCCTCCTCCTCCTCTTCTTCGTCGTCTTTCTCCTCGTCATCGGCATTATCGTCGTCATCGCTGGCATCCCCCTGGTCGTCTCCCCCCGCACCCGCGCAGGCCATGACCTGGAGAACATCCAAGTGAATGACAGACAAAATCCTCTCGTAAATACCGCTGCCCTTGCCTTGCCCTTCCAATAAGGCCTCAAAAATCTCCAAGCCACAACACTTCAAGGATTCTTCGGCCTCCTCGTCGGCGTCTTCTCCGCCTTTGCTCCTCATCATTCTGTTGAGGATCTCAATCAACTCGGTGTTGAGCGCCAGATGCTGCTGGTTCTTGACGCAAGGCCCCTGGATAACCTCGAGGATGCAATCTGCGACGGCGCTCCCCGCCTCGGTAGATTCGTTGCAAGGAATCTTGCTCACTACACCCAAGTAGTTGACAAAATCATCCAACAGGTTGAAGCTCCTGATATTGTTCGGTTGCTCCCTGCAGATATTCTGGTTGTCGTCGAAGTGCCCCTCACTCATGAGCTGAATGGCGCGGATGAGAATGATTCCCTCGGGCTGGTCTACATCGTCTTCCTCCCCCTCGATCTTATCGGCGGGAATCTTCTTGCCCACACTCCCGTCTTTACCATCATCGTACTCAACATCATATGTTCCGTCGTCATTCTTATTCGTAATCGTCGCCCCGACGGGTTCATTACTCCACGCACCCTTTCTGTATTTTATCCGCTTGTAGGCTTTGACCTCGTCTCCAGGCTCGAAATCTTCCTCGTCTTTGCCCTCTCCGGTGGCGGAGGCTTCATGATGGAGTCGATCTCGGGCAGCATCCTCCTTCTCAACCTCCCTCAGCTGGTGCCACTCGATCATACTCTTGAGCCTGTTTCGAATTTCCTCGAAAAAGTGGTCCGTCCCCTTCTGGTTCAAAAAGTCAAAGATAGTCTGCTGGACTTTCTTGTTTCCGCCCTCGCGTATCAACAAACAACAAAGCAGGTTCACCCCCTCTTCCACTACGCTCTGGTTCATCCCGTCCGCTATAACGTCCAAGCAGAGGATTGTAGCTCCGCAGTCATCCAGACAGTCCTGGACTGGCTTGGCCGCTTCGTCTTCTTCCTCTCCTCCCTCCTCATCTCTCTCGTTAATGTCCATGGGCTTTCCGTAAGCACTCTTCCACTTGTCTTCGATCATGGCCCTGAACAACTGAATCGTCCAAATCGCCGTCTCCTCGCACTCCCGAGGAATGAACTTCTTGTTCTTGTCCTTCTGGATCAAGTTTCTCGTGTGTGTGACAAGCTTCCTAATTGTTGGCTCGTACCGGACTTCGGCCTGAACGTCATCATCTAGCCTAGGCATATCGTCCAGCAGCCTGACAATAGCGTCCATGCGATCGGCTTGGACCTTCTCTTGTAACTCTTCGTCGTTTGTCAGGATCTTGCAGAACTTCCTCAGGCTCGAGACCTCGTCGGCCTTGGCTCCACTGCTGGCCCCATCGTCATCGTCATCGTCGTCTTTCTTGAGAAGAGCGTCGACATGAATCGGCAAGTCCGCCCCCTGAAGGGCATCACAGGCTAGCGTTAACGAGTCGAGCAGCTTGTAAACGTGCGTGTTCTGCTCGTCGGTGAGCATAGGGGAGCGAAGGTCGTAGAGCTCCTTGTACGAACTGTAGAGGTCTACCATGAGCTTATCAATCCAGTGCAGCCCTTCTTCTTCCTTGTCTTCTTCTTCTTCGCCCTTCTTTTCTTCCTTGAGGTCAGACATATGATCCCCGTCGCCAGAGCCAGCACGATTCTTTCCCTCATTGTCGCCCCTGAACTCATCCCCGGTGTAGTAGCGGTCGATAAAGCCCTCAACAATTGTCGAACCTAACTCAACGAAGTACATGAGCTTTCTCATGTACTCCAAGGACTGGCTCATATCAACAAGACAGCCTGCCATCTCGCGGGCGAAATCAGGGAAAATACCGAAGACCTCCCAAACTTCCCTTGCGTTGCTCAGGCCGGGGATACTGATCTCAACCTCAATGTAACCCTCAAAGAACAAGTTGGCAAGCGCCACCTTCACCTCGATGCAGGTGGACGGGTCCGAGATCCCCTTCAAGACGTGATCGTAACTGTACATGGACTGTAGCTTTGCTTCTACCGTGGTGATGTTGGTTCGTCCGACGGCACATCCCGCCATGATGTTCAAAAGCTTGATGTGATATTTCAGCAAAGGCGGCATTTCGCCGGCAGCTTTTCCGTAAAGCGACTCGTGGTGAAGTGGGTCCATGCCCTCAGCAATCTCCACTTCCTCCGGGTTGATATCGCCACGACAGACGCTCATCATTGTCTTCCTCTCTTCATACTCAACGGTACCAGGCTCCTGGCAAAGGTAAAGAATTTGATCGGCGCGGGTGGTACTAGTGAATTCCTGGATGATCATGTACTGGTGGGAGATCTGGTTGTAATCGGCAAAGCTGACGATACTCTCCAACAAATCAAGATAGTCGGGGTTCTTCCCTTGCATTGCAATCTTGTTCGCAAAGACGCCAACAAGCGATTCGGGGAAGAGCTTCATTAGCTTCTCGTTCTTCCTGAAAATCTGGGCGATAACTCGAGTAGAGTCGATTCCCTCATCAATTGTTTCCTGCAGCAGGTCCAAATTCTGGAAGGCGAGCTCTTGGTTGGCCTCGTTGTCACGAACAAACCAAGTCAAAAAAGTGTTGCAAAGCAGAAGGATGTCGTGGACCTTCTCATTCTTGGTCTTGTCGCGAGGATTTTTGGCCTTGCTGCCGTCGTCATCGCCATCATCGGCAGCGGGTTTCTTGAAACGGGAGCTGGTCTGACCTTCGTCGCCGCTCTCCTCTTCAGGCTTCTCGGCTTTGCTGCCATCCTCCGAACCATCATCGCCACCTGCGCTGCTACCATCGTCGTCGTCGTCATCATCGTCATCGCCGTCCAGTTCTCCAGCTAACTCCAGGACTGTTGCCGCAACCTCGAACGCCCCGAGGTTCCTAAGAATATCCTGGATCTCCTTGTCAGGAGCGTCTCCGCCATCCTTGTCCAAGTTCTCGGTGTCTGTTTTGCAATAATCGGCCAGCTCCGCCAGGATGCTCTGAACCTCCTCACAAATATCGTCGTCGCCCTCATTTTCGAACTCGACCCAAAGCTCACTCTGTTCGGCATGCTTGTCAAGAACCATGAGTTTCTGCTTCAGCTTGTCATGCAAATCCTCTTGACTAGTGGTTGTGAGCAACTGCACCTCGTTGATGTTCTCCAGCAGAATCTGTCGAGTGCTGTGGTGCACCATCAGCACCTGCAAACTATTTTGGACCAACTCAGGATAGTCGTAGTAGCACAAATCTAAGAAGATCTCCTCCAAAATGCCCGTGCTATCAAGCTCAAGCTCCTTGCTGCTATCAATGACATGGTCGAATAGCTCGCTGGGCGTCTGCTTGTTCTCCCCCTTGTGCCAAAGCTTGAAGTTATTCAACAGCTTGCTGACGTTGTAATCGTGGGAAAGGCGGGTGATCTCGTCCAAAGCGCGGACCATTTCGACCATCGTGGAAAGTTGATCTTCGGGGGTCTTGCGGTAGCGCTTTGCCAGGTTCCACTTGGGATAAATGGTATCTACCGGTTTTTGAAGCTCGTTGACGAGCCTCGCAGCTTTCAACAATCGTCCCAATCTCAGGATCCTCAGTCCACGGAGGGACTTGGCCAATCCGGCCTTGGGGTCCTTTCCAACTTGGCTCTGCAGAATCAACAGCCCCAGATCCAATAACACAACGAAGATGTCTAGGTTGTGAAACCGATCGTTGAAGAATTTCATGATCCCTCCCTTCACGACGTAAAAGCAATGCATTCTCAACAGCAGCTCTGCAGTGAAAACGATCGTTGTGAAATATTCAAACACAACATACGGGTTCTCGTACCAGGCTTGGTTAAGCTCTTCTGAAATTGAGTCTTCGGTCTCGCTTGCCATCTGGATGGCCGAGACAAGAATGGCTAAAAATACCAAACCCAATACTGCGACCATTGCGCGGACACCGTTCATCGTCTTGAGCATGGGAGCCTGCCACTTAACTTTAGCGGGCATGGGAGGGGCGTCATTCTCTGGGGAGATGGTCGCGCTAGCACCCTTAATAAGAGACATGCGCTTCCCGCCGCCTTCATCGTCGTCGGTGGTGAGGGCTGCAGACCGCCTATCCAGCGTCTTCAAAAGCGGCTCGACAACCTGCTGGATCTGCTCGGCGGTGTTGTAGAAGCGGAACTTTACCAACAACATCAGGCTCTCCATTTGTCGTCTCGTGAAAACCGTCCACCTTGCGCCCGCCACCAAACTCTCCAAGTGCTCAGTTATGCCTTCTTGCAAAAAAGCGAAATGCTTTTCGCGCTCAATTTCTACTGTAGGTAGGGGAGTGACACTCGGATCAATGCGGCTCCAGACTCGGGTCAAAGTAGGCAACCTGACCATTGACTGCGGGTAGGCATCCAAATACAGGCAGTTCAACAATCGCGTGACAGCAGCTTTGAACTCGTCTGGAAGAGTGGCATCGCGAACGAGGCAGAGCAGTATATCGTAGGGAACGATCTCCTCGAGCAATTGCATGGAAATGTAGTTGCGGTCCAAACATGTCTCTGCATAGAGATAAATCTGGGAGACAAAGTACTCGGCGACCATCAACTTACGAAGCTGGATCACGCTGATGTCGCCGCCTCCAGAAAGGGCAATGGTAGACCTCGTATTTCCCTTGTTAAAGCCTACCGCGGATCCGCGCGCCGACTGGCCCATGGTCTTCCGACTCATAGCGCTCGCACGCTTGTTGGAGGGGGACATAATTCCATTTCCCCCACCCTTCTGGGCCTTCTGGCTCTCCTCCAGCAATTCAGCTGCGGTGCCGCCGGTCTTCCTAACCTGGCGAAGCAAATCTTCGTCAGCCAAGATGGCCACGACCTCCTTAATCGGAACCGATGATTTGCCATACAACAGCAAAGGACTAAAGTCCTTAAAAATTTCGCTCCAGAAGACCTTGATGACCGGAATGCCTTTGTCCTTGACGTTGAAGCCTAGAGTGCTGCTATCGCTGCCATAAACATCAAACGCTTTCCAATCGCATTGCTTGCGTTCCACCCAGTCGTACTCAAATTGTATAGTCAGGTCTTTGCTCTCTGTCATGAACAAGTCAGCAACTAATCCCTGGTTGCCATCTACACCCTCACCGTTACAGTTGCAGGTCGCCCTCAACAAATTGACATAGTTGCAGTTCATCTTAGACTCCCTGATCAAATCGACGAAAATTTTGACTTCCTTCTCGTCTACTTTTTCTTCCTGCAGTTCCATGTTGGTGCCCAAGAGCATGCGGATCAATTTGGTCGCCAACGTGCTCGTGGATACGTGAGCCAACACCACGGCCAAGTCCTCAGCGATGTGCATTTGGTTCTTGCTGTTCTCGAAAGTTGCACAGTAAACCAACCAAAAGCAGCATTTTCCGATTGTTGATACTGCCTTCTCGACGATTTTCTTCTGGTCCTTCGTATGTCCCACGCCGTTAACAGCAGTTTGGATTCCCGTCATACCCTCCAGCATCTGCATGCAGACGTCCAAGATGCATTGCTCCCGAAAAAGTTTCTGACGTCTCTGGACAATCTCCTTGATGGCTTCTACCTCCTTAGTGTTGGAGCTCAGGTGGCCAAGGTCAACAGTGCCATAGGTGAGCTCTTCTCCGTCGTCCAGAACGATGCAGAACTTGATAAGGATTTCGAGCACGGTCTCAACCATTTCCATGTCCTCATCGATACCTTCGAAATCCTTGTGTACAAGGAAGTTCTTGAAATCTACCAGCTTAGGAAGCGCGTCCACTCCAAAAAAAATGTCCCGTGAAGAAGCCTCGTCGACCCTGTTCATTATGAGCGCCAGAGACTCGGCCTTCTTAGGGATTCCCATAACCGTGAACGTGTCACTGTTATCAATGCGCCTGCCGCGGTAAAGCCACCTAGAGACAGATGATTCGACCAATATCGCGCTCATATCGTGAATAGAATTGTCACCTCCGCCGCTGTGAGTGCGGTTGTGGGCGCTGTGAAAAGTAAAGAGGGCAGCGCCGCTCGCGTTGCCAACAACTGAAACAAACTTATAGTCAGCTCCAGCATCGCGCGTTTTGCTGCGATTCCCCTGCAGAGTCGCTATCAGATGGCCAGCCTTCTTCCACTTGGAAGCTGCGGACACTGATAGATAGCGGTGAGAGTTGAGGTGGCGGAGGTAGTACTGTTCATCTGAATACACGAGCTTGCCGCCAACCTCGGAAGCCTTTGCTTCGACTAGCCACATACAATTGCTATCTACACTGTTGGGATCAACGAAGGGCTCCATGAAGGCCTCCCCTGATGCCTTCTTCGCGGTTTCTTTCCTCTCCTCTTCCTCTTCCAACGTCGAGGACAAGATAGACGAGCGACGGCCTTGAGTAATGTTATCGTCAGCGGGGGAAGGGGGGTCAAGGCGAAGGTACGCCTTGGACTCGGGGTCCATAATGTACACAACATTGTTAGCACGAATGGAATTAGACTCGAGAGGAGGTGCGTTATCAAAAACAAGCACTTTCCAAGCAGTCTTTTCAAGACTGCAGTTGATCTCCTGCAGAGATTTTTTAGTTATTGTTGTTTGTTTGTTGGTTGGTTTGGTTGTTAGTTTGGTTTGGTTAGTGAAAGTTTAATTAAAACGAAAAGAGACGAAAAGAGCAGTTGACAAGAGACAAACTCGAGAAAGACAAACAAACTCGAGACAAACAAAACTCGAGACAAAACAAACTCGAGATGAACAAACTCGACATGAACAAACTCGAGACAAACAAAACTCGAGACAAACAAAACTCGAGACAAAGAAACTCTCGCTCACCTTCTTCCCGTCGCCCAAATGCTCACCCTCGCGCTCACTGCAGTGCAAATACTCGTTCGAACGCTCAGTAGCTTTGAAGTAGACATCACTGCTGTTCTGGATGACATCCCCCTCCTGGTCGATCTTGAACCTCGGCATGACGGTGAACCAGCTGAGGGCGCTCCCCGCAGCGTCAAGCTTCACCACGAGATTTTCTCTCTCAACAATGGCCGTTTCAGTGGTAGTTACAGTGACGTATTTCCTGCTTTTCAAATGCTTAAGCTGTATTATATCCCCATACTTGACCTCGCTACCGATCCTGTTCTGCATGTATGTGCGATTCAGTTCCTCCTCATTGTCGCGACCATGCTCCAGCGCCTTCAGAAATTTTTGGATCTGCCGCTTCTCTGACTCCTGCTCCGCTGTAATGGCTTCACCTTCACCAGAAGGGGAGACTCGCCCCCCACTTGACGTTTGTGTTGTCGTCATCTCAGCCTGTTGTTCTTCGTGCTCCTTTGCTTCCAAGCTATCTACGTACTCCTGGAGCTCGCGAGCAGCACTGTACTGGTTTTGTAATACAATCTGAAAGACACACTGGTCGAATTGTTGAGGGTTCAGGGAGTACATTATATCATCATCAAGTACCCCAGAAGCGCACAAATTCCCCTCTCGATCCCGGATTGACTTAAGCGAAATCAGGTCGCCAATCAGCAGAGGCTGCGATGATGGCTTCGACTCCTCTTCATCCTTCTCACCAGAAGACATTACTGCGAGAAAGAGGGGTTCCGGGGGGTTGGGGAGGGGGGGGTGGCGGAGTCTTTAGATTTTAAGTTTAGTACTAAGGCGTTGAATGTTGTGAGGAGATAAGGTGGTGGGAGGGTGGGAGAAACGGCCCCAGGGTAAGGTGTTGACTTGGGAGTTGGGAGTTGCTCGGGGGCCAAAGTTGGTTAGTTGGAGTTGTTGCTTCTACTTGATACGTGTAAAAAATGTATGGTCCCTGCCAACAGGTGTTGATAAAATTGTGTTAGTGTGTCTGGTTTGGATTTGAACGACGCAAGGGAGGGAAACTATTTGAAATGACGAGACGGGAGTGGTTAAGGGAGCAAAGAGGGTCGGATGCGTTAAACAACAACTCGCCCCTTGGCAGAGGTGGTTTAACCATTTCAAGCGGATAAAGAGCTCGTTTCGACACAGTAATATGATTTGCGGCGCCATGATACGTACCTTATCAACGAATGAACTTCGTTGAGGGTGGGTGCAGTTTGCAACTGCAGGAAAGAGGAAAGGAGCCGGCCAAAAAGAGCTCGAAAAACCAAATCGTTTGTTTCTTCAGGTGTCAACAAACATTTATAACTTAACATATAACTTACTACTATCCATCTATCGCCGCTTATATCCAGATCTTGCTGGTTGAAATCGTCATCTTACCAAGTTACCTTTATTACATCATCTTGGAGTCAAGGAACAAGCAAGTTGAGGAGAAAAACTTACTATTTACCACACCTCCTGTGACTTTATCATCACAATATATAGATATGGCCAGAACCAAACTTGATACCGTCCTAAAGAAAGTAAAAATCGCATCAAAAGTCAGTAGTAGCAGGCAGAAAGGGGAAAAGGGGAAATGCGTGCATGGGAAAGCAAAGAATGGTTACTATTGCAAGCTGTGCCCTGGTAAAGGGATATGCGAGCACAATCGTATACGCAGTAAGTGCAAGGAATGTGGAGGAGGATCAATATGCGAGCACGGTCGTCGACGCGATCAGTGCAAGGAATGTGGAGGGAGTCAAGTATGCGACCACGGTCGTCAACGCAGTCAGTGCAAGGAATGTGGAGGGGCATCAATATGCGATCACTGTCGTCGACGCAGTCAGTGCAAGGAATGTGGAGGGAGTCAAATATGCGAGCACGGTCGTCGACGCAGTAGGTGCAAGGACTGTAAAATAAAAAGCAACCCCCCCTCCCCAAAACAGCTCACATGAACATGAAAATGTCCATCCACCTCAACACCCACCGGTTCGGGGTCTGAATAATCCTCCCCCATCCTCCCCCGATTTCGCTCGGGCTAGGGACCTAGGGCCTCCCGTTGGCGACAACCGCCGAAAAAAAAAAAAACGTGCCTTTCATACCCACCGCCCGTCGCCCTTAACGAAGTGAAGGGATGCGGAGTCCAATTTGTCACAGGCTCGGGAGCTGACAAGAGTTGGGAGTATGTTATCGCCTTTTGTCGCACAACCGTGAATTATGGAAAATTTTAACGGAAAGATTGTTGCCGGGTTTTGGCAGGAAGAGATATGGATGGATAAATATGAGTACTGCCAAAAATGACGACACGGTTGTTCTTCGATCGAAAACCTGCTTTTTTCCTTGGTATTTCTATTTCTTCACCTTGTTTTCACCTTTGGTAATAGTTTTATTCTCGGGGTTTTTTTCACCACTTCCTAAACGTCTTCTTCGGGTCGTAATTCCTATCGAGTTGCTTCGGCGGTATCCCGAACCTCGCCAGCATCTTCACGGCGAACCTCTTAAAATACTGGTGCCTCCCCGCGGCTGTCCCGACGACGGTGAGTACCAGCGGGTAGCACGGGAACATGACGACGCACGTCCCGATCCTGTACACCCACGGTCCGTCCCGAAGGCTGCCCTCGAGCTGCAGGAGGTTCGCGACGCAAGGACGGACGAGGAGCATCGTCGAGGTACCGGTGATGGCAAAGACGCAGCAGATTAGGGACATTTCGCCGAGCCAGGGGAGGGTGTAGCGGGGGGGGATCGTTTTTTCGGAGAG